>Ga0209810_1000803_pt1 | contig 57776 bp, 52 predicted proteins | sample Coa_R1_7_FD_187159 | JGI IMG/M metagenome (GOLD analysis project Ga0209810, IMG submission 187159) | Surface soil microbial communities from Centralia Pennsylvania, which are recovering from an underground coalmine fire - Coalmine... | ecosystem: Environmental > Terrestrial > Soil > Unclassified... | reverse complement strand
CGTCCGGGTCACGCTCATCGAGGCGACGTCGAAGAAGGCAGCGTTTTTGGAGGCCGTCCTCGACAAGCTTGACCTCGAGGGCACGGTGATTCCGCAGCGCGCCGAGCTGGCCGGCCGGGACCCGACGCTCCGCGAACGGTTTGCAAGCGCGACTGCGCGAGGGGTGTCGAGCGCGCCGGCTGTCCTCGAACTAGCGTTGCCGTTTCTGCGCCAAGGAGGCCGCGCAGTGCTGCAACGCGGACGAATGGACGCACGCGAACGCGACGCGCTGATAGATGCCGCGCGGATGCTTGGCGGCGAGTTCGCCGAAGACGTCCCCGCGGGAGGCGAGCGGCGAATTATCTTGGTCCAGAAAATGGGCCCGACGCCCGCGCGCTTTCCACGGCGTCCGGGAGTCCCCGAGAAGCGCCCACTCTGCTTTTCTTAATGTTCCCCGTGGAACATGCGCCGTAAGACCGGTCAAGCCATTGCGGCTCGGCAGATCCCTTTGATAAGGATCAACGAGAGCGCTTTCGTTCGCAGACCCCGGCCAACGCGTTCGACCGCGCACGCCTGCGCTTTAGATTGCAACCGAAGATGAAGAGTCGAGGTGTAACCTTCTACGGTGTTTAGGAGGTTATTGAGATTTTACCTTAGTACCCTTTTGCAATCAGCGTGCAAGGTCAAACAAACCCGCTGCTTGCCTAGAGAGGCAGCCAGGGCGCAGCTGAGAAGCCTGCGCGGTGATGAACCTTGCCGCCGCCGCGAACCCGCCGCCCTCGGGCGCGTATCCGTTCATCTTTACGGATGACGCCGGCGTGGTAGTCACGTCTCCGACGCAGCCGTTTTACGGAATCGGCATGTTGAAGATGGCAGATGCGGGCCGATGGATGGATGCCCTTAACGCCCTGCTGGATCGCTATATCGCAAGCGTTTCCGTCGCAGGCGTGAAAAAAAGCCGCACAAGCTACGAGTTTCACTTTAGCGGCTTGACGACCACGACCCGACCCTTCTACGAGCGTTTGATCGACTTCTTTGCGTCTCAGCCTGACGGTTATTTCTGCGCTCTCGTAATCGATAAGAACATGCCGGGAGTTGACCCGATAAAAGCGTGTGGTACCCCCTGGGACGCTCTTATTAAGTATTCGATCACACTTCTAAAGCGAAATATCGGTACCAACGAGCGCGCAATCGTTATTTCGGACAACTATCAAAAACCGCGAAAAAGCCCATATTATTACGAAAGGTCCCTGGCGTATCGTTTAGGCTCAAAAGTTACAAACGTCGTGATGATCGAGTCTGCGGCATGTTTAATGTTGCAGCTTGTTGACGTTCTGCTGGGCTGTGTTATGTACCACTTCAAAATGCCCAGGTTATCGGCCGTTGACGCTGACAAGAAGGCGGTAGCTGACAGACTTGCAGCGGCCTACGGGGTTCCCACACTGGGTACGAACCTTACGATACTAAAGCCCAATTATTTTAGCGTCTGGAAGCTCAAACCGAATACGCACTTCGTCAAGGCAGCTACCGCGGCACCCGCCGGTGAGCCCTGAAAAAGCGAAAACCGGCTGATCACGCAGTGAACACCGGCTCTCTTTGCAAACTGTACCCTACTAGAGGCGTCAAGTCAACACGGAAACTATGCACTTTGCCCTTTTTATTATGTTATGGATGTGGGAACTGCGAATACGACATGTGGGCATTAAGGCCGCCAGAATTTGAGAAATCCGACCTCTGCCTATACTGCTTTTTAGAAAAGCAGACTTCGAGCGAGAAGTAAGCGGAATCTATGGGTAGACGGCCTTGTCCGAGGCCCTGTTTTATTTGGGCAAGGCTATGGAGCGAGGCGGGCGTGCCGTGGCGCGCGAAGGCGAACGAAGCGACATGCACCAGTTGCTTCCCGCGGACCGCGCGCTTGCGCAAGCCCTGCCCCCCGGCACGCTTTTTGCCGTGGGCGGCCGCGTGCGCGACGAGCTGCGGCGAGAAGCGGAAGGCGCCGCGGTCGTGCTCAAAGATCTCGATTACGTCGTGTGCGGCGTTCCCGCACCGGAGTTGGAGCGCGCGCTGCGTTCGGTCGGACGCGTCGATCTCGTCGGCGCGTCGTTTGCCGTTTTCAAGGTGACGTTCGACGGGCGCACCCTCGACGTCGCGCTGCCGCGGCGGGAGCGTTCCGTCGGCGCCGGCCACCGCGATTTCGACGTGGAGAGCGGGCCGCAGATTCCGCTCGCGGACGACCTGGCGCGCCGTGATTTTCGAATGAACATGATCGCGCGCGCGCTGCCGTCGGGCGAACTGGTGGATCCGTACGCCGGCGCCGCCGACATTCGCGCGCGCCGCATCGACATTCTCACGCCGCAATCGTTCGAGGAAGACCCCTTGCGTATGCTGCGCGCGGCGCAATTCGCCGCGCGGTTCGGCTACGCGCTCACGAAGCGCACGCGCACGGCCATGTCGGCTTGCGCGCCGCTGGTGCGCCACGTTTCCGCCGAACGGATTGCCGAGGAACTCACCAAACTTTTCGTGCAGGCGCCCAAGCCTTCGGTGGGTCTGGATCTGCTGCGCGAGAGCGGCGTGCTCGCGCATATTTGGCCGGAACTGCTCGAAGGCGTGGACGTCGAGCAAAACGAGTGGCACGCGTACGACGTCTATCGTCACAATGTGGAGACGCTCGATGCGGCACCGGGCGGGGATTTGGTCGTGCGCCTCGCCGCGTTGCTGCACGACGTGGGAAAACCGCGCACGAAAGAGGGCCCGCACTTTTACCGCCACGAGCAAGTCGGCGCCGATATGGCGCGCGCAATGCTCGCCCGGTTGCGGTTTTCGAACGACGTCGTGGATCGGGTCGAACGGTTGGTGCGCGGGCACATGTACGTGGCGGATCCCGATTTGAGCGACGTTGCCGTACGCCGCTTCATCCGGCGCGTCGGCGTCGAGCATGTGGATCGCCAGTTCGCCTTGCGCGCGGCCGACATCGCCGGAAGCGGACTGCCCAAACGCGACGATTCCAACGAGCGGTTTCAAGCGCGCGTCTATGCCGAGATCGCGCGAAAGCCCGCGTTTTCCGTCAAAGACTTACGGATCGACGGCGCCGCCGTCATCGACGCGATGATCCGCATGGGGCTGGCGCCGCCGGAGTTTCGCGGAGACAAACGCGTGGGAGAGGCGCTTGAGCACTTGTTCGAGCAGGTCACGGAACGGCCGGAGCGCAATGAGCCAGCCACGCTGCGCGCGCTTTTGGAGCAGTACCTGACCGATCTGCGCGCGCCTTTGTAGGGGGCTGTCCAATCTCGCGGATCATCGCGCTGGTCAATCAAAAGGGCGGAGTCGGCAAAAGTACCACCGCGGTGAATCTCGGCGCCGCGCTCGCGGTTTTGGGCCAGCACGTGCTCGTCGTGGATCTCGATCCGCAAGGCAACACCTCGACGGGACTGGGCATCAACAAATCGGAACTCAAGCGCGACGTCTACGATTTGCTGATGCATCATGCCGCGATCGACGAAGTGCTGCGGCGTACCGAGATCGAGCACCTCGACATCATTCCCGCGACGATCAACCTCGCGGGCGCCGAAATCGAACTCGTGTCCGCGCTCTCCCGAGAGAATCGGCTCAAAGGCGTGCTCGCGCCCATTTCAAATCAGTACGATTTCGTCCTCATCGACTGCCCGCCGTCCCTCGGTTTGCTCACGATAAACGCGCTGACGGCAACGCACGAGATCATCATTCCGGTGCAGGCGGAGTACTACGCGCTCGAAGGTCTCTCGCAGCTTACCAACGTCGTGCGGCGCGTGCAGGACGCGCTCAATCCGCAGCTCCACATCAGCGGCGTGCTGGTCACCATGTTCGACGGGCGGACCAAACTCGCCATGGAAGTGCTCGACGAACTCAACGCCTATTTCCCGCGGCAAATGTTCAAGACGCAGATTCCCCGCAACGTGCGCTTGTCGGAAGCGCCGTCTTTCGGCAAACCGGTCATCTTGTTCGATCTGAAGTCGCGTGGTGCGCAGGCGTACATCTCGCTCGCAAAAGAGATGCTCGAGGTGCAGCAAGCCTCGCGCGCGGCGGCCCAATGAGCACGGCGCCCAAGCGCGGCCTCGGCCGCGGGCTCGGGGCGCTGCTCGGCGATGCCGGCGCGGCCGCTCCCGCACCGGGACCCGTCGTCGACGCCATCCGCCACGTGCCCGTGGACCGCGTGCGCCCGAACCCGCGACAGCCGCGCAAGCGCTTCGACGAAGAGGCGCTGCAAGAACTTCAAGCGTCCATCGCGGAGCACGGCGTGCTGGTTCCTATTCTCGTCCGGGAACGCGGCGACGGCTACGAAATCATCGCGGGGGAACGGCGCTGGCGAGCATGCGCGGCGCTGCGCCGGCCGACGGTACCGGCCATCGTGCGAACGAGCGACGACCGCGAGTCTCTGGAAGTCGCGATCATCGAGAACCTTCAGCGCGAGAACCTCAACCCGCTCGAAGAAGCGGCGGGCATCGCGCAGCTCATCGAGTCGCACGACTTCACGCAGGAACAGGTCGCGCAGCGACTGGGCAAAAGCCGCCCCGCGGTTACCAATGCGCTGCGGCTCCTCGGCTTGCCGGAGGCCGTCAAAGCCCTCATCGCGGACGGGTCGCTGACCGCGGCGCACGCGAAGGCACTGCTGGGGGCGCCCGAATCGCACCGCGTGGAACTGGCGCGCCGTGCCGCGCATCTGGGTCTTTCGGTGCGCGCCCTCGAGCGTATCGCCGGCGCGATGAACCAGCCGTCCGCGCCGCCGAAGCCGCGCGCCGAGCAGCTGCCCGAAGATCGCGATTTCGAAGCCCGGCTGCGCGCCAAATTCGGGACGCGCGTGGAACTGCGCCGCAACGCGAAAGGCGGCAGCATCGAGATACGCTATGCGAACGAGACCGAGCTCATGCGCTTAGCGGACCTTCTGCTGCAAGAGTGAGCTTCGTTCCGTTTCAGCGGATCATGGCGCTGCTGATGGCGGCCGCAATGCTGTTTTTCGTCGTGCCGCTCGCCGTGCAGCGCAAACAGTATTGGCTAGCCGTAGCAGTAGTCGCGATCTTCTTCGCATACCTGGCTTTCAACGCGTGGCTGTTCCTGCGCGTTCGCCGCTCGCGCAAGCCGTGACGCGCGCGCAGCGCGCCGCATTGCTGCGCGGCATTTACGCGATCGTCAACGAGGATCGCCGCGGCGATCCCGTGCGGCTGACTGATGCCATCTTGCGCGGCGGCGCGCGGATCGTGCAGTACCGAGCGAAGAGCGGCATCGTGGACGAACGCGCGCGGGCGATGCGCGAATTGACGCGGCATTACGGAGCGCTCTTCATCGTGAACGACGACTGGCGCGCCGCGGAAAAGTACGATGCCGACGGTGCGCACCTGGGCCCGGACGATGCGCAGGCGCGCGAACTCCCCGCGATTCGCGCGGCGCTGGCCGATCGTCTCATCGGCTTATCGTGCGGAACGCCCGACGAAATGCGAGCGGCGTACGCGAGCGATGCGGACTATGCGGGTGTGGGCTCCGTGTACGCGACCGCGTCAAAAGAAGATGCGGGCGAGCCGCTCGGCGTTGCGGGGCTGCGTCGCGTTGCGCAGGCGGCGCCGTTGCCGGCGGCCGCGATCGGCGGAATCACGTTAGGCAATATCGCGCAAATACGCGCGGCCGGCGTGGCGATGGCTGCAGTGCTCTCGGCGCTTTGCAACGCGTCCGATCCCGAAAGCGCGACGGCGTCGCTCGTGCGCGCGTGGAACGGAAGATGATCGATCCGCTCGTCGTCTCCGTCGGCATGACGCATCCGCGCAACGTGGCGGGCATCGGTTTGGACATCCGCGTGGCGGCGGACTATCGCGTGCGCCACGCAATCGTCGTCGCGGCGGTAAGCGCTCAGGACGATGACGGCGTGCACCTGATTGCGCCGCTCGAACAAAGCATCGTGGAAGCGCAGCTCGCCGCGGCGCAAACCCGTGACGCAGCGGTCGTGCGCGTGGGCGCCGTGGGAAGCAAGCGCAACTTCGACGCAGCGAAACGCGCGCTTGACGGGCGCCGGGTCGTGATCGACCCCGTACTGCGTTCGAGCGCCGGCGGCGCGTTATACGTGGACGATCCGCTCGAAGCGCTGCGTTCGTTTACGAACGACCTGCGCGCGATACTTACGCCGAATCTCGACGAGGCGGCTGAGTTGACCGCCCTGCCCGTTCGCAGCGTCGACGAGATGATCGCTGCCGGAAAGCTCCTGATCAGCGGCGGCGCGTGTGCGGCGCTGATCAAGGGTGGGCACTTGCCCGGCGAACCGGTCGACGTGCTCGTAACCGAAAAAGAAGTGGAGACGTTCGAAGCGCCCCGCATTCCGGTACGCCGCCGAGGCACGGGATGCATGCTGGCGATCGCGCTCGCCTGCGAGCTCGCGCTGGGACGCGATTTGCTCGACGCGGTGAGGGGGGCGCGCGCGTACGTGCGCGCGAATCTAGCGCGCGCATGACGATGACCCAGTCCGTCTTCGCCGAGAAGCGCCCGCGGGTGATGTCCGGCATGCGTCCGACGGGGCAGCTGCACATCGGTCACTATTTCGGCGTGCTCACGCAGTGGATCGCGTACTGCCGCAGCGCCGACGCGTACTTCGAAATTGCGGACTTGCACGCTTATACCACGGGCTTTGCCGATCCGCAAAGCATTCGCGACGCGCGCAACGACATGGTCGTGGACTGGCTGGCCGCCGGCGTCGATCCGCACAGCTCTACGTTTTACCTTCAGTCGGGCATTCCCGAAATTTCGGAACTGCAAGTGCTGCTCGGGATGATCGCGCCGGTTTCCTGGCTCGAACGCGTGCCGACGTACAAAGGGCAGATCGAAGCGCTCGGCCAGGAGATCGCCACGTACGGGTTTCTCGGCTATCCGCTTTTGCAACTGTGCGACATCGCAATCTTCCGCGGCCAGGAGGTTCCGGTGGGACGCGATCAACTCGCGCATCTCGAGTTCGCCCGCGAAGTCGTGCGCCGCTTCAACTACTTGTACGGCGCCGGCGAACAAGTGCTGCTGGAACCGAAGGCGATCCTCGTCCAAGACGCCGCAGAAGTGCCGGGAATCGACGGCCGCAAGATGAGCAAATCGTACAACAACTTCATCTTGCTTGCGGACGACGAGGAAACGACGACGAAGAAGATCCGCAACTACATCACCGATCCGCGGAAAATCCGGCGCAACGATCCGGGCAATCCCGACGTGTGCGCGCTCTTCGCGCTGTGGAAGCTCGTCAAGCCGCAGCACGTGCCGCTCGTCGACCGCGAGTGCCGCTCCGGCGCGCTCGGATGCGTGCAGGACAAAAGCGATCTCGCCGAAGCCCTGAACGCTTATCTGCGCCCGCTGCGGGACCGGCGCAGGATGTACGCCGGCGACATCGCGCAGGTCGAGCGAATCATCGCGGAAGGAACGCAGCGCGCTCGCGACGTGGCGATTGAAACGCTCGCGGACGTCAAACGCGCGATGAAATTACTGTAGAGCTCATCTCATCACAAACCCCACTACCCCATCGTCCGGGAATCTCCAACTTTTTCGCGCAAACACGAGGTTTTTTCAAAACTTGTTCGCGCGAAAAAGTGGTGAAGCAGCGATTTTGCCATGGAGGGCGAAATCGCGAGCGGTTTCCGGACGATGGGGTGGTGGGGTTTATGAGAACAACGTAACGCAGCGGGCGATCTGTTCGAGCGCGTAGTCGATGTCGTCTAAGGATGCGGCGTAAGAGAAGCGCAGATACCCTTTGCCCGCTGCGCCGAATGCCGAACCGCCCAGACACGCGACGCCGCCTTCCTGCAGCAGAAACGTCGCGAGCGATTTATCGTCCGCGGTGACGCGTTTGACGTTGGGAAACGCGTAGAACGCGCCTTCCGGCATCGTGCACGAGATCCCCGGAATGTGGTTGAGGCCGGTCACGAGGCGGTCGCGCCGCCGGCGGAACGTTTCGTTCATCTCGCGTACCGGTTCGTCGGGGCCGAGCAGCGCAGCTATGCCCGCCTGCTGCACGAAGGCGGCAACGCAGGAAAACGTGTTGTTGTTGAACAGCGTGACGATCTTCGCCAGTTGCGGCGGCATGATCGCGTAGCCCAGCCGCCATCCGGTCATCGCGTAGGCCTTCGAGAATCCGTCCACGACGATCGTGCGCTCGCGCATGCCGGGCAGCGAAACGATGGACGTAAATTCCCGTTCGTAGAAATTGCGGCTGTAGATCTCGTCGGCAATGACCAGGAAGTCGTGCTTTCGCGCCAACTCCGCGATGCGTTCGAGATCGCTCTTCGTCAGAACGCCACCGGTCGGATTGTGCGGCGAGTTGATCATGACCGCGCGCGTCCCGTCGGAAACGCGCCGTTCCAGCTCGTCCAAGTCCATCCGCCAGTTTTTCTCTTCGTGCAGCGGGATCGCGACGGTCTCGGCTCCCAGATAGCTTGCGCACGAAGCGTAAGCGGGATATGCCGGATCGAAATACACGAACTCGTCGCCGGGACCGAGAATTGCGCTGAGGATGTTCCAAATGACCGGTTTGGCGCCGGGTGAAACCACGACGTTGTCCGCGCCGAAGGGATCGACGTTGCGAAACTTCGCCGCGTAGTCCGCAATCACGTCGCGCAGTTCGAGAATGCCCGCCGAGGGCGAATAGTGCGTGTAGTTCGCGCGAATGGCGGCAATGCCGGCGTCCTTGATGTGCGCGGGCGTATCGAAATCCGGCTCGCCGATCTCCATGTGGACAACTCGCCTGCCCTCCGCTTCAAGCGCTTTCGCGCGCGCGAGCACTTCGAACGCGCTCTCCGATCCCAGACGCGAGACGGCATCGGCGATGCGGTCGACCTTCGTTGCGAGCATGTCTCGTAAACCTTTCGTGATGTCAGAAGTTTGTCAAGGTGCCCTCTGGGTCGCGGCGAAACCGTGTTCGACAGTCATGCGCACTCTGACGGACGTTTTTACGCCGGGAGCTCCGACCATACCCGAGGGACTGCGAACCCTCGTCGTTTCGCCCGAGCGCGAGTTGGAACCTGGAATGACTGTGCGCGCCACGTTCACGTTCCGCAATCAAGGCGGAGCCGCTGCAACCGGCGTGCGCGTACGATTCAACCTCCCCGATGGTTTGGTGTATCTCGTCGGCAGCGGACAGCTGGACGGCGCGCCGCTGGACGACGAGCACGGGAATTCGCCGCTGCTCGCGCGCGCCGGCGCGGACATCGGCGACGTCGCGCCCGGCGAAGAGCGCCGCATCGACATCGCCTACAGCGTCGCCGGCGCAATCGAGAACGGATCGATGGTAGAGCTGCAGGCGGCCGTCGCGGCATTCGAATTGGCCCCGGTAGGTTCCAACATCGTTCGCCTGGTTGCTCGAAGCCGGCCCGCGCTGCAAAACGCGCTGAGCTGCGCTTCCATCGAATCGCGCCAGCACGAGCCGCGCCCGGGCGGCGAGGCCACCCTCACCGTACGCGTTCACAATGCGGGCGAATCGAGCGCGCACGACGTCGTCGTCGTCGCGCCCGTTCCGGAGCACACCAGCTACATTCCGAATTCGGCGCGCGTGAACGGCCGCGAACTGGAGCGCGATCTGCTCGCACCGTTCGATCGCGTGCACGCGCCCGTGATTGCCGCGACCCTGCCCGCAAGCGCCACGGTGACGCTGCAATACCGCGTGCGCATCGACGATCCGCTTGCGGACGGCACGACCATCGCGGTGCGCCCGCAGATTGCATCGCAGGAAACCCCGGCGTTCGCGCTTGCCGCAGCAGCCCTTACCGTTCGCGCGCTTCCGGATTTCGAGAACGAGCGCACGAGTTTTACGATCGAACCGGCCGAAGCCACGGCGGGCTCGCGCGTGACGCTTCGCGCGCAGGTCTTCAACGCAGGCACGACGGACGCGCAGAGCGTGCAGGTTTCGTACGCGCTGCCGGACGGGCTGATGCACGTGCGCGGCTCCGTTTGCGTCGACGGACGCCCGCTGCGCGAACGGAAAAAGGAAACGACCGCATTCGATCTCGGCGCCGTTGCAGCGCGGAACGGCGCGGAACTGATTGCGGAAGCGGTGGTCGCTTCGCCGATCGCGGATCATACGGTGCTGCGGGTACCCGCGCAGCTGCGCTGGGACGGCGGCAGCCGTGAATTCGAAGCTGCCGTCAGCGTGCGATCCGTGCCGTATTTCTCGCCGAGGCGTAACGGTATCGTCTCGATGCACGGACCGACGGTGCGTCCTTCCGACGAGTGCGAGGCCTTGGTAACCGTCACCAACGACGGCAGCGCGGCGGCCGGCGACGCCATCCTGCACCTTCACGTCGATCCGGGCCTGGACGACGTTCGTGCTTTCGACAAAAATGTGCGGCTCGAACTGGAAAACGAAGACCTCGAACTGGGCGCGATCGAGGCGTACGCATCGCGGAAAATCACGGTTCGGGCACGGGTGCGCACGCCGTATCCGGATCGCAGCGAGCTGCGTCTCGGCGCGAGCCTGCACACGCGCGAGCTCGGCGAGGTGCCGCTCGGAGAAACGGTTTGGCGCGTCGAGTCGCATCCCGCGTTCTCCGCGGAAACATCGATGCTTACGCTCGTGCAGGACGACGTCTTTCGTCCCAATCAGCTCGTCGACGTGTTCGTCCGCGTGCGCAACGAGGGAACCGACAGCGCGCAAAACGTGCGCTTGCGCCTGTACGTTTCACCCGAGGCTCGACTGGAAACCGTCGAGGGCGCGACGCGGGAGCGTTCCACGCTGCTGTTCGGCGAACTCGCGCCGGGCGCGACCGCGGAAGCGCGTTTGGGCGTGCGGCTGCTGCGAAGCTTGGCCAAAGCCCATCCCGTGTCCATCGAATCGGTGCTCAGCGCCGACTCGATGCTGCCGGTGCAGCTGGCTCCGCTCACGATCGTGACGACGGCGGAACCGAATTTTGCCATCGGCACGCTGCGCAGCGAACCGGACGAGCTCGTAGACGCGGGCACGGAAGTCGAGTTCATCCTGCACGTCCGCAACGGCGGTGACGGCCCGGCGCGAAAAGCCGGCATCACCGTTCCGCCGCTGGACGCGCTGATCTACGTGCCGAACAGCACGTCGGTCAACGATTTGCCCGTGCGCGACGTCGGAGCGCTCTCGCCGCTGATGAACGAGCGCGGCATCGTGCTGAGCGACGTGGATCCCGGCGTCGAAGCGACGATTCGCTGGCGCGAGGTCGTGCACAACGGATTACCGTCCGGCGAGACGATCGTTCGGGCGGTGCGCATCGTTTACGACGGCGATCGCAGCGACGAGATCGTGGCGCCTGAACTCAAAGTTCGCTGCGCGCCCGCGTTCGCGAACACCATTTCGGGCTTGCCTTTCGGCTTGGACGGCATGCTCGGGCCGGCGTTCGGCGGCGGACCGCGCGCGCTCTCGGGCGGGGACGATCGCTTCGTGGAGCTGCCGCCGGCAACGCCGGTTTCGCGAGCCGAGATTCTGAGCACCGCGGTGCTCTCGCTGGCGCCCAGCAGCAACGGGAACGGCGCCGCCGCGCACGATGCGGCGGTCGTCATGCCCGCGGCGGCGGATTCGGCGTGCGTGCAATGCGTGGTCGCGTTCGATCGCGAGCGTCTCACGCGCGTCCTTCGGTTTCTCGGCGAAGCTCGCTTTACCGGTTTGGTAAGCCATCTGTTTGCAATACGCGCGTTCTTTCCCGACGCCGCCTCGGTTGCGGACGATTCGCGCTTGCGCGACGTTCGTGAAACGCTGCGCGAAACGCTCGATCGCATTTTCATCAAGCTGCGCATGCCATCGTACGTGATCGCGCCGCGCGATTTGGAGTCGACGGCCGCGCGCGACAGCCTTGCCTGGCTGCTCGAGGATTTGCGTCCCGAGCATGCCCCCGCGGAGCTCTCCGGTTCCGTCGTGCTGCGCGGCACGGTGCCTTTAGGCGAACTCGAGCAGCTGCGCGCGCGTTTGCCCGGCGCACCGCTAGCGACCGCGTTGCCGTGGGCGGCGCTCGCGCGACTGCTGCCGAGCGAAACGGACGGATTGCGCAATTACCGCACCCTTTTGTCGGCGGCGCTCGACGAACTCGCGCAAGCCGACGATACGGGGTTCGTCGACGCGCTGCAGCGCAGACCGTATCCCGTGCTGGATGCCGCGCTCGACGTCGTTCGAACGCAACTCGCGCACGTCCCGGCATGACCATCGTCGTCGTCGCGATCGCGCTGCTGTTCGTAGTCGGCGCGGTGCTCGGCGCGTACGCGCTGCTCGCGCCTCGTAAGACGCACGCGCAGCAGAACGCGATCGCGCCGATGAAGCCGTGGAGCAGTACTACGGACTGGACGCGCGAGGCCGGCGCGGAGTTCGCGGAGCTTTCCGAATCCGCGAGATGCGATTTGATCTTCGCCGTGGCGGATCTCGACGACGAGCGATCGCAGCGCCTGCTCTCGCATGCGCTCGACGATCCGTCCGACGCCGTCGCGCTTGCGGCGGCACACGCCCTCGTGCGGCGCGGCGAATCGCAATCGGTCAGCGCGTACGCGCAGCTGCATCCGGGGGAACGCTCCGAGCGTCTTGCCAGGACGCTCGAGCTGCTCGACTGAACACCTTCGTCCGTGGCAGCCAATGACCGGCCCCAAACCAGCGCGCTGACCGGCGTCTTCGCTCCTGGCTCTCCGCCGCTCATCGAGGGGCTGCGAACGTTGGTCGTCACGCCGAGCCGCGTCGTAACGCCCGGCGAAGTGATTCGCGTCGAGTTCACGTTCTCCAACTTGGGCGGCGCGTCCGCAACCGGTGTGCGCGTGCGTTTCACCTCGCCTTCCGGCGCAACGCCCGTCGACGGGAGCGACACGGTCGACGACGCGCCGCTGGAAACGGAACGCTTGGTGGCGACCGAAGGCGCCGCACTCGGCGATCTCGCGCCGAATGCGCAGCGGCGCGTCGCGTGCAGCTTTCGCGTAGACGATCGCATAGAAGACGGCACGGAGCTGTTGTTCCAAGCCGCGTTGATCACCGATCAAACAGCCGTCGTAGGATCGAACCGCGAACGCATCGTCGTCCGCAGCGAACCGGTGCTCGAAAACACCTCCACGTTCGTGACGATTGCCGCGCCGGAGAAGCCCAAACCCGGCGACGTCATCGCGATTCAAGCGACGATTGCAAACACCGGCGCCTCGAGCGCGCACGACGTGCTCGCGTTTCTGCCTTTGCCGCCCAACACGCGGTACGTCCCGCGCAGCGCACGCGTGGGCGGGCGCGCGCTGGTCAACGCTCCGGAAGAACCGTTCGACTACGCGAACGAAACAATCGTGGCGGAACGCTTGGCGCCGGGTCAGTCGGTGCTGGTCGAATATCAAGCCGCCGTCGACGCTCCGCTCCCCGATGCGACGCGCATCAAAGCAACGGCTTCCATTTCGTCGCGCGAGATTGAGGAGTTCACCGTTTCTTCCGCCGACATCGTCGTGCATTCGCCGGCGAACTTCGCAAACGAAGATACCTCGCTCACCGTCTTCTGCGACGACGTGGTTTCGCCGGGGACGCGCGTCGCGATGACGCTGCGCGTCGTAAACAGCGGCACGGGCGATGCGCAGCAAGTTTCCATTTCGTTCGAGTTGCCCGAAGGCTTGGTGTACACGCCCGGATCCGCACACCTCGACGGTCAGCCCGTCAGCGACGAAGCTTTTTCCGGCTTCGCCTTTCTCCTCGGCACGCTGCCGGCGGGGCGCGTCGCGGATGCGGGCATCTCGAGCATCGTCGTCCGCCAAAATGCCGGCGAGCTGCCTATCGTGGCGGTGCTGCGCTGGAAGGGCGGCGAGCGCCGCTTCACGCGAACGCTCCACGTACGCGCGAGTTCGCGTTTTACGCGTGCGCGCAACTTCATCGACGTGGATCGCAGCGTAGCCGCCGCGCGCGACGACGTCACGTTCACCGCGCACGTCTTCAACGACGGCACCGCATCCGAAGCGGACGTGCGGCTGCGCGTGCTTCCGGGCGCGTTCCTGGAAGACGTGCGCATCGCCGAATCGCCCGCCGAACCGGTTGCGTACAGCGACCCGTTTTCAATCGGTGTGGTACAGCCGCACGCGGAGCGAACGCTCACCATTCGCGCGCGCGTCGCATCGCCGGTTCCGGATCGATCGCACGTTACGCTCGGCGCGGTGCTCGAGTTCGCGTCGGGAACCTTCGATCTCGGCGTTGCGGGGATCGTCGTGCGCTCGCGCCCTCACGTCGCGCCCGAATCGTGCACCTGGGAGCGCGTGCCGTCCGAGCCGCTGCGGCCGGGAAGAACGCACGACGTGGTCATTCGGTTCACCAACGACGGCTCCGATGCGTTGCGCGATGCGCGGCTCCAGTTGGACATTCCGCCGGAAGTCGTCGTGGAGCGCGCGCAGAACGCGCAGCGCGAAGGAGCGAACGTTTTGCGGTTCGGCGACGTCGCAGCCGAAACCACGCACGAAGCACGCATAGCGGTGCGCCTTACACGCGCGCGGCGCGATCGCAGCTTCGCGCTGGAAGGCGCGCTCACCGGCCGCGGCATCAGCCCGGTGCATTTCGAACCGCTGGAGATCGCGACGTTTGCCGAGCCGGATTTCGAGCGCGACGCGGTGCTGCGATCCACGCCTTCCGATACGGTGAACGCGGGCGATCGCGTCACGTACGAGCTGGTGCTGCGCAATAGCGGCGACGGCCCGTCGGACCAACTCGTGCTGCGCGCAGTGCCTTCAAATCTCGCGGTCTACGTTCCCGGCACGACGACGCTGAACGGCATGGTGCTCGGCGACGATCTCGGCACTTCGCAGCTGTGGTCGCAGCGCGGTTTGGCGCTCACCGACGTGAACCCGGGCATGGAGCTTCGGGTGCGGTGGGAGATGCTCGTCATCGCGCCGCTCGCCGCCGGTACCGCGATCGAGACCCGCGCGGTCGTGGAATGGGACGGCGGAAAGTCGCTGGGGCTGGCGGCGCCGACGCTGCGCGTGCTTTCGTCTCCGTCGCTGCAAGCCGGGGCTGCCGGAACGCCGATCTCGGTTGCTTCACTGCAGCCCGCGCTCGAGGTGCCCCCGCCCGAAGCGATCGTTCCTCCGCAATCCGCCGCACCGCGCCTTCCCGAACTTCCTTCGCGTCCCGCGGAAGCCGCGCAAGCGGAAGCCGCCGCCCCGCCCGCGCGCGCGTCCATTACGCGATTCGAAACCGCACCGCTCGAAGCCGCGCGCTTCGCAACGCCGGTGCTGTACGCCGACTTTTCGCAGGAAGAGCTCGTGCAGGCGATCCGTTCGCTCGAGAAGAGCGATGCGGGCGGCCTCATCCCTCACCTCTTTGCAGTGCGCGCGCTTTTTCCGAACGCCGTTGCGGGCGCGGACGCGCGATTGGCGCAGACGGCTGAAAACGCGGCGCGCGCGATTCGCGCCCCGCTCGATCGCTTCTTCGTGCGCTTGCGCGTCCCGCGGCTTGCGATCACCGCGAAGGATTTGGAAGATCGCGACAGCCGCTTTGCGCTGCGCGCGCTCGTCGGAGCGGTGGTCGACGCGCCCGTCGCGACGCTCGATACCCGTCCCGCGCAGTTCGTCCGCTTGAGCGGCCCCGTCGACGTCGAAGAACTTCGCCGCCGCTCGGGCGAATTGGAACACGCGCCGCTGGGATCCGTCGTGCCGTGGATCGTCAACGCGCATCTGCTCGGCGAGCGCGTGGAGTACGAAACGGGTGGGGGCAGCGACGTGCTTGGCTTGTACCGTACCGAGCTGGTGAAGGTGTTCGGCGTCCTCGAAACGCTTCCGATGCCGGAATTCCACCGCGTGCTGTCCTCGAGCGTCAACCGGACGCTCGACGATGCGCTGGCAGCGGTGCTGGACGCGCTGCGCGCAGCGGCCCGCCTTGCCGTCGACTAGCGGGGAAATCGTTCTCGGCGTAACCCTCGCGGTCGCACTGCTGCTGCTCGGCATCGGCTTGGCGATGCGGCATTCCTCACGTGCAGCGCGGCGCCGTACGGTTCGCGTTTCTTGGCCGGGTCTTGTCGACGAAGGCCTCGTGCATGCCGACACGCGCACGCGTGTGGACATCATCGAACGGTTGCAACTGGTCGACTCGGAGTGGAGCCGCGGCATTCTCGAACGCGCGCGCGTGGAAGAACGGGACGAGTCGGTGCAAGCCGCAATCGAAGCGGCGTTGAGCTCTAATAACCGGGACCGGGATCCTTGATTCGGAAGTATTTCACCATGATCTCGCGCGCGATCGGCGCGGCGACGGACGCGCCGTAGCCGCCGGAGCGATCGACGAAGACGGCCATCGCGAGCTTGGCGTGATTCGCGGGTGCGTACGCCACGAACCACGTCGTGTTCGCGCCGGATCCGTTCGCGGTCTCGGCGGTCCCGGTTTTTCCGCCGTAAGGCAAACCGGCGATCTTCAGCCCGTACGCGGTGCCCCAAGGTTCCGTGACTTGATCCATGCCGGCACGCACGGCTTTGAGCGACTCCGGCGTCACCGGAACGTGACGAATGACCTGCGGCGTGAATGTTTTGACGATGCGTCCCTGCGGATCGCGAATCTGCGCGACGACTTGCGGCTTGTACAGCGTTCCGCCGTTGACCACGGCGGATTCGACGTTGGCCATCTGCAGCGGCGTCGCTTCGAGCGCGCCCTGGCCGATCGCCAAACTGCATACGTCGGACGGTTCGAGCGGCACGCCCGCGACTTTGAGCATCCACGCGTTGGTCGGATAGTTTCCCGCGAATTCGCCGGGCAGATCGATGCCGGTCTTCTGCCCGATGCCGTAGTATTGCGCGAACTTGCGCAGGCGATCGTTGCCCAGGCGCCAGCCCATCTGGTAGAAGTATCCGTCGGAAGAAGCCGCGAGCGCATGAATGAAGGTCGTGTTTCCTATGCCTCCGGCGGCGATGTCTTCGAACTCCGCGCCGTAACAGTTCCAGGCGCCCGAATCGTAGACGTTCTCGTTCAACTTGACGACGCCCGACGTGAGCGCTGCGGAGCCGGTGATCATTTTGAACGTCGAACCGGTCGGTGTCGCAGCCGCAATCGCGCGGTCGAACAGCGGATCCATCGGATCGAGCAGGTAGCGCGCGATTTTTTTGTAGTCGTCGGAAGCGAACGCGTTGGGATCGAAGCTCGGATAACTCGCCAGCGCCAGTACGCGGCCCGACCAGGGATCGAGAATGGCCACCGCCGCGCCGAGCCGGCGCTTTCCCCCGGTCCACGCGCGCACCCCGTCGGCCAGCGCCTGATCCGCGATCTCCTGCAGCCGCCAGTCGACGTTCAACACGATCTTGTCGCCCGGGACCGGCTGCTTCGGCGGCAACTTCACGCTCGGTACGACCTGACTTTGCGAATCGACGACGATGCGCTGGCCGCCGGGCTGTCCCCGCAAGTACTTGTCGTACGTGTATTCGATGCCGTCTTTTCCGACGACGTCGTTCAGCGAATATCCCTGCGCGCGCAGCCGCTTGAATTCGTCCGGCGTGATTTGACCCACGTAGCCGAACACCGCCGACCCCATGCTGCCGTAGGGATAATTGCGCACGGCTTGCACCTCGACGTCCACGCCGGGCAAATCGTTCAGCAATTCGGAGAGCCGGCTCACCTTGGCAACCGGAATATCCTGCGCCAAAATCACGGGTCCGTACGGTTCGTACGCGGCGACCTCATCGAAGTTCTTGTAATTCACGCCGTGATGGTGCAGCAGCTGCCGCCGCAGGTCCGCGACCTGCACACCGATCGTTTGCGCGACGGTCGTCAGTTCCGCGTCCACGTCCTTGACCAGCGACGGAATGAGCGCCACGACGAACTCCGGACGGCTGCGAACGACTACGAGCCCGCTGCGATCGTAAATGAGACCGCGCGGCGCCGCGACCGGAATGAGTCGAATTTGATTGGCCTGCGCGGCCGCGCGGTACTCCTCGCCGTGCACCAGCTGCACCTGCACCAAACGCACGAGCACCACGAGCAGTGCGAGGAGCGTGATCGCGACGAAAAACGCGATGCGCCACGGCGAATATTCCCATCGCGCCTGCCGGCGGCCGTAGGTTCTCATGCCGTGCGCGATTCACGCAAGCGCGCGGCCAGCATCAACAGCGCAATCAGCGTTGCGTTCAGCAGCGCCTCCCAGAGTGCCGCATGCAGGTGCAAGCGCGCATATCCGGGCGGATAACCCTGCAGCGACATGGCGATCCAAAAGACCATGCGGCGCAGCAGCGTAGCGACGAATACGACGCTTGCCAGCGCCGGAATGGAATCCGCGAAAAACCAGCGCGAAAGGTATGCGACGAAGAGCGCCGTCACGGGCGTGGCCATCGTCCACGCGATCCCGGTTTGCGCGCTGAAGGCGTCTTCCAGCAACCCTGCCGCGACGCCGAACGCACCGGCCGCAAGCAAGTCGGCACGCAGCGCGTACCACACGACGACGACGAGCACGGCGCTGGCCTGCGCGCCGCGCAGCGTCGCATAGTGCATGAATTCGACTTGCACGAACAGCGCGAGAAGCAGGTACAGCCCGGCGCGCCACCACTCCGGAGCGATGGGCGGAGCGCTGCTCGCTCCGCTGCGGGTGTTTACGCGGACGCCGGTGGGTTCGTTACTTCGGAACAACGACAACGCGATCGAGTCTGGAGAAGTCCGCGGCCGGTTTTACGACGGCCGTTTGATAGAGACTTGCGTCGCTGCGCTCGACGCGCACGATCGTGCCGATGAGCGCGCCGGAATGAAACGAACGCGCCTCGCCGGTGACGACCCGCTCTCCGATGCGCAGCGGCGCATCTTGTGAAACGTACTCGAGGCGAACGCTGGTTTCGTTCCCTTTCGCCACGCCCCAGTACCGGCCGCGCTGAACGATGGCCGGAATCGTACTCGTGAAGTCGGTCAGCAGCGCCACTTTGCTCGTGAAGGGGCCGGCCTCCACCACGCGTCCCACGACGCCCGTGGACGAGAGGACGCCGTCGTCGCGGCGTATGCCGTCGTGCGAGCCTTTGTCGATCGTGACGCTTTGGATCCCGCCTTCCGGCGGAAAGCCGATGACGCGCGCTTGAACCGCTCGCGGATACTCTTCGAGACGCGGCGCGATGGCGACTTGCTGTTCGTACGCAGCGACGAGCTCGTGCAGGCGCGCGTTTTCGCGTTCCAGCTCGAGGTTTTGCGCGCGCAGCGCTCGATTCTCGCGCGAAAGCGTAGGAAGGTTCGCAACCGTCGCCGCGGCGCCGCCGAAAGTACGAACGAGGCCGCTGGCCGCTTCTTCAATCGCGAAACCGGCCGTCGTGAGCGCTCCCGTGAGCGGACTCGCCGAACCGGCCCGGGCAGCGCTTACTTGCACGAGCGCAACGAGGGCCGTCACGATAATCACGGAGATTACCGCAAAAAGCCTGCGCTCATCACGATAGGTAAAAATGCTGCTGCTCCGGCCGGCTACGCGCTCGCTGTGCTCTTTAGTTCGTTATCGGCAAAGCGAATCCCAACCGGCGCAGCGCATGGACGAAGCGTGCGAGCGGGAACCCCATGACGGTATAAAAATCGCCTTCGATACGCTCGACGAGCGTGGCGCCGTAGCCTTGGATGCCGTAGGCACCGGCCTTGTCCATGGGTTCCCCGGTTGCGACGTACTCGGCGATTTGCTGCTCGTCGAGCGGAAAAAACGTCACGAACGTGCTCTCGCAATGCTCCACCAAAGCGTTTCGCTGCGGAATGGAAAGCGCGAAAGCCGTATGCACCAAATGCGTTCGGCCGGAGAGATCGAACAGCATCCGCTTGGCGTCGTCCACGTCCGCCGGCTTGTTGTACGCGATGCCGTCCACGTCGACGACCGTGTCGGCCGCGACGATCACCTCGCCCGGCGCATCGGGCGACGCGCGCAGTTTGGCCCGCACGTCTTCGCACTTGTGGCGCGCGTGCAGGATTGCCAGATCGCGCGGCACCAGAAGCGGATGCTCCGGCTCCTCGTAAGTGCTCGGCACGACGCTTACGTCGAAGCGCAGCGATCGCAGCAGTTCCAAACGCCGCGGAGACGCGCTGGCCAGCGTTATGCGATGAGCTCCACGCTCACTCATAAACGCGGCCGTTTACTTTGACGTACCCCGACGGGTGCCGGCCGTGGGGATCGTGATGCGTCCAATGGATCACGGCGTCGCTGCATTCCAGTTGACCGAGGAGCGAAACGACGTCGCCGGGTTGCAGCGGTATGGGACCGGTGATGTCGACGTTGTCTTCGACTTTCAGATACGTCCACTCGCGCGTACACGGCGTCATCCGCGGGCACGCGGAGATGATGAAGCCTTCGTGCTCGCCGCTTCGCCCGTAGCGTTCGCCGAGCACGCGCACGACGCGCGCGTCCGGCACGTACACTTCGAGGTGTCCCGATGGTCTCGAGGCACACGCGGCCGGTGCGTCCTTGATGCTTACGCTGCCCGAGCCGCACGCGCCCAGCTGCAGCACCGCGAACACCAGCGCGAGTTTACACGGATGCCGCAACGCCGTATAAATGATGCGCGGCAATGTAGGCCCAGACCGGCTCGGGCACGAGATAACGAATGGATCGGCCTTGCGCAAGCAGCGTTCGAACCAGCGTCGCGCTCTCGGGCATTTCCGGCAAATGCAGCGTTTTTATGCGCGAGCGCAAATTGTTCGGCACGGCCGCAAGCACGCGCGCGATGGCCTCGCCGCTCACGCCCGCGCGCGGCGCGATGACGAAGCTCTCGAGCGACTCGAGCACCTCCTCGAAGCGCATCCACGTGTTGTTCGCCAGCGAATCCGCGCCGGTGATGAACGTGAGCGATGCGTCCGGATAGCGCGTCTTGATGCACGGAAGCAAATCCGCGGTGTATCCGCTCGCGCCGGGGCGCAAATCGGTGTCGTCGAGACGAAAATGCGGATTGCTCTCGATCGCCCCGAGGATCATCGCGCAGCGATGCTCCGGCGAGGCTTCCGGTTTGCCGCGATAGTGGGCGTTGCTCGTCGGCACGAACAGTACGCGATCCAACTGCTCCGTCAAACGGGCCGACTCGGCCACGAAGAGATGGATGTTGTGCACGGGATCGAAGGTGCCGCCGAAAATTCCCAAGCGTTTCATGAATAGGTGAACTCGTACGGCCCGATGCGTACCGTATCCCCTTCGACCGCGCCGAGTTCGCGCAACTTTTTGTCGACTCCCATTTTTGCCAGAATCTGCTCGAAACGCGCTAGTCCCTCGTCGGAATCGAAGTTCGTCATTGCGGCGAGGCGCTCGACGCGCTCGCCGCTCACGACGAACGCGCCGTCTTCCTTGCGAATCGTGAACGAAACGTTGGGACGCAGGTGAATTTTCGCCGCCTCCGGCGCGACGAGCTGCGGCGGCGGCGCCCGACGTATCGCTGCGAACGTAGCGTACGTCAACTCTTGTACGCCCTCGCCCGTTGCGGAGCTGATCGCTCGCACCTGCGGAAAATGCGTTCGCAGCTCCTCGAGCCGCGCGCGCGCGTCCGGAAGGTCGAGCTTCGAGAGGACGAGCAGCGCCGGCTTTTCCGGTAACGCGGCATTCCACGCCGCCAGTTCTTCTTCGATGACGCGCTTGTCGTGCAGCAGCTCGTCGAGCGGCTTCGTTCCGTCCAGCAAGTGAATCAGCACGCGGGTGCGCTCGACGTGGCGCAAAAATTGATCGCCCAGCCCGGCCCCGAGATGCGCGCCTTCGATGAGACCGGGCACGTCGACCATCACGAACGACTCTTCGTCCGAAACGCGCACCACGCCGAGCTGCGGTTCCAGGGTCGTGAACGGATAGTCGGCGATTTTCGGACGCGCCGCCGACACCACGGAAAGGAGCGTCGATTTCCCCGCATTGGGCAACCCGACGATTCCGCAGTCCGCCAGCAGCCGCAGCTCGAGCCGGACGGTGAAGCGCTCGCCGGGTTCGCCCTTTTCGGCGAAGCGCGGCGCTTGGCGCGTGGCGGTAGCGAAGTGCTGGTTACCGAGCCCGCCGCGGCCGCCCCTGGCCACGAGAACCCGTTCGCCTGCCGTCTGCAAGTCGGCCAAGAAGGCTTCTTCCTCGTCTTCGGCGCGCCGGTAGGCGAGCGTTCCTACCGGGACGGAAACGACGAGGTCCTCGCCGCTGCGGCCCGATTTGTTCGAGGTGCCGCCCGGCTTACCCGAATCGGCCGTGAATTGCCGCTTGTACCGGAACTCCACGAGCGTCGAAAGTTCGGGCGCAGCTTCGAGGTACACGCTGCCGCCGTGGCCGCCGTCGCCGCCGGCCGGGCCGCCTTTGGGAATGTACTTTTCACGCCGCCAAGCCACCAGGCCGTCTCCGCCGTTTCCCGCGGCAACCGTGATGACCGCCTCGTCGATGAATTGCACGCTAGCCCTTTTTCGCGGTGCGAAAGCGAAATCGGCCCGTGCGGGCCGATTTGAAGAGGTAGGCGGCGTACGCGCTTTACGCTGCCGGGCGCACGTGGACGTGCTTGCGGTTGCGGCGGCTTGCGAACTCCACGGTACCATCCACCAGCGCAAACAGCGTGTGATCCTTTCCCAGACCCACGTTGAGTCCGGGGTAGAACCGCGTTCCCCGCTGGCGCACGATGATGCTGCCTGCCAGGACGTGCTGGCCGCCGAATTTCTTGACGCCCAGGCGCTGGGCGTTCGAGTCGCGGCCGTTGCGCGTGGAGCCGGCGCCCTTCTTGGACGCGAACAGCTGGAGATCGAAACGGAACATAGCCGCGCTACTATAGCAAAGGGCCGCCGCGCCCGTCAAATCGAGGCGGCCTAGCCTATCGGGACGGCCTAGCCGATGCTGGTCGCGTAGAAGCGGCCCCCGTTCCAATAGCCGTAAGCGGTGACGTTTCGGCCGACGTACAGATTTTGCGCGGTGCCGTTGTCGAGCGCTTGCTGATCGTCGATGGTGATTGTCGAGAACAAGCCCTGCACGATCGTCAACCGGCTGCCGTCGATCGAGGTGATGATCCCCTGCACGCTGGCGGTCGATCCGGGATACGGATAGCCGTTGCTCGGGTTGGCGTCGTAATGCCCGCCGGAGCGAGCGACGAACATGCCGCCGGCAGAGCTTCCGCGCAGCGTGTAATGGCGTCCGACGTTCAACCCGTGGCCGCTGCGCAGCAGATTGCTTTGATCGATCGTGATCGTGTAGCCGTCGTCGCGGCGGAACTGCACCAGATCGCCGTTCACGGCGATGACCGTGCCGGAAATGCCGGTGAACCGGTGATTCCGCGAGGAGCGGTCGTGCTTGCACCGCCCGCGTTCGTGCCCCGCGGGATTGACGCAACCGCCGGCGTCGTCTTCGTCGGCGCGCGCCGTCGCGGCCAGGCCCGGGTTCGCGGCTTGCGTTAAAGCGATGCCGGCGAACATCCCGGTTCCGAAAAGCGCCGCCAAGAGTGCAGTGGTCACTGTGCGCATCGTCTTCCTCGCTTTGCGTAGGAAACGATTAGCGCCTGACGATCGTTCCGCGAATCAGCGCGCGCCGGATCGCCGCGGCGAACTCGCCGATGGTCCAATCGCTGCGCACGCGCACGCGCGCCAGTTCGAGCCGGACCGGCGGCGGCACGACGTACCGTGCGTCCGTCGTTACCGCGAGTTCGACGCGCGCGTCGCGAACGAGCGCGAGCGTCGCGCGATTGAACTGCCCCGAAGGGTATGCGTACGAGCGCGGCGACGCGCCGAGGTGCAACTGCAGCGCGCGAAGCGAGCCGTAGATTTGCTTTGCCTGCTGCCGCGCGGGCATGCGCGAGAGATCGTCGTGGGTGATGCCGTGCGCGCCGATGTCTTCACCGTCGTCGCGCATCGTTTTCAGCTGCGCCCACGTCAAGTGATGCGGCATGTCTACGAAACCCGTGACGATGTAGAACGTGGCTGCGTCGCCGAAGCGTCGAAGAAGCGGCAATGCGTAACGGTACTGGTCCGCGTAGCCGTCGTCGAACGTGAGAACGACGACGTGATCCAGCGGGCGTCCCAGTTCCAAGCGCCGGCACAGATCCGCCATGGTAATCCCCGCGTAGCCGCGACTTTTGAGATAGGCGAGCTGCGCTTCGAACTGCGTGGGCGAGACGGTCAGCTCGCGGCCGACGCGATCCGCGGGGCGATCCACGTCGACGCGGTGGTACATCAGGATGGGCGGCGGGACGAACGCGGGCGGCAATTGCGGCCGCGCCAGTAATAAAAGAAGAGCGGCCAAGTGTCCCATCGCGATCTACTTCGCAAGAGGGGACCGTCCGGACCCGCCGTAACTTCACGGACGTTTTGAACAAGCGACGTGTCGTCGTCACCGGGCTCGGCGCGGTGACGCCCTTGGGCAGCTCCAAGGACGAGTTCTGGCGCCGGCTGGTCGCGGGCGAGAGCGGCGTGGGACCGATCAGCGCCTTCGACGCCGCGGACTTCTCGACACGCTTCGCCGCGGAAGTGAAGGACTTCGACGCCGAAGCGCTGCTGGGCAAGCGCGAAAGCAAACGCATGGATCGCTTCTCGCATTTCGCGGTGGTCGCCGCAAAGGAAGCCATCGACGATTCCGGGCTCGATCTTGCGGAACCGAAACTCTTGGAACGCTGCGGTGCGATCATCGCAACGGGCATCGGCGGCATTCTGACGTTCTGGCAGAGTTCGGAGAAGGCGAACCGCGACGGCACGTGGGCGAAGGTGACGCCATTTTTCATTCCGATGCTGATGGCGAACGCCGCCTCGGCTCAGATTTCGATGGCGTACGGGCTTCGCGGACCGCTCTTCGCGGTGTCGAGCGCGTGCGCCAGCGGCAACGACGCGATCATCAGCGCGTACCACTACGTCGCGTCGGGAGAAACGCCGGTGATGGTCACCGGCGGAAGCGAAGCGACGATCTCTCCCCTTGCCGTCGGCGGGTTCTGCTCGATGAAGGCGATGTCCACGCGCAACGACGATCCGCCGCGCGCGAGCCGTCCGTTCGACAAGGAACGCGACGGATTCGTGCTGGGCGAGGGCGCGGGCATTCTCGTGCTCGAGGATTTCGAGCATGCGAAGGCACGCGGAGCGCGCATCTACTGCGAGATGCTGGGGTACGGCCAGTCCGCCGACGCGTACAACCTGGTCGCGCCGGATCCCGAAAGCACCGGCGTCGAGCTTGCGCTGCGCCGCGCGCTCGAACACAGCGGCGTGCAAGCCGCGCACGTCGATTACATCAACGCGCACGGAACCTCCACGCCGCAGGGCGACACGGCCGAATCGCAAGCGATCGAACGCGTCTTCGCCACGGACGGCAGCGTGCGGCTGGCGGTGAGCTCGACCAAGTCGATGCACGGACACGCGCTCGGCGCGGCGGGAGGCATCGAAGGCGTCGCAACCGTGCTCGCCGTGCAAAACGACGTCATGCCGCCGACGATCAACTACGAGTATCCGGACCCGGAATGCACGCTCGACTACGTGCCGAACATCGCGCGAAAAGCGTCCGTGAACGTGGCGTTTTCGAACTCGTTCGGCTTCGGCGGCCACAACAGCGTGGTGGTGTTCGGGAAAGTGCGGGGATAGCGGCAGGGCGTGGCGGGTGAGCAGCGGCGCCGCCGTTTGCGCGCGCTGTTGAAAAAAGCGCACGCCGCGCCCGGTGAACTCGAGCTGTTCGAACGGGCGCTCACGCACGAGAGCGCAGCGCGGGAGCGGCATGAGGTTTCCAACGAACGGCTTGAATTTTTGGGCGATTCCGTGCTGGGCTTCATCGCGTCTACTTGGCTCTACGAGGAGCATCCCGACAAAAGCGAAGGATGGCTTACGCGTCGCCGGGCGGCGATCGTCAACGACGCCGCGCTCGCGCAGACCGCGCTGCGTTTGGGTCTGCCGGAACTGCTCCACTTGGGCGCAGGCATGAGCCGCGCGGGCGGCGCGCTCAACAAAACGATTCTGGCGGACGCGTTCGAAGCGTTCGTCGGCGCCCTGTACGTGCGCTACGGCGAGAACAAAGCGCGGCGGTTCCTGTTCGAGCAGCATCTGAGCTGGGTCGACCTCTCCGAAGAAAGCGTAACGGACCCGAAGTCGCGTCTGCAGCACGTCACGCAGGAACGTTACCGTGAAATTCCGCTGTACCGAGATCGCGCCGTCGGTACCGCGCAAGCGCCGCAGTTCACTTCGCAGGTTATCCTCAAGGATAGAGTGCTGGGGGCCGGAACCGGCAAGTCGAAGAAACAAGCGCAGCTCGAAGCCGCGAGCAGGGCTTTAGAAACCTTGCTTTCGGGTGCGCGACTTCCGGGCGGCAAGAAAGCGAAGAAGCGATGAATTGCCCCGGCGCCGGAGCGCCCGAACCGTGAAGCTCAAACACATCAAAACCTTCGGATTCAAGACGTTCGCCGAACCGACCACGCTTGAATTCGGCAGCGGCATCACGGCGATCGTCGGACCGAACGGCTCGGGGAAATCGAATTTGATCGACGCTTTCCGCTGGGTGCTCGGCGAGCAGAGCAGCAAGAGTCTGCGCTCGGGCAAGATGGAAGACGTCATCTTCGCCGGCAACGAGCAGCGCAAGCCGCTCGGTTTGGCGGAAGTTTCGGTTACGTTCGACAACGGCGATCGCCGTCTGCCGATCGATTTTTCGGAAGTCGAGATTACGCGGCGCGCGTACCGCGCCGGCGAAATCGAATATTACATCAACCGCAACCAATGCCGGCTGCGCGACATCCTCGATCTGCTCATGGGCACGGGTCTGGGTCCGGGGTCCTATTCGATCGTTTCGCAAGGACAGATCGACGCTATTCTCACCAGCAAGCCGACGGATCGGCGCGCGCTGTTCGAGGAAACCGCCGGCATCAATAAGTTCCTGGCGCGCAAGAACGAATCCATGCGGCGGCTGGAGCAAACCGAGCAAAACGCCATCCGCATCAACGACCTGATAGCGGAGCTCGAGCGGCGCATCCCCGAGCTCGACACGCAGGTTCGCCGAGCCAAGCGATATCGCAAGCTCAGCGCGCGCGTGCGCGATCTGGAGATTCTTTCGTACATTCGCGCAAGCGCGTCACGCCGGAGCGAACGCGAGCAGTTGAAGAGCGAGCTGGAACGAAACGAAGAGCTGCGAAACGCGGCCGCGGCGAAGGCCGCCGCACTCGGAGCCGAGCTTTCGCAGGCGCGCACGCGCGCGTACCAGCATGATTTGCAGTTGGAAGGGCTTCGCACGCGCAGTCAAACGCTGCGCGGCGAGCTGGCGCGCCTGGAAGCGGAATACGCGGCCGCGATTGCGCGGCGCGAAGCACTGCAAGCGCAAAGCACGCAAACGTCCGAGGACGCCGCGCGCGTGCACCAGGAACGCCGCTCTTTGGAAGCGGGGGTCGCGCAGCTCCAAGCGGGCATCGAGCCGCTCCGGCGCGAGGTCGAAAGCGCCCGCGAGGCGGAGCTGGCCGCTCAAAACGATCTTTCGAACGCGCGCGGCAAGCTCGATGCCGTGTTCACGCAATTGCGCGAAGTCGAAGCGGCTGCATCGGCGCTTGCCGCTCGCAAAGCCGAACGCCGCGTGCAAGGCGAAAACGCTCGCGCCGAAGCCGAACGCTTGGAGCGCGAGGCTGAAGCCGCGGGCTCGCGATGCGTGCAGCTCGAGATTGCCTGCGGAGCCGCCACGCACAAATTCAGCGAACGAGAAAGCCGGCTGTCGGCTTTGGAAACGCAGCTGCTCGATGCGCGCGGCCGTTTCGAAGATGCCGAAGTCGCGCTGGCCCAAGCGCAAGGCGATCTCTCGCACGCCATGACCGCGCACCGGGAATACGCGAGCGAGGTTGCCGCCGCGCGGTCGCGGCTGCACACGATCGAAGAGCTCGAAAACGCGATGGAAGGGCACGTCCCCGGTACGCGCGCCGTCATGGAGGCCTTCTCGCGCGGGGAGTTGCACGGCATCGAAGGCGTCGTCTCGAATCTCATTACGACCGAAGAACAGTACGCCCGCGCGATGGACGTTGCTTTCGGCGCGCGCCTTTCGAACATCGTCACGCGCACCTCGGAAGACGCCGAGCGCGCGATCGACTTCCTGAACGTCAAGGAACTCGGCCGCGCGACGTTTCTTCCTTTGGATACGCTGCGCAACCGCACCGGAAAGGATCTGGGGCCGGAACTGCGCGACGTGCGCGGGGTAATCGGCTACGCGCATACGCTGATTCGCACGCAGGCGCAGTACGCGAGCATCGTACGCTTTCTCGTAGGAAACGTGCTCGTCGTGGATACGCTGCAGACCGGTATCTTCTTGGTGCGCGAGCGCGCCTTGCGGGACACGATCGTCACGCTTTCCGGCGAACACATTGCCGGGGGCGGCGCGATCACCGGCGGACGGTACCAGCGCGAAAAGTCGATTCTTTCGCGGCGCGTTCAAGCGCAAACGCTGCGCGGACAGCTCGCGGAGATGCAAGCGCGTCTGGTGCAATTGGAAGCCGCGGTACGCGAGGCGGACGCCGCAACCCGGCACGCCGTGGGCCGGCGTGAAGAAGCGGCTGAGGTGCTCCGCCGCACGGAAGTGGCCGCGACCGAGGTGCGCGGCGAGATGGCGGGCGTGAGCGCCGACGTGGAACGGATGCAGGGAGAGCTGCAATCCGCTCGCGCGCTCCTGGGTGAATTGCGCGAAGCGGTGCGGCGCGCGCGCGAGCGCGAACGCGAACTCGAAAGCGCCAGGCCCGAAGAAGCGCGCAGCGATGAAGACCGGCGCCGCTTGGAACTGGAGCTCGCGGCGGCTCGTGAAGCGATCGCGACGGCCGAACGCGTTCACGGCGAGGTTTCCGCTCGCGCAGGAGATTTACGCGAACGCCTGGCCGCGCAGCTTGCCGAACGCGATGCCGCGAGCGCTCGCCTCGGCATGATCGACCAAGACGCCGAACGCGCTCGCTCGGCGCGCGAGCAGATGTCCGCGGAAATCGCCGGGCTGGGCAGACAGGTGGACGAGACCTCGCAGCGCCTGGAAAACTTGCGCGGGCAGGTCGCCGCCGCGGACGCAAAATTCGAGGACGCGCGGCGCGAGCGGGAGGCGCAGAGCGATCGCGTGCTGCGCCTGGAGTCCGACCTGCGTTCCGCCGAGCTCGAGGAGCGCGATGCGCAAACGGGCGGCGAGCGCTTTCGCACTCGGCTCGCCGAGATCGAAGCGGAGCTCGGCATGCTCGTCTCCCAGTTCGCGCAGAATCCCGCGAGCGACGAGGAGTGCCGCGACGTCGAAGTACGCTACGCCGGCGAGCCGGATACGGTTGCCGACGATCTCCCGCGCATACGCGAGGATCTTGCACGCCTTTCGAACGTGAATCTGAACGCCGAAGCGGATCGCGAGGAGCTCGCGCAGCGCGAGCAGTTCCTGCGCGCGCAGCTCGAGGATCTTTCGCGAGCGCGCGAGACGTTGCTGCAGTCGATACGCGAAATCGAGCAGCAGACGCAAGCGCGCTTCAACGAGACGTTCGAACAGGTTGCGAAGGCGTTCGCCGAGATGTACGAGCGCCTGTTTCCGGGCGGTCAAGCGAAGATGTGGCAAACCAATCCGGAGAATCTTTCGGAAACGGGGATCGAACTTTCCGTGCAGCCCCCCGGCAAGAAACTCATGCCGCTGCCGGCGCTTTCCGGCGGCGAACGCGCGATGACGGCGGCCGCCCTCATCTTCGCGCTCATCAAGGTTCGCCCGTCGCCGTTCTACCTGCTCGACGAGGTCGACGCGGCGCTCGACGATGCAAACGTGGAACGCTTCTCGCGCATGGTCCGCGAACTTGCGGGCGGCGGATCGCAGATCATCATCGTGACGCACAACAAGCAAACGATGGAATTGGCCGATCGCCTGTACGGCGTGACGATGGGCGAAGCCGGGATCAGCTCCATCGTCTCCGCGGAACTCGCCCAAGTACGCGAGGCGGAGCCGGTTCTTGCCTGAGGCCGCGCTCTTTTCGCTTTCGGACAAAACGGGTGCAGCCGAGGTCGCGAAAGCGCTGTCGCGTCGCGGCGTGATCATCTACGCCACGGACGGCACGCGCGCGTTTTTGTCCAGCAGGGGCATCGAAGCGCGCGGCGTCGAGGAGCTCACGGGATTTCCGCCGCTGTTCGAGGGACGCGTGAAGACGCTGCATCCGAAGGTGTTCGGCGCCATCCTCTACGATCGCGCAAGCGCCGCGCACGAGGAGCAGGCGCGAACCTATGCGATTCACGATTTGCGTACCCTCGTCGTGAATCTGTATCCCTTCGAAGGTACGGTCGCCAGAGCCGGTACGACGCTTGCCGAAGCGATCGAACAGATCGATATCGGGGGCGTATCGCTGCTGCGCGCCGCGGCGAAGAATTTCGCAAGCGTGACGATTTTGAGTCATCCTTCGCAGTACGCTGCGTTCCTGGCGGCGCTGGAAGCGGGCGGTGTGGACGCAGCCGCGCGCCGGCGCCTGGCGGTCAGCGCGTTCGAGCGTACCGCCGAATACGACGCCGCAATTGCGCATTATCTGGCGACGAAAGGGGAGGTGCTGCCGAGCGAATTGCCGGGAGCGCTGACGTTGACGATGCCGCTCGCGCAGCCGTTGCGCTACGGTGAAAATCCGCAGATGCGCGCCGCGTTCTACCTAAACGACCGCGAGCGGCTTCCGGAGCAGCTGCACGGCAAGGAGCTTTCGTACAATAACTTCTTGGATCTCGATGCCACCTTGCGGCTGCTCTCGCGCGCGCCGCTGGGAGCGGAGTTCGGATCGCACCGCGAGCGTTTCGTGCGCGCGGCGATCGTCAAACACACCGTTCCGTGCGCGGTGGCGCAGCGCTCGACGGTCGAAAAAGCCGTGCAGGACGCGTTGCAATCGGATCCGGTTTCGGCGTACGGCGGCATCCTGGCCGTGGACGCGACGATCGACCTGCGGGCGGCGCAGGCGCTTTCTTCGTTCTTCCTCGAAATCGTGGCCGCGCCGCAGTTCGACGACGGCGCGCTGGTCCTCTTGAAAAAAAAGAAGAACTTGCGGATCATGCGTTACGCGCGCGAGCTTCCCGACCTGCTGCAGCGCCAGGCGCAGCTGCGCAGTGCGCTGGGCGGCGTGCTCGCCCAACAGGAGGACCGATCGTACATGACCGAGACCTGGCGCGTCGTGAGCAAGCGCGAACCAACGGCGCAGGAATGGCACGACTTGGCGTTCGCGTGGGACGTCGTGCGGCACGTGAAAAGCAACGGCATCGTGATCGTCAAGGGCGGCGCGACGCGCGGCATTTGCGCGGGTCAAACCAATCGCGTCAGCGCGGTGAAAATCGCCGCCGAGCGCGCCGCAGAGCTCGCGCGCGGCGCGTCGTGCGCCAGCGACGGATTTTTTCCGTTTGCCGACGGCCTGGAAGCGGCGTGCGCGGCGGGCTGCAGCGCGGTGATCGCGCCGCAAGGTTCGATGAGAGATCGCGAGGTGATCGCCGCGTCGGACCGCGCCGGGATCGCGCTCGTCTTTTCGACGCACCGCTACTTTTTACACTAAAACACCTGCGCTAGAGATCCGCGCGAGCGGGTAAGAGGACGAACATGCCGCGCTATCTGCACACCTCGATCTTCGTGAACGACATGCAAGAATCGATCGATTTTTATACGGAAACGCTTGGCCTGCGGCTGCTCGACGGCCCCTACCACTATCCCGGAAACGCGGACATGGCGTTCGTGGGCGAGAGCTGGAACGCGTACATCGAACTGGTGTACGACCTTGAAGATCACCCGCCGTACGAACTGGGCAACCGGTACGAGCACTTGGCGATCGAAGTGGACGACGATTTGGAACGGTACGTCGCGGGCCTGCGTACTAAGGGTGTGAAGATATTGAAAGACCCCAAGCGCTCCCCGGGCGGAACGCGGTCGATCGCCTTCATCGAAGACCCGAACGGCATTCCGGTCGAACTCCTGGAGCCGCGCAAAGCGCAAACGCTCGCATGATGCTTTTCGCTATGCTTGCGTTAGCGGGCGTTGCGAGCATTGCGCCCGCTTCGAGCCCGCCGGGCGCGCAGCCGCCCGTACAAGCCTTTTCCGATCGCGTGGCTCGCTTGGAAGCGCGCGTCGCGCAGGATCAGTCCCGCAAGTTGCTCGCGCCGGGGCAAGACACGTTGCTGCGCGTGCAGATCGACGCCGCGCGGCGCGCGTACGACTTGCGCGATCCGGCGGCCTTCGCGATGCTTGACGTTATCGACCGGCAGCTCGCGCAAGCGGATCGCACGCTTTCGCAAGCGGAAGACGGCAGCGGCATTATCGTACGTGTCGGCGACAACGTCACCGTCGCATTGAACGACGGGTACGCGTGGGCAATCGCGAATTCCGATCCCACCGTGCTGGCTCCGAAGATCGGCGTCATGTGGGCGCGCGGCGTGCAGGGAGGCTTCACCGCAAAGCAGCCCGGAACCGCGATTTTGAGTTTGACGCCCAGTGCGCCCGTGCCGCCCGGCACAAAGTCGCCCGTCGTCTTCACCATCACCGTTCTCCCGCGCTAAGGAAACCCCTGAAAAGTCCCGGCAATCATCGCCGGACTTCTTCAGGGATTTCCTAGCGGTACACGAACGGATCCGCGGGCGGCGGAATCGCGACGAGCGAGCTTGCGTCGAGCGCGAGAGTACCGGATCGCTGCACGAGTACGCCGCGCGCGCGTATCCATCCGCGCACGTTCGCCGGCGAACGTAGCAGCCGGACCACCACGGGTGCCGCGTCCGCACGGCAGCACGTGATCGCGTAACGCACGAGCGTCGCGGCGCTTCCGGTTCGCGTGAGCTCTCCCGTGAAATCGACGCGCTCGCCGGGGAATGCATCCGCAAGCGTGGTTTCCGTTGCGTGGTACTGCGCGGGCGGAGCGGCCAAGACGGCTCCGGCGAACATCACGAGAGGCCCGATGCGCAAACGCCCGCATGATTCGTCGCGAAAGCGTACCGCTGCGGCCGCGGCGGCCGCCGCGCACGGCCACAGGAGGACGGCAAGGATCGGATGCACGAGCGCGCCGCCGCGGTGCATTGCGACGATTGCGCACGCCGCCGCAAGGATCGCGTACGAGAGCGCGTCGTGCGCGCCGGCTCGATCGGGCGCGCGCAGCCACGCGCGGATGTCGATGATGCCGGCAACGCAGAGAAAGCCGGCGGCGGCCGCGGGCGCGTAGGCGCGAAGCGATGCCGCGAGCGCAACGGATCCCAGCGCGCAAGGCGCGATGAGGAACGCTGCAAACGCGCCGACGGCGGCCGCCGGCAGTGCTGCAATTCGCGCGCCCGCAAGCAGCGGCAGAAGCATGCTGCCGGCCGCGCTCAGCAGCGCGACCGGAACGATGAGCCGCAGATCTTCCAGTGGTGCGAGCTGTTTGCCGGAACACGCGGGGCGGCGCTGCGCGGCGAAGATACGCGCGATCAGGAGCGCCCCCGCCAGCCGCGCGCCGGCAACGATAGGTCCGAAAACCAAACACGTCGCGGCGGCGGCCGGGAGCGAACGCGCGGAGGGCCCTACCCCACACCCGCAACCGAGGTAGGCTCCGATCCGCGCGTCCCACCGCAGAAACGCTCCGGTGAGCAGCGCTGCGGCGAGAATGAACGGCGCGCTTTCGAACAACGTTGCAGCCGACGTAACGAGCAGCGCGGATGCCACGCTGCTCTATCACGCGATTTCGCGCGGCGTCAAGCGGGAGCAGTAGGGCACGGTCCGACCGGCTAATGACCGACGCCATGCCCTCGAAGATCGTCGCGCCGCGCGGGACCCAGGATTTCGTGCCCGCCGAAACCGGACGCTGGCACGAGTTGGAAACGCGCATCCACGTGCTTGCGCACCGGTACGGCTACGGCGAGATTCGCACGCCGGTGTTCGAGGCGACGGAATTGTTCGTACGCGGCGTCGGCGAAACGAGCGACATCGTCGAAAAAGAAATGTACACGTTCGTCGACAAGGGCGGACGGTCGATGACGCTGCGTCCGGAGTGGACCGCGCCGGTCATGCGCGCAGCGCTGCAGCACAACCTGTTCACTCAAGGGCCGCAGCGCCTCTATTACGTCGGCCCGATTTTTCGGTACGAACGCCCGCAAGCGGCTCGGTACCGGCAAGCGCATCAGTTCGGCATCGAATGCACGGGGTATGCCGGAGCGGAAGCCGACGTCGAGGTCATCGCGCTCGCCGTGCATTTGTTCCGGTCGTACGGATTGGCACCGCAACTGAACGTCAACACGATCGGCGACGACGCATGCCGGCCAAAGTATCGCGACGCCCTACTCGCGCACTTCCGTCCGCACGCGCAGAGCTTGAGCGAAGATTCGCAGCGCCGCCTGGAACGCAATCCGCTGCGTCTGCTCGACAGCAAAGCCCCGCAGGATCAGCCCTTCTTGGACGGCGCTCCGCGTTTCGAAGACCATCTTTGCGCTGCGTGCCGCGATCATTTCGAGAAAGTCAAACGATATCTCACGCAACTCGGTATCCCGTTCGTCGTCAATCCGCGCATCGTGCGCGGCCTCGATTACTACACGCGCACGGTGTTCGAATTCATCTCGGATGCGCTCGGCGCGCAAAGCACCGTCTGCGCGGGCGGGCGCTACGACGATCTCATCAAGTCGCTCGGCGGCCCCGCCGTACCGGCGGTAGGCTTTGCGCTGGGCCTGGAACGTCTGCTGAGTGTCATTTCCTCCGTAGGCGCCGCACCCGAGAACGAACGCAGCGGCATTCAGGTCGTCGCGCTGGGAGAACAAGCTCGCGGCGTGCTCGTCATCTTGTCCGCGCTGCTGCGCTACGCGCTCACGATCCCGGTCTTCATGGATTTCGACGATCGCAAACTGCTCGCGCAACTGAAAACCGCGGACCGCAACAACGCCCGGTATGCGCTCATCGTGGGCAGCGACGAACTCTCCCGCGGCGAGGCCGTGCTTCGCGACCTGACGCAGCGGTCCGACACGCCGGTTTCGCTGGGAAAAGACCTCGTGCCGCAGCTTGTGGAAATACTGGAATCATGAACGAGGAGACGGAGACGCTCAAGGAGCTGCTCGAAATCATGCACGAGCACGATTTGGACGCGCTCAAAGTCAAGGTGGGCGATAAGGTGTTCGAGCTGGTGCGGCGCGAAGCGGGCATCACCGTGCTGCCCGCGCAGGGTGCAGCGTCGCGCGCAGCTGCCGGCGGCGATTCCGCGCAGGCGTCGTCGCAGGCGCCCGCGGCCTCCCCGAACGTGAAGAAGGTGACCGCGCCCCTGGTGGGCGTGTTCTACCGTTCGCCCTCTCCGGACGCGGAACCGTACGTAAAAGTCGGCGACCGTGTGGAGGCGGGTCAAGTACTCTGTGTGCTCGAGGCGATGAAGCTGTTCAACGAGATCACGAGCGATCACGCCGGCGTCGTGACGCGAATCATCCCGGAGAACGGCGAACTGGTGTCGCTCGGTCAGGAGCTATTTTGGATCGAACCGTAGACGTTACCGGCAAGCGCGGCTTTGACGAGTTGCTCGCGGACCGACGCGGCATCTACGACGCGCCGCATTATCGCTCGCAGTGCGAAGCGATCGCCGATGCAATGGTGAAGGCGCTTCGGCGCGGCAACAAAGTGCTGTGGATGGGCAACGGCGGCAGCGCGGCCGAAGCGCAGCACATGGCGGCGGAACTGAGCGGACGTTTTTTGCGCGAACGCCCCGGCCTCTATAGCGAAGCGCTTTCGGTCAACACGTCGACGATCACCGCGATCGGCAACGATTACGGCTACGAGCACGTGTTCCGCAGGCAAATCGAAGCGTTCGTGCAGGCGGGCGACGTCGTCGTCGGCATGACGACCAGCGGAACGTCGAAGAACATCGTACTCGCGCTCGAGGAAGCCAAGCGCCGTGAGGCGGTGACCGTCGCGTTCACCGGGAACGGCGGCGGCACCGTCGCGCGGATCGCGGATCTCGTGCTGCTCGGGCCGGACGGCTACTCCGCGATCGTGCAAGAGGTGCATCAAACGATGGCGCACATCGTCTGCGATCTCGTGGAGCAGCGCATGATGTTCGAGCAGTAGCGGTGCAGCTGCTGGCAATCCCCGATGCGCGCGCGCTCTTCGAACGCATGCGCGAGCGGCGCCTGCTCGTCGTCGGGGACGTCATGGTGGACGAGTGGATTTGGGGAACCGTCACACGAATCTCACCCGAGGCGCCCGTTCCGGTCGTACAGGTGACCGACCATTCCTTTACGCTCGGCGGAGCCGGCAACGTCGCCAACAATTTACGCGCGCTGGGCGCGCACGTCATGTTCGCCGCGGCGATCGGAACGGATGCGTTCGCGCACTACGTCTGCGACATTCTTACGGATCAGCAGATTGCCGTCGAAGGCCTGGTTCGCGTGCAGGACCGCCCGACCACGCGCAAGACGCGCGTCGTCGCGCACAACCAGCAAGTGGTGCGAGCCGACTGGGAATCCACCGCCCCGCTCTCGCAAAGCGACCGCGCAAGTCTCGTGCAGCTCGTGCGCCGGTACGCCGCGCAGGCGGACGCGGTCGTTCTGAGCGATTACGCCAAAGGTTTGCTCTCGCGCGAGATTGTCGAAGAAGCGCTGGCCTGCCCCGTGGTGCTGGCGGATCCCAAACCGCAAAATCTGCCGCTTTTTCGCGGCGTGACGTGCGTCGCGCCGAACGCGCACGAAGCCGCCCAGGCGTGCGGTTTCACGATCGCCGACGATGCATCGCTCGAACGCGCGGGTTCGCAGCTGCTGCGCATGCTCGATTGCCGGTACGTCGTCGTTACGCGCGGCGAGCACGGCATGTCGCTGTTCGGGCGCGACGGTACGCGCCTGCACATTCCGTCGGTTGCGCGCACCGTCTTCGACGTAAGCGGCGCCGGCGATACGGTCATTGCCGTGCTTTCGCTGGCGTTGGCCGCGGGCGCGCCGATCGAACTTGCAATGCAGCTCGCGAACTACGCGGCCGGCGCGGTCGTCGAAAAACTCGGTACCGCGACGGCATCCGCCGACGAGATTCTGGCGCTGGTGGAGCATGGAACGGTCTGAGCCGCTATTCGGCGAGCTGTTTGCCGCGAACGATGCTTTCGCGTGGCGTGAAGCGATGCGCGATCGGGGGCGGCGCGTCGTCTTCACCAACGGCTGCTTCGACGTGCTGCACGCGGGGCACGTAGCCTACCTCGCTTGGGCGCGCGAGCAAGGCGATGCGCTGATCGTCGGGTTGAACAGCGATGAATCGGTCCGCCGGCTCAAGGGTGAAAACCGGCCGCTCGTGCCGTTTGCCGAGCGCGCACGCATCCTGTGCGCGCTGCGCAGCGTGGACGCGGTCGTCGGATTTTCCGAGCAAACGCCGGAGGTGCTGCTGGACCGGCTGCGGCCGGACGTGCACGTGAAGAGCTCGCAGTATCGCGAAGACGAACTGCCCGAACGGGACGTGGTGCTGCAGCACGGCGGCGTGATTCGCTTGGCGCCCCACGTTGAAGGCGCGAGCACGACGGGAACGATCGCGAAAATTTTACAGCGGTATTGCTGATGCGCCTGGCAATCACGTGCAACGGCCCCGGCGAGACCGCGGGCTGGCTGCGGCCCTTGCTGCAGGAACTCTATCGGCAGGCGCCCCGCATCGAAGCGCACGTCTTTTTCGTGCCGGACGATTACGCGAGCGGACGCGAAGCGCAGGTCGTTCGCGGACTGTTTCCGCAGGCGCACGTTTACGATCCCAAAACGTACGTGAAAGCGGCGCTGGGCGCTCGCATCGACGGCGCCCCCGAAGGTGCCGACGCCGTGTTGTACTTGGGCGGCGACTTGCTGCACGCAGCGCGGCTGCACAAGCGCTTCGGCGGCGCGCTCGCGAGTTACAAGTTCGCGCGCAAGCGCTATGCGCGCGAGATCGCGATCGCCTTCGCAGTTGACGAGCGAAACGCCGCGGAACTCGCGGCTTGCGGCATCCGGCCCGATCGAATCGCGCTCACCGGGAATCTCGCGATAGACGGCGCGCTCGCGCAGGCGCAGCAGCCTGCGCCTGAGGGCGCGCCCCGCGGCGGCGTGCTCTTCATGCCGGGATCGCGCCGGTATGAAATAGAGCAGCTCGTGCCGTTCTTTTTTACGTGCGCGCTGAGAATGCGGCGCGAGGCGCCGGATGTGCCGATTGCTTTCGGCATTTCCCCGTTCACGCCGATCGAAGCGGTGCGCCGCGCGATTCAAGCGGGCGGCGATCCGCGCGTGTTCGCGCAGCGCGGGATACTCGTCGAGGAGAACGGCCGCGCGGCGCTGGCTTCCGCGGACGGCCGCGTACGCTTCCCGCTCCTCGGAGAAGCGCTCGCCGCCGCGCGCGTTGCGGAATTGGTGGTAACGATTCCCGGCACGAAAGCGATCGAGCTGGCGGCACTGGGAAAGCCGGCGATCGCGTGCAGCCCCGCAAACGCGCCCGAGCTCGTTACGATAAACGGGCCGCTCACCTACGTCGATCGGATCCCGATCGCCGGCGCCGCGCTGAAGCGCGCGATCGTCGTCGCCTATGCGCGGCGCTTCACGTATCACACGCAGCCGAATATCGATGCGGGCGCGATGCTGATTCACGAAATGCACGGAACGCTCACGCCGGGGCGGGTCGCGCGCGTGGCCCTCTCACGCTTGGCCGACGAGGAATGGCTCACGCGATCGTCGCAATCGCTCGCCGCACTCTATCGCGAACACGCCGGCGCCGCGTCGCGCATGGCCGCACGCGTGCTCGAGCTCGCCAAAGGATAAGACACCCGTATGCGCCTTTCCGTCGTCATCGCCACCAAAGACCGCGCGCGGTATTTGGAACGCGCGCTGCATTCGTTCGGCAAGCAAATCGGCGCGCCGTCGTTCGAAGTAATCGTTGCGGACAACGGTTCGACCGACGAAACCGCGGAAATCGCCCAGAGCGGCCGCCATGCCTTTCCCGTCAAGTATGCCTACGAGCCCAAGCCAAACCGCGGCGCCGCGCGCAATCGCGGCATCGCGCAGGCTGCGGGGCACCTCGTGCTGTTTTGCGACGACGACGTCTATGCGCCGCCCGGGTTCTTGTCGGCGCACGACGCGGCGCACAAGTTCAGCAATTTCGTCGTAAGCGGACCGATCATCAACGTTCCACGCTACGGCGCGCGCCCGAAACCCTCGCCCGCGAATCACTCGCGCGCGTTTTTCTGCACGTGCAACGTTTCGGTTCCGAAAGTCGCGCTCGACGCCGTCGGGGGATTCGACGAACAGTTCGAACTTTATGGATGGGAGGACACCGAACTGGGCGTGCGCCTGCGCGATCGCGGCATGCGCCGCACGTTCGCGTGGGACGCCTACATTTGGCACGTCAAGCCGCCGCAGGAAGTCACGCTGGAATCGGAGTTGCGTAAAGCCGTGGAGAAAGCTCGCATGGCCGTGCGCTTTCTCGAAAAAAACGCCGGGGCTCGCGTGCGATCCGCAACCGGCGCGCACGCCGTGAATTTGCTGCGGGCGCGCGCGCTGGAGCCGCTGCTGCCGTGGTTCGCGGGCGCTGCGACGGACAAAACGCTTCCCCGCGCGCTGCGCTCCATCGCGCGCGCGCAACTGCTCGACGGCATCTACACGGTGGAACTGGCAAAAGCGCTCGACGGCACGCGTGACGCAGCGCCTTCGTAGAGCCCTGGTCTACTGCGCGGGCGGCGGCATCGGCGATTCACTGATGGCCTCCGTTTCGGCACGCGCGCTGCGTTCGCGGTACGCGCAGGTCGACGCGCTCACGCTTCCCTCGCATGAAGAAGCGCTGCGGCGCGTTCCCGATTTCGACTCGGTACTCGTGGACGACGGCGTCGACGAAGGCGAGCTCGTAGCGGAGCTGCGATCGCGTACCTACGACGCATGCGTTACGACGTGGGCGACCCCCAGGACCGCGCGCGTGCCGCAGCGCGCCCGCATCGCGGTACGGGTGGGGCAAGCTCGACGCCTTTATTCATGGCGCTTCACGCATCGCGTGGTCGTGCGCAGTGAAATGGGCGACGTCACCACGCACTGGTCGCAGATTATGTTGGATTACGCGCGCGCGCTGCATTGCGATACCGCCGACGCCGCGCCGCGCTTCAATCCGACCGGCGAAGACTTTGCGCGCGCGGGCGAGCTGCTGCAAACCGCCGGCGCCGCGCGCGGCGAGTACGTCGTGCTGCATCCCACGAACGCGCTCGCGCCGAGCCGCGGGCTTTGGCCGACGGAGGGCTGGGCCCGTCTTGCGCGCGCATTGCGCGAGCGGTTCCGTCTTCCGGTTCTGCTCAGCGGTTCGCCCTTCGATACCGGGATTAACGCGCGCATCGCGCAGCAGGCGCAGGACGCAGACGTAACCGACCTAGCGGGCAGAGTGGGAATCGGCGCGTTCGGCGCGCTTGCTCGCGACGCGCGGCTGTTCGTCGGCATTACGACCGGATCGATGCACATTGCGGCGGCAGTCGGAGCGCCGACGGTCGGCATCTTCCCGTTTCAAACCGACACGCCCGAACGCTGGGCGCCGATTGGTCCCCGGACCGCGCTGGTGCGCGCCACGTACCGGTGCCGTCCCGGCGAGCGCAAGGAAACGTGTCCCGATTTCGCTTGCGTTGCGCACTTGGACGTGCCGCGCATACTCGCGGCCGCCGACGCCGTGATAAGCGTGCGCGCGAGCCGGGAATGACGCTGAGGTGCGGCTTTACCACGTCACGCTGGTGGGCGTCAACCAACTCAACGCCGAGAAAGTGCTGCTCACGCTTGCGCTCATCGCGATCGTGCTTGCGGCTCGGTACCTGCTGCACTACCTCTTGCGTATCGTGCGCGCGTTCTCGTGGGCGCAGCGGTTTCGCTTCTGGGGTCATCAAACGATCAACCTGGTTACCGCGGCGTTCTTCATCGTTGCGCTCATTTCGATTTGGGTCGGGCCGAACGCGCACTTGGCGACCGTCGGGGGACTCGTCGGCGCGGGCGTGGCGTTCGCGCTGCAGAAATTCATCATCGCGATCGCCGGCTACGTCGTCATCTTGCGCGGGAAGACGTTCAGTATCGGCGACCGGGTCATCATCGGCGGGGTCCGAGGCGAAGTCATCGCGCTGGATTTCTTTCAGACGACGGTTCTGGAGATGGGGCAGCCGCCGCCGATCATCGACCAAGCCGATCCGGCGATGTGGGTGATGGCGCGGCAGTACACGGGCCGCATCGTGGTCGTCACCAACGGGATCATCTTCGACGAACCCGTCTACAATTATTCGCGCGACTTTCCATTTCTTTGGGAAGAGATTCACGTCGGAATCGGTTACGACGACGACTACGAACGCGCGGAACGGATCTTGCTCGAGGTCGCGCGCAAACATACCATCCCGATCGCCGAGATGACCGAACAAGCGCGCCGCCACCTGCGGCACGTCTACGATCTGGACCCGCCGAGCGTCGAGCCGCGCGTCTACTATGAAATGACGGACAATTGGGTCGAGCTCTCGCTGCGATTCATCGTTCCCGACCGCGGCATTCGCGAGATCAAAGACGCGATGTACCGGGACATCCTGCGCGCTTTCCGCGACGCGAAGATCTCGGTAGCGTCCGGTACGTACGACATCGTGGGATTCCCCCCGATACGCATCGACAGCATGCCGGCCGCGCCGCCCGAGGCGCAAAAGCGCCCGTAGTCGAACCCCGCAGGCCGTGAGGGCCACGATTCAGCTTTGCACGTACAATCGCGCCGCGCTGCTCGAGCGCGTGCTGGATGCCTGTTTCGAACAAACCGTCGACCCCTCGCCGTACGAGGTCGTCCTCGTGAACGACGGCTCGACGGACGCTACCGGCGAAGTGATCGCAAACGCGAGGAAGCGCGCGACGTGCGATTTCACGGTCATCGATCAGCCCAACTCCGGTTTGGCGAAGGCGCGCAACGCGGGCATCGCGGCCGCACGCGGCGAGCGCATCATCTTTATCGACGACGACGTGCTCGTACTTCCCAATTTCGTCGCGGAGCATCTGCGATCGCACGAGGCGCACCCGCTCTCGATCGTGCGAGGCGGTGCGATCAACGTGGAAAGCTTCGACGATTTGCCGCCGCCGGTATGGAGCGTCGCGAACTACAGCGGCAATTACTTCTGGACGACGAACGTTTCGGTGCCCTTGCGCACGATTCGCGCCGTCGGCGGTTTCAACGAATCGTTCGCGGAGTACGGGTGGGAGGACATCGACGTCGGGCTGCGGCTGCGCTTCGGCGGCGTAAAAGCCGTTTTCAATAAGCGCGCGCTGGTATATCATTATAAACCGCGTCCGCGCGCGAGCGGCGTCGAAAGGATGATCCGGCAGGCTCACGCGCAGGCGCGCACCGCGGTGCAACTCGAGCGTCTCCATCCGCACTGGCGTACCGCTTTGGCGACGGGAGATACCGCGCCGCAAAGAGCGTTTCACAACTGGATGCGGCGCGCCGGTGCCGAGCGGTTCTATCGAGCGGCGCTCGGCGACGTTTCGGGAGATCGTCCGCTGACCGCGCGACAAGCCCGCGCCGCCCGCGCGCTTGCCGCTCAAGCGTACTTCGCGGAACTCGAGCGCGCGCGGTCGGCTGCGCACTGATGCGGATACTGCTGATACGCACCGACCGGATCGGCGATTTGATTCTTTCCACGCCCGCGATCGCCAGCGTGCGCGCCTCATTCCCGCAGGCGCACATCACCATGCTGTGCACGCGTTACAATCGGGTCGTCGTCGATCGCAGCACCGACGTGAACGAAGTCGTCGAGTATTCGGACGGACGAACCCCCCGGCAATTCGCCGCCGCGTTCCGCGGCCAAACCGACGTAGCGATCGCGCTCGCGCCCCGATTGCCCGATTTGCAACTTGCCGGCGCAACCCGCGCGCCGGTGCGCGTGGGGTACACGTACGTGCGCCGCTACGTGGCGCGTCTGACCGCGCGCCTTTACGTGAACCGGCTCATGATTTCCGAAGCGGATCCGGATCTTTCCGATCGCGACCCGCACCGTCACGTGCGCCACGAGGTGAATCAACTGCTCGATTTGGTCGCGCTTGCCGGCGCTAGGACGCGCGTGAACGAGCTGCGCCTGCGCATCACGGACGAGGACCGCGCCGCGACCGCGTATTTGCCCGAGCGGCCGATCGTGTTTCATTTAGGACAGCGCTGGTTTCAGGACGGAAGCACGCTGGAATCCACGCTTGCGCTGCTCAAAGATTTGCAGCGCTTCGGCATGCCGCTGGTCGTCACGTACGCGCCGGAGTGCGAGCAGTACGTCAAGCCGGTAGCCGAATCGCGTCTGGCCGACGTGCTGCTGGGCGGTTTGGCGTTTTACCGCTGGGCTGCGGTGCTCGAACGCGCGCGCGTCGTCATCACGGTCGACACGGGCGCAACGCACGTTGCAAGCGCGGTACGCAGACCGACCGTGGTGGCTTTCGAACACCGGTATTTTCGTTTGAATTCGCAGGAATGGGCGCCGTACGGCGTGCCCTACGCGCAGGTTCAGAAGCCGGGCGACGAATCTCCCGAGTCGCTGCAGCGATTCCGGGCGCACATTCTCGAAGCCGTGTCGGGGCTCATCGATCGTGCCGCTTGAAGCTTCAGTCGTCATCCCGACGTACAACCGGATCGACACGCTGCGGCACGTCATTCCGTCGCTGCTGCGCCAGCGCACGCCGCTCGAGACGTACGAGCTGCTCGTTTGCGATTCCAACTCGACGGACGGAACCGCGGAATATCTCGCGCAGGTGCGCGAGGAGCACCCGAACGTGCGCCATCTGCCCGGGGGCTACACGGGAAGAGCGATGGCGCGCAACGCCGGCATCACTGCGGCAGCGGGGGAAGTCGTGCTTTTCAACGACGCGGACATCATCGCAGACCCCGATTTGCTGGAAGCGCACCTGCGTCATCATCGCGTCCGGAAAAACATCGCCGTTGTGGGATGGGAAGTACAGGTGCGTTCGATCGCGGAGTACGAGCAGCAGCGCGACCATCCCGAGCGTCGAAGATCCCTGCATCCGCCCTCGCGCAAGCGACTGCGCTGGCTGTACTTTCTGACCGGCAACGCATCCGTGCGGCGCGAGGACCTGCTGCGGGTGGGGTGTTTCGACGAAAGCTTTACGGGCTACGGGCATGAAGACCTGGAACTGGGGTATCGCCTCGAAAAAGCCGGCGTGCGGATACTCTACGAACACGGCGCGGTGAATTATCACTGCCAAGACGTCGCGCACGGCGACCAGCTCGAGAGGATGAAGCTCGCGGGCCGTTCGACGGTGCGGTTTTACCGGAAACATCCGGATTTCGCCGTAATGGCCAACCTCGGGATGACGCCGCTTTCGCTCGGTGCTCACGCCGTGCTAAGCAAACTTCCGTGGGTCCTGGGGTATCTCGATCGCCGCGCCGCCGAATCGAAGTTTGCGCGCGATCTCATTCGGCAGTATTATTACGTTTCCGGCGTCAAAGCCGCGCTGGCGGAGAAAGAATGACGATCTTGGCATCCAAGCGGACCTGCGGCGCACTGCGCGCCGGCGACGTCGACGCAACCGTTGAATTGAACGGTTGGGTGAACCGCCGCCGCGATCACGGCGGTCTCATCTTCGTCGATTTGCGCGATCACGAAGGGGTCACGCAGGTCGTCTTCGATCCCGCGCAGGCATCGTTCGCGCAGGCGGAGCACCTGCGCCACGAAGACGTCATCCGCGTGCGCGGAACCGTTCGCCGCCGTCCGGAAGGCACGGAAAACCGCAAACTGCCCACCGGCGAAGTCGAAGTGGGAGTCGACGGCGTCGAGGTTCTCGGCCGCTCTTCAGTGCCGCCATTTCCCGTCAACAGCGACGAAGACGTCGACGAAAACCTTCGCTTGGAATATCGTTATCTCGATTTGCGCAGACCGCGCTTGCAGCGCAACATCCGCGTGCGGCATCACATCGTCAAAGCGATGCGCGACTTTTTCGACGAGCGCGGCTTTTTGGAAATCGAAACGCCGATGCTCATCAAGTCGACGCCGGAGGGCGCGCGAGACTATCTGGTACCGAGCCGCCTGCACCACGGAAGCTTTTACGCGTTGCCGCAGTCGCCGCAGCTGCTCAAGCAGATTTTGATGATCGCCGGATTCGGGCGCTACATGCAGATTGCGCGCTGCATGCGCGATGAAGACCTGCGTGCCGATCGGCAGCCGGAGTTCACGCAGCTCGACGTGGAGATGTCGTTCGCGACGCAAGAGGAAATTTTGGAAGTGATGGAATCCTGCATGCGGACGGTGTGGAAGCGCGTGCTCCAGGTCGAGCTTCCTGCGTTTCCCCGCTATACGCACGCTCAGGTGATGGAACGTTTCGGCAGCGACAAGCCGGATTTGCGGTTCGATCTCGAGCTGCAGCACGTCAACGAGGTTTTTACCGGCACCGATTTTATCGTCTTCAAGTCGGTCATCGAGTCGCGCGGTGCGATTGTTGCGCTGCGCTATCCCGAAGGCGCCGAACTCTCGCGGCGGGATTTCGATGCCCTGACGGAAGCGGCGAAGCAGCATGGCGCGCGCGGCATGGTTTGGATTGCGCTGGGCGCGGACGGCGTGAAAAGTTCGGCCGCCAAATTCATCGACGAGAATGCGATCGCGCAGCTTCGGCAGCGCACCGGTTCGCAAACCGGCGACGCCATACTGCTCTTCGCCGGCGCCCGCGCGCAGGCGCAAACCGTCGCGGGAAAAATGCGCGTGGAGGTCGCCGAGCGCTGCGGATTGCGCGATCCCGACAGATTCGCGTTTGCCTGGGTTACCGATTTTCCGCTGTTCGAAATCGATGAAGCGACCGGCGAGCCGGCGCCGGCGCACCATCCCTTCACCGCTCCCGCACCCGGTCAGTGGGGCCTGATCGATGCCGATCCGCTGGCGATGCGCGCGCAGCATTACGATCTGGTGCTCAACGGATGCGAACTCGGAAGCGGATCGATCCGCATTCACAAGCCGGAATTTCAGCGGCGAATCTTCTCGATGCTCGGGATGCCGCCGGAGCAAATCGAAGAACGCTTCGGATTCTTCCTGCGCGCGCTCGATTACGGCGCGCCGCCGCACGGCGGCATGGCGCTCGGGATCGACCGGATCGTGATGCTCGCCGTCGGAGAAGACAACATCCGCGACGTCATCGCGTTTCCCAAAAACCAGCTCGCGCGCGACGTCATGATGGACGCGCCTTCCGCGGTTCCCGAGCGCATGGTGCGGGATTTGGGTCTGAAAACCGCGCAATCGTAGCGCATGATTGCGTTTCTGCTTGCCGCAGTGCTCGCGCAGAGCGCGCCGGATTTCACCGCGCTCGTCGATCCGTTCGTTGGCACTTCCGGCACCAAAATCGGCGGCCCCATCGACACGTTTCCGGGCGCGGACGCGCCGCTGGGCATGCTGCAGTGGAGTCCCGACACGCCCTCGCAGCCCGCAGGCGGCGGCTACGGTTACAAAGACACGGCGATTACGGGATTCAGTCTTACGCATTTGAGCGGGCCGGGATGTTCGGTGTTCGGCGACGCGGCGATTCTACCGACCGTGGGCGCACCGGTACCGCCCGCTAACGTCAAGCAGAGCTTTGCTCATTCGAGCGAGGTCGCGACGCCGGGATACTACGCGGTCAGCCTCGGCAAGCCGCAAATTCGCGTGGAACTGACCGTTGCGCTGCGAAGCGGCATGGCGCGCATCACGTTTCCGGCGAGCGCGCAAGCGAACGTGCTCGTCAATCCGGCTTCGAATCAAGCCGGTGCCGACGATGCCGCCGTGCGAATCGTTTCGCCGACCGAAATCGACGGTTCGGCGACGTCGGGGCATTTTTGCGGCATGCCTGACGTCTACACCGTCTACTTCGTCATCACGTTCGATCGTCCGATGATTCGCTCCGGCGTTTGGGCTGCCGCCGGCCCGAACGCTGCAGCGTACGCGCAATTCGATACCTCGCAATCACGCATCCTCACCGCGCGCGCGGCGGTGTCGTGGGTCGGCATCGACGGCGCCCGCGCGAATCTGCGCAAGGCAGAGGCACAGAGTTTCGATCAAATGCGCGCCGGCACCGCGGCGCGCTGGCAGTCCTACCTTCAACGCGTAAGCGTCGCGGGCGGCACGCTTGCGCAGCAGCGAACGTTCTATACGGCGCTCTATCACGTGCTGCTGCACCCGAATTTGTACAGTGACGCGGACGGCCGCTATCGCGGCTTCGACGGCGCGGTGCACCGCGCGCGGCGCGGTCATGACGAGTACGCCACCTTTTCCGGATGGGACATCTATCGCACGCAGGTGCCGCTGCTCGCGCTGCTTGCGCCGCGCGAAACCAGCGACATGATGCAATCGCTGGTCGACGCCGCGCGCCAAGGCGGCTGGCTGCCGAAATGGCCGCTCGTTAACGGCTATACCGCCGTCATGGGCGGCGACTCAGCCGATCCGATCGTCGCCGGTGCGTATGCCTTCGGCGCGCGCGATTTCGACGTGCGCGGCGCGCTCGCAGCAATGCTCAAGAATGCAACCGACGTCAAAAGCTCGCCGGGTCAAGGGTGGTACCGGCCGCGCCCCGGGCTGGAAGAGTACGAGCGACTCGGCTACGTCGCCAATACGCATACGACGAACGTATCGCCCGTGCGCAACGGCGCATCGCTAACACTGGAATACGCGCTCGACGACTTTTCCATCGCGCAATTCGCGCGCGCGATCGGAAACGCGGCGGTCTATCGCCGGTTCATGGGACGCTCCTCCAACTGGCGCGCGCTGTTCGACACGAGTTTGCGTCAAATCGCTCCGCGCGATCCGGCCGGTGCCTTCGAACAAACGCCGATTACGGAGAACGGCCAAAGCGGCTTTCAAGAAGGCAATGCCGCGCAATACACGTGGATGGTTCCGTACGACGCGCAGGCGCTCATTTACGGGATGGGCGGAAGAGCTGCGACGGCTGCGCAGCTCGACGGCTTCTTCACGCAAATCAACGCGGGTCAAGACCATCCCTACGCGTGGCTGGGAAACGAACCGAGCCTGAGCAGTCCCTGGATCTATCTCGACGCGGGAGCGCCGTGGAAGGCGCAGCGCGTCATTCGTGAAGCACTCGATACGCTGTACGCCGACGCGCCGGACGGTATTCCCGGAAACGACGATCTCGGAACGATGAGCGCGTGGTATGCCTGGTGCGCGATGGGCTTGTATCCGATCAATCCCGCGGTGCGCGCCTTCGATATCGGCGCGCCGCTTTTTTCACGCGTCACCATCGCGCAGCCGCAGGGAGTGCGCATCGTGGTGGACGCCGCGGGCGCGCCGCAGCCGTACATCCAAAGCGTGCGCGTGAACGGCGCGGCGTCGACGCGCACGTGGATTGCGTTACCCGCGAAGGGAACGCTGACGCTCGACGCAGTCCTGGGCGCGCAACCGTCGGCATGGGGAACCGCGCTTACCGATGCGCCGCAGTCGTTCTCGCCGACGATCGCGCATTTTCCGCCCTCGACTACGGCGGTCGCCGTTGCGAACGATACGCCGATCCGGCTTGCCCCAGGCGGTGCGGGCACGCTTCGATTCACCGTGCGCGCAAGCGCGGCGGAAAACATTGCATGGCGTTTGAATGCACCGGCCGGACTGCATGTGGCGCCTTCGGCGGGGACGCTGACTGCGCCGGCTCAGCAAATCGAGGTGCGCGTCGCGGCGGATCCCGCGTTGCCGGTTCACGCGTACAACGTCACGTTCAGCGGCCGAACGCAGTCGGGCGCGCTGCTGCGTGCCGTGCACGCGGCCGTCGTCATCGCGCCCGCGCAAACGTTGCCGCCGCTCGCTTACGCCGCGAACTTCATGGACAACGACGTTACGGCGTTCGATCCGGCAACCGGTACGATCGTGCAGAACGTCACCGTGGGTGAAAACCCGGGAGACGTTGCGCTGACGCCGGACGGCCGTCGCGCGCTCGTCGCGAATCAGGGCAGCAACGACGTCAGCGTCGTCGACACGCAAACGATGAAGCAAATCGCGCGCATCAAAGTCGGCAAAGTGCCCGCGACGCTGCGCATCACGTCGGACGGTGCAACCGCGTGGGTGAGCAACAACGCGGACAATACGATTCAGCCGATCGATATAACGCGTCTGAAAGCCGGCAAAGCCGTCGCGGTAGGACGAAGCCCGCAGGAGCTCGCGATTTCACCGGACGGCACAACCGTGTACGTCGTGAACCAGAACGACAACGCGGTGATGCCGGTGGACGCGAGAACCGGTCGAACCGGCGCGCCGATGGCAACGGGCGCGAAACCGTTGGGCATCGCGCTGTCAGCGGACGGTCGCACGGCGTACGTGGGAAATCAAGGATCGAACGACGTGAGCGTCATCGATCTCGCTTCGGGCACGACGCTGCGGCGCATCGCCGCAGGCGTGCAGCCGCAAGGGTTGGCGCTGAGCGCGGACGGCGCGACGCTTTACGTCGCCGATGCCGGCACCGATACGGTAAGCGTTCTCGATCTGCGCAGGGGCTTGCAGCGCGGCGCGCTGCGCGTCGGCCTCAATCCGGGCGCCGTGCGTCTGTCCGCCGATGGGCGCACGCTGTACGTGCTCGCATTGGGCGACAACGCGTGCGTAAAGATTGCGATCGGCGATCCGCGAAGGCGCTCTTCCATCGAGCTCGGCAACTGGCCGCTGGCGTTTGCGCTGCCGTAACGAGGAGGCTTCGATGCGCCGATATATCGGGGTGATGCATCGACTTCGCGTTCCGGTCGCCGGTGCGTGCGCGCTCGTCGCCGGCATGTTTTTTGCCGCGCTTCCGCACGCGCGCGCCGCCGCGTCGCAGCAACCTTGCGGCATGACGGCGTTCTCGCAGCAGGGCGTGGTGTATCGCGTGCTTTTTGCCAAGAACGGCAGCGTTCAGCAGTATTTGCTCGCGCACGGTACCGGCAACACGGAGCGCGATCACGACGTCCTGAAGCTTGCGGTCCTGCGCTACGGTCCGGAGGCGGTAAACGCGCCGCCGCTTCAAATCGTCGGCTTCAAACCGGGGCCAAACGGCATGATGGTGCCGGACAAAGCCATCGACTCCTGCGGGCGCATCACGCACTTTCACTAGAGCTCATCTCATAAACCCACGCACCAGCGCGGCGAGCAGTTTTGGCGCAGATCGCGGCGCGAGGACGGACGCAATGCCAGGGCGCATTGTGGCCGCCGCAGCAACAATGATATGCGCCAAAACTGCCGTCGCCCGAAGGGTTTGGGCGGCGGAACGCCGTCTGCGTCGTCGGCGGCTCGGTTACAGACCCGGTGGGTATGCGCCCTCCCCGTCTTCTAGCACCCGCCGTTCCGGCGCTCCAAACGCTGGGCGCGTGGGTTTATGAGATGAGCTCTAAGCTGCAGGTAAACGCGACCACGTATCCATAGTCGTATCGTCCGCTTTTTCCAAAGAGCCGACGATGAACGCGCACAAGCCCTGGTCCGACCTTCAAGAGCAAATCGTTCGCTGCAACGCCTGCGCCGATCTACGCGCGTATGCCCGCGAGATCGCAACCCGCAAACGGGCAGCGTATGCACGCGATGCTTATTGGGCCAAACCCGTTCCGGCGTTCGGCGATCCGGCGGCGAAGATAGCGCTGGTCGGGCTCGCGCCGGGCGCGCACGGGTCCAATCGCACCGGCCGCATGTTCACCGGCGACAGCTCGGGTGACTTTCTCTATCCCGCCTTGCATCGTGCGGGTTTGGCGTCGCAAGAGCATGCGAGGCACGCCGGCGACGGAATGACGTTGCGCGATTGCGTGATTACCTCCGCCGCGCGCTGCGCGCCGCCCAAGAACAAACCGTCAGCGCAGCATCTCGCGAACTGCCTGCCGTTCCTAGTTACCGAATTCAGCCTGCTCACCGAACTGCGCGTGGCAGTCGGCCTCGGTAGGATTGGTTTCGATGCGGCCGCGCGGGCGCTGCGGGCGCTAGGTTATCGATTTGACGGCGTCACGCTTCCAAGATTTTCGCACGGCTGCGAATTCCGCGCGCGGCTGAATCGACGCACGATTACCTTGTTGGGGTGCTACCATCCAAGCCGCCAAAACACGAACACGGGGGTTCTCACGGCCGCGATGTTCGACAAAGTCTTGGCCCGCGCGCTGGAACTTTGATGCCGATTTGATGGACAGCGGACGATAACGGGCGTATCGTGGCCCGATGATCGGTGCTCACGCGCTCATTCTGGCGGCGCTGCAAGCGATGGGCGGCAGGCAGCGACTGCTCGCGGTTCACTCCGTAAACCTCACCGCCGTCGGCACGCGGCAGATGGTCGAACAGTCCGAACGCCCCACCGGCCCCTACTTCATCGACCAGTTTACGCTTACGCAAAGCGTCGATCTGCAACGTGAAGCGCTCCGCGCGCGGCGCCAAGATTGGGGATACGCGGTCCCTCGTGGTGGCTCAATCAGCGCGAGCCGCTTAGCACCGACGTTCTCGCCGACGGCGGAATCGCAGGCAGCTACGACGGAAAGTCGTGGTCGTATGCCGGCCGCTCGCCGGTGCAATTCGCTGAAGAACGTATTGCGTTCGGACCCGAGCGCGTGTTGTTGACGGCGGACGACGCGTTCGATTTGCGCACACTGAGCGACGAACGTATGAACGGCTCGCCGTTCCACCGGCTGTCTTTCTCTTGGCGCGGAGCGAGCTGCATTCTCACGATCAACGCGCGCACGAATCTTCCCTGGTCGATCGCGTGGACCCGCGCGTATCCCTTCGACGTCTTTTACAACGCTTGGGGAGACGTAGACACCACACTGACGTATAACGGCTGGACGCTCGAACCGGGCGGCATTCACTACCCGCGTGAATGGACGTACGAGCGCGTCGGGCTACCGGATCGACAGATGGCAATCATCGCCTTGTCCTTTAACGACGCGGCGTCCGGCGCGATGACCCTTCCGCCGTCGCTTATTGCAGCGCATGCGGTCGCTCAGACGGTCGACGACGCGCCTTTTGCAAGGCAAGGTGAAACGCGGCTCGCCGAAGGCGTGACGCTGATTCCCGGAGCGTGGAACGTCGCGTTCATCGCGCAAAGCGACGGCGTGGTGATGATCGAAGCACCGATTTCCGGCGGATACGTGCAGCAAGCGCTCGCGTATGCCGGCGCGCATTTCCGCCTGCCGGTGAAAGCCGTGATCACGACGTCCGATTCGTGGCCGCATATCGCGGGCGTGCGCGAGGCGGTCGCCCGCGGCATCGCGGTCTACGCGCTCGATCTGAATCAACCCATCCTGCTGCGTTTGCTTGCCGCGCCGCATCGACTGCACCCGGACGAGTTGCAACGCCGTCCGCGCGCGCCGCGCTTCGTTTGGGTGGGGGCGCCGCTGCAAGTGGACGACCGGCAAAACCCGCTGCGCATCGTTCCGTATCGCACGGCGACGGGCGAGCGGCAAATGATGGTCTACCTTCCGAAAGCGCATCTGCTTTACACGAGCGATTTGTTTGCGCCCGACGCAGTGAATGCCGACGGCACGGCGCGCACGTGGTTCACCCCGCAGTATTTGGACGAGGCCATTACCGCAATCGATCGTGAAAAGCTCGGGCCGGTTACGGTCTGGGGCATGCATTACGGCCCTACGCCGTACTCGCAGCTCCTAAAAGCACGCGCGCTTTAGCGCGCGACGCGGTTCATTCCATTCCCGGGAATCCGAGTTTCGCGAGCGCGGCATAGCTTGCAATGCCGACGGCGGTCGAGAGATTGATGCTGCGTACGCAGCGCGGACGCTGCGGAATGCGCAAAGCTCGGCTCGGCTCGCGATCGAGCACCCGCTGCGGTAGGCCTTTGGTTTCCTTGCCGAATACGAGCACGTCGCCGTACGCGTAGGGCGCGTCGGCATAGCTGCGCGTCGCGCGCGTGGAAAAGAACCAGCGCTGCAGGTGGTCCGTCGCGTTCAGGAAGGCGTCGAGTGAATCGTGCACGCCCACGGCCAGATGCTGCCAGTAATCCAGGCCGGCGCGCTTCAGTTCTCGATCGTCGATTCGAAAGCCGAGCGGCTCGACCAGATGCAGCTGGCATCCGGTAGCGGCGCACAAGCGCGCGACGTTGCCGGTATTGGGCGGAATTTCCGGCTCGACAAGCGCGATGTGGAGCGGCACGTCGCTGCGCAGAATCTCGACGATGCGCTGTTGCGGCTGCTGCGCCGTCATGCGTTGACGATGCGCACGAAATCCAAGCCGACGGGAGCGACGGCGTACGCGGTCCCGTTGTTTCGCAGCCAAACGCGCTCCAGCGCCGCGCGCGGATAGACGACGCGCACGTTCGGCGCGGCGGGATCGTTCACGGCGCAGTCGCCGTTCGCGGTAAAACCGCACAGCACGGCCAGATGGCCGTCGGAGTGCTCGATGGGCGCTCCGGGCAGCTCGTCGCCGGACCAGCCGTAGGAAATCGCGATGGGAATGCCCGCGTCGATGAGACGCTGCGCGTGATCGAGGTTGCGCAAATGCACGACGGCTGCGCGCAGCCCAAGCGATCCGCTGTACGCGACGTTGAAAGACCAGTTTCCGGTGCCGTTGTAAGCGCGATCGAAGACGGCCCAAGCGGTCGTGGGCACGTCGCGATCCAAGCCGTGGTACGCGTTGAGCATGGAAAGGCTCGCGGGGCTGCACCACCCGCGCTCGCCGTCGACGACGTACTGCGACCGAGGAGGAACGTCAAGAATGCGCGCCGTGCCGATGTACGGCATCGACGGCTCGTTGCGCAGCGGCGTCGAAAACATCAGCGCGTTGAATTCCACTCCGGGTGCCCGCACCTCGATGCCGTCGAACGGTTGCGTGCTTTTGATAACGTCGACGTCCACTTGTACGCCTGCGTGCGCGGGGCTAAAGGAGTGCCGTCCTTTCGCAGACCACTCCACGTGCGTCAACCACGCGGTCGCCGGCACGTGCGCGCGCAGCAGCCGGAACGCGATCTTCCCTGCGTCAGAAAACGTATTCCAACTGAGCACGCCCTCCCGGGCCGGTTCGAAGGTGAGCGTGGCAAGCTCGGCGACGTCCGTTCTGATCGCAAGCATGGGTTACTTCAGGAACCCCTGAAAAAGTCCGCGCGATTCATCGCCGGCCGCTTTTGGCCGATTTCGTCGTTGCTGCGGTGGCCACAATGGTACGGCATTGCGTCCATCCTCGCGCCTAGAACTCAGCCAAAATCGCCACGACGTTGAATCACGGGACTTCTTCAGGGATTCCTTCAAATCGTCCACTCCCAGCTATTCCACGTGTCCTGAATGAACGCCGCCGGTTTGAAGTTTTTGAGATCGCTGTTGTACGCGCTGTACTCGTTCTCCCAGTAGAAGAACTGCGCCGGGACGAGTTCGTGAATGCGATCTTCCTCTTTTTGGTAGTACGCTTTGCGAAGCGCGAGATCGAACGTGGAAACCGCAAGGTCGGAATACTTGTTCACGATCGGATCGTTCAGCCACGACGTATTGCTGCCGTTGGGCGGGATGTCGGCGCCGTTCCACAGCCCCCGGTTGTCGGGGTCGGGGCCGTTGGTTTCGATGCTCCACTCGAGATCGTAGTGTCCTTTGTAGAGCGGCCCGCCTTGCGCGAACAGCAAACTCGTCGGATAGTTCCGGATCTGCAAGTCGATGCCGTACGGACGCAGCCAGCTTTGCAGCTGCACCTCCGCTTGCTGGTTCTCTTGCTTTTCCGTGTTCGTGGAAATCGTGATGTGCATCGCGAGCGGGCCTTTGTGCAGCACGCCGTCCGAACCCATCGTCCAACCGGCCTGCGCCAGAAGCCGTTTTGCACCCTGCGGATCGTAGGGATACGGCGTGATGTGCGGCGCGGCCCAAAGCGTCGGATAGACGTCGCTTACGGCGAGTTGGTTGTATCCGTGGTAGACCGTATCGTTGATCCGCTTCCAATCGACCGCTTCGATGATCGCGCGGCGCACGCGCGGATCGCTCAGTTGCGGGCGGCTCGTGTTAATGCCCATGTGCCGCCAGTTCGCGATGAGTTTTTTCGTCACGGTGATGCCTTGCACGCTGGCCAGTGCCGGGATGTGATTTTCGTCGACGCCGACGTAGACGTCCACCTCGTGGGTCTGCAGCTGCTCGAAGAGGGTGTTCACGTTGGGAATGACCTTCCAGACGATCTTCCTGAGCTTCGGAACGCCGCGAAAATAATAGCGGTTCGGAGTGAACACCAGCGAGGCGCCGTGATTCCATTCCTCAAGAACGTACGGGCCGCTGGAAATCGGATGCGAGTTGAACGATGCGCGGTTCAGATCCGGCAGGTTCGCAAGAAGGTGTGCGGGCAATGGAGGATACGCCGCACCGCCGGCACTTCCGAACAGCCCGAGAATCGATCCGTCGACTTTTTTCAAGTGCACGACGAGCGTATAATCGTTGGGCGCCTGCACCGAGGCGATTTCGTCCCAGCCGTAGCGCGTCTTGGTATTGTTGGCCGGATTGAACACCGAACGGTACGTGAAGAGCCAATCCTTCACGGTCAGCGGCTGTCCGTCGGACCATCGCGCGTTGCGCCGCAGGTGGAGCGTGATCGTCTTGCCGTCTTTGCTGATGCCGCCGTTTGCGTACGTCGGAACTTGCGTTGCAAGCTCCGGAATGAAGTTCCCGTTGTCGTCGTACCGCAGAAAGCCGGCGTAGATCAGACCTCCGACTTGATCTGCGGCGTCCGTGTGCGCGAAGAGCGGGTTGAGGCTGTCCGGTTCGTCGACGTTTCCCACGCGCAGCACGGCGGGCTGCGTCCACGGGTTGCGCCCGTTCACGCCGCCGGCGCTTCCGCCCGTTTTCGAGCACGCGCAAACCAGCAGACTACATGCGATCCCGGCGGCAACTGCGCGCACGACGTTCATACTTCAACCTCCGCGGAAAGGGGCCGCGATTTCTGAAAGCGCGATTCGATTTCATCCCAGAGCGCATGCGGTCCGAAGCGCACCACGTCATCCGCCGGGAGAAGCGTTTCCGCTCGTGCGCGCGTGATTTCCTCGCGAGCTCGCTCGTCCGAGAGACCGTGCGTGTTGAGCGCGATACCGACGACTTTCGCGGGCTTGACCGTAGCGCAGAGGCTCTCGTAGGTGCGGATGAGCCCGCGATACGAAAGCGTCGGCGTCTCGTACACGTCGATGCGAGTCCGTTTCGGGTCGGCGACGAGCACGAGCACGTCCGGTGCCGCGCCGAACATCAAGGCTAGCGTGACCGGCGCATACGCGGGATGGTTGATGCCGCCTTGGCCTTCGACCAAGATGTAGTCCGGATCGCGGCGGCCGGCTTCGAGCACGATCTGCTCCGCCGCGCCGGTCGCAAAATCGGAGATAACGCGATCGATCGCGATGCCCCAGCCGGAAATCATGATACCGGTTTGACCGGTCGCCACGAATTCGGCGCGGCGCCCGCGCTCGCGCGCGGCGCGCGCGAGTTCGAGCATCACCGTCATTTTGCCGACCGCGCAGTCGTTGCCGACCGCAAGCGCGATCGGCGCGCGCACCTCGTACGCTTCTCCCGTGAACAGCGGAACGTCGGGCGGCCGGCGCACGTCCCAAATGCGTACGCCGCGCCGCCGCGCGGCATTCGCCAACTCCTCATCCTCGTCGAGCATGTCGTGCAAGCCGCTGACGATTTCCAGACCGGCATCGATTGCCGCCAGCACTTGCGCGCGCCACTCCGGCGGCAACTTTCCGCCTTTGGGCGCCGTGCCGATGAGCAGCGAGGTCGGCGAGTAGCGCAGCGCGTCCGCGACCTGCGAAACGATCGGAGCGTCGCTTTGCAGGTACGGCACGACGTCGCGTACGCGACCTCCGGCGTGCGCCGGATCGATGACCGCAACCGTCTCGTCGCTCCCGTAGCGGATTACGCCGTGCGCGGTTTTCGCATTGTCGGCAAAGCACTCCGGTGCGAGCACGGCATAGCGCCGGCGGTCAGGCAACTGCCGCTTTCTCGCGAACGCCCAGGCCTGGGCCATCCGGCAAAACAATCTTCCCGTGACGGTAGGTGATGCCGGAAAACGGATCGTCTTTGGTGAGGAACGGCCCGTCGATGTCGGCCCAGTCGACGAGCGGAGAGATTTGTGCCGCGGCGGTTGCGGAGATCTGGCTCTCCACCATGCAGCCGAGCATGATTTTCATGCCGAGCGCGCGCGCGGTGTGGATCATCTTCACGGCCGCGCGAATTCCGCCGCACTTAGCGAGTTTGACGTTGATGCCGTCGACGCACCCGTGAAGGCGCGGCAAGTCTTCCGCGCGCAGGGAATCTTCATCCGTCACGATCGGGATATTCGAGTGTTCTCTGACGTACCGCAGCTTTTCCGGCTGTCCGGCTTTGATGGGCTGCTCGCAGAACTCGACGTCGAAACGCTCCAGTTCGCGCAGGGTCTCCACGGCCTGTTCCGGCGTCCACCCTTCGTTGGCGTCGATGCGCACGGTGCCGGTATATTTCGATCGGATCAGTTCGATCGTTTCGACTTCTTCGCGCGGCGTTCCCAAGCCGAGCTTGACCTTCACGACGGGATGATTGCCGATTTCTGCGACCTTCGCAAGCGTCGTTTGCGGATCGCCGATCCCGATCGTAAACGACGTAACCGGCGTTTTGGACGGATCCAGTCCCAGCAAACGGTACAGCGGCTTTCCGCAATCTTTTCCGACGAGATCGTGCAGTGCGATGTCCAGCCCGCATCGAGCCGCCGGCGGGATGTCGTCGGTCAGCAATTCGTCGAGTACATACGGATCGTCGCCGCGCAGCGGGTGTGCCTCAAAATACGCGACGACGCTTTCGACCGACTCACCGTAGCGCGGAATCGGCACCGCTTCGCCCAAACCTTCCAGCCCGTTCCACTGCAGGCGGAACACGGCGCAATGCGCGACCTCTTCGGTTCCGCGAGCGATCGTGAACGGATGAACGAGCGGAAGCTCGAGCTTCGAAAGGGAGAGCGAAAGGGGCATGCTGCACCATTGGAGCCGCGCCTGCGCGCCTCCTCGATGCACCCCACTCGTGTCATCCCGAGCTTCTCGAGGGGCCGAGCCTTGTCGAGGGTGATGAAACACCGGTGCAGGCGGGCGGTAGAACCGGTGGGGTCGCGAAGATGCTCGTTTCGTTTTGCGCCGCGCTCTCAGCGGCCATCATCTTGCTGACGATTTCGCAGACCGCGCGGTCCTACCCGGAACTGCCTGAGCGCGTGCCGCT
>Ga0209810_1000801_pt1 | contig 57983 bp, 58 predicted proteins | sample Coa_R1_7_FD_187159 | JGI IMG/M metagenome (GOLD analysis project Ga0209810, IMG submission 187159) | Surface soil microbial communities from Centralia Pennsylvania, which are recovering from an underground coalmine fire - Coalmine... | ecosystem: Environmental > Terrestrial > Soil > Unclassified... | reverse complement strand
TCTTCTAAGCTGAGAGATTGATGTACTGCCTGAGTAATAGCGTTTAGTATCTCTAAGTCCTTATTTCTCCTGTTTAGGTCCTCATATAGTGTTCTTAGTTCTTCCGCCTGCTTTTGGGATTTCTCATGCAGTATTTTATGATCGGTGATATCTTCAATCATTGCCAGACCATAGAGCGGCTTTCCGCTCTCATCACGGATGACAGAGGCGGTTAGATTAATCCATAGAATCTCTCTATTTTTCTTGATATAACGCTTCTCAATGTTGTAGTATGGTATCTCCCCGATAAACACCTGATGTGCCAATTTCACATCCATATCAATATCATCTGTATGCGTAATATCAAGAAACGTGAGTCCGGTTAGCTCCTGCTCTGTATATCCCAGCATCTGACACAATTTAATATTAACCTTGACAAAGCGATAATCCAAACCAATGATGGCCATACCAAGAGGCCCTTCCTCAAAAATCTTATGGAAGTGTTCTTCGTTCCGCAACAGCAGCACCTCTAGTGGTATATTACGGGTCTCAGAAGGTTCCCTTTCAGAAATCGGCTGACTCATTTCTGTCAATCTGCTTATGTTTTGCTCTTTTAGTAATTTCACTCTTGCCTAACCTCAAGAGTGCCTTCCATTCCCTTCTTTCTATGGTTTGCAAACACGCTCTTTTTATCGCAGTAGAACTGATAGGCTCCAGACTTTGTAGGAGTGAAATTGACCTTGACTTCTTTCCCAGGCGAGATGTTCTCATCCACGTTCAATCCCGCTTCCGGATACTTTAGGGTGAAATTGTGGGGAACAATCTTTGAGACGCTCTTTAATGTAAGCTCTACGGGTTTATTTACACCCACTATTATATGGTTGGGACTGAAGGAGTAGCTATCTACTATAATGTCGAGCCTTTGAACCCCGTCAGATGAGGGTTGAACTACAACAGGCTCAGACTCTTTGTTGGCTCCAAGGGCTAAAGATATAGAGCAAATTGCAAAGATAAATGAAACAATAAAAAAATTAGAACTGTATCTCATAGTATCATTCCTCCTGATGTTGTCTAGAGGTATATTCAATTCACTGCAACCAAGATCAACAACAAAACAACTATTATAGCCACTAAGATTATCGTTGTCGTTGCTATGAAATAACCTCCGGCACCACCCACAGTTATACGATCAGAAACGGCGGCCAATTGATGAATCTGCCCATCACTCATCTTGGACATTTTAGCCAAGACCTCTTCTTTGGAGAGCCCATAGGCTCTCAATTTCTTAGCCACTATTTTATTCTCAAGCATATTACGAACCTTCTCCGCATCAATTTCCCTCATTGCGGTTTTACCGGTCGGTAGTATCATCTGCGAATCGGCCATAGCACACTCGGCACTCTTAGAAACCAGAGATACGGGAGTGAAGATTGCGAGAATTACGAGTATGATTGAAAACCTGTATGTTTGGTTTCCATTAAGATTCATAGATTTATCCTCCTTTTTATTCAACTATTTAATTATATAACAAGAGATTTTTTGTAATTGCAACTATTTCGTATTTTCCTAATTAAAGCTAGAATATTGGATGGAGCCAATGAGAGAAAGGCATATTGTCTGTCGTTGTCCCTGGGTGAATCTCAGTAAACCTAATTATAATGCACGCTTATCTTTGACAACTCCAAGTTTCTCTATAAAGACCTCGATAGGATCAGTGACCAAATCGCGAGGTCTCTCATTAAAATTGGTATTAAACGCGGAGATCGCGGGCTTTATTCCTAAAGAATTGCCCCGAACTCGTTTTTAGCTACTACGCCTGTTTTAAGATCGGTGCCATTGCTGTTCCGCTTAATTACCGCTACAAAGGCCCAGAGCTTGAGTATGCCGTAAGTCACTGTGGAGCTAAGATACTCATTGTACATGACGAACTTTTTCCTGAATATGCGAGCGTGCGTAAAAATTTAGAGGCTATCGAGAAGTGCTACTTAGTCGGCGTCAACAATAACTCCGCCGATATAAGCGATTTTTCCGATCTATTGGAAGAGACGGATAGCGATGCACCATTACCTATAGTTGAGAAAAGCGACCCCGCTGTAATTCTCTATACCTCCAGGACAACAGCCAAACCTAAAGGCGTGGTACATACCCATTACAGTTTGATGCATACCGTCATTAACCAAGCGACAACTTTACAGATAAATTCCAATGACATAAGCCTCATAGCGTTACCCATTTGTCACATTAACCACACTTTTGCCTGCGGGGTTAGATGCCATACTTAATCACCCAATGGCTCCAACGTGTGATTTCAGTTCTTTGAAATTCTGCTTTGTGGGAGGGGATAAGGTTCCTCTGAGTCTCCATAGACAATCCCTTGAGATTGCTGGTATGGAGATTACTGAAGGTTGTGGCATGACTGAGTGCTGCCCTTATACGGTAAATCCACCCTTTGGCCCAAAACGACCCGGCTCAATAGGCACACCTGTCTATGCAACAAGCCTGCGCTTGGTTGATAATAGTGGTAAAGATGTTCCGGAAGATGATGTTGGAGAAATCCTTGTAAAGAGCGAGGCTAACATGGCTGAGTATTGGAATAATAAAGAAGAAACCGCGAAAGCCTTAAAAGACGGATGGCTATGTGGTGGAGATGGGTACTATTGGTTTGTCTGCCGTAAAAAGGAGGTAATCATTCGGGGTGGCTCTAATATTTCCCCACTGGAAGTCGAGGAAATATTATATGAGCATCCGGCTGTAAAGGCCGTGGGTGTGATTGGGATTCCAGACGAGCACTTAGGGCAGATGGTTAAGGCCTACGTATCTCTGAAAGAGGATGTTACTCCCTTGCCAACCGAGGCTGAGTTAATAACATTTGTTGCTTCACGCATTGTGGCATATAAGGTTCCGGAGAAAATAGAGTTTTTGCCAGATTTGCCCTTTAACCCAATCGGTAAGGTTGATCGGAATAGGTTGAAAAGACCGATGGATAAACAAGGTAACTAATGATAGACAGCATACATACCACAAGCAGAGCCTCGCTCTAAATGAACCCCATTTTCCAGATAGGTTTCCTTGCTGTGAAGGGATAAGGTTATAGGTAGTGTTCCTGTTGCCCTGCCCAAATCTGTTATTGCAATGGAAGGATTTTTGGTGGAGATGAGGGGAATCGAACCCCCGACCTCTGCCGTGCGAAAGCAGCGCTCTCCCAAGCTGAGCTACATCCCCATACCGTTTGTTAGCGTATCTCGCACATTAATATACTATAAATCATATCGTAATTCGTCAAATACAGCTAGAAACAGTAATCATAGAAAGAACCTTCTTATAAAAGGCTCTAACTCTCTGCGGAGATCCGGGTTTTTTATAACATAATTTAGCGTAGCCTTCAAGTATCCAAGCCTATCTCCCCCGTCGAATCTCTCTCCTCTAAATTTGTATGCCAAGAGCTTTCCCATACGTGCAAGCTCAGACAGCGCATCCGTAAGCTGAATCTCTCCGCCCTTTCCCGGAGGGATTTGACTCAGAACATCAAAAACGTCCGGAGCTAAAACGTACCTTCCCACAATTGCAAGGTTTGACTTGGCTTCATCCGGTACTGGTTTTTCTACAACATCTCTTACATCGTAAATGCCGCTTGCAACCTCCCGCCCGTCAATTATGCCGTATTTGCTTGTCTCCTGCCTTTCTACTTCCATTACGGCCACGACGGACTTCTCGTACCTTTCATATATATTAATAAGCTGCATAAGACAAGGGATTTCAGAATCAATCAAATCGTCAGGGAGCATAACGCCGAATGGTTCATTCCCTACAATAGTATTAGCTGTAAATACGGCGTGTCCAAGCCCAAGTGGTCTTCCCTGTCTCACTGAAGTGATATACAAAAGCTTGGTTGACTTCTGAACCGATTCGAGAAGGTCGAACTTGTTTTTCCTCTCAAGTGCACTCTCAAGGTCTGGAAAGTCATCGAAGTGATCCTCTATGGCCGCCTTCTCGCGACTGGTGATAAGCACAACCATCTCAACTCCTGAGTCCCTGGCCTCTTCAACTATGTACTGAATCATAGGCTTATCTATTATTGGAATCATTTCCTTAGGAATTGCTTTAGTCGCTGGAAGAAACCTAGTTCCAAGTCCTGCAGCAGGAATTACAGCCTTTCTAACCTTCATTGATCTTCTCCTCATTTATCATTCTAAAAATCCACAGTAAAAGAGTAAATCTCCTAAATTACTTGGAAGCCTTAACCGCACGGTTGAATGCCCAGCGCTCCAGTTTTGAAATCTCCTCACGCATCGTTGTAGAAAGCGGTACTACCGAAGACGAGGCGATTATTAACTCCATATCATCCAGCTCCTTGCCCTTAGAGAATGATTCAAAGAGCGCCGATACAACGGCCTGCTCTATCTCCGCACCACTCAGCCCATCCGTATTCTTTGCAAGTGAATCTAAGTCAAAGAGCTCGGGATTTCTTCCGCGACTGAGAAGATGAATCCGGAATATCTCCCTTCTTTCCTTCTGCGAAGGAAGTGGGACAAAAAATATCTCATCAAACCTCCCCTTCCTTAAAATTTCAGGCGGAAGCAAATCAATCCGGTTTGCAGTCGCAGCCACGAAGACTGGATATCGCTTCTCTTGCATCCAGGTAAGAAAATATCCAAATATCCTGGATGCCGGGCTGTCGCTTGTTTTCTCACCGCTTCTGGTAATGCCAGCCTCTATTTCATCAATCCACAAAACGCATGGCGCCATTGCCTCAACCGTATTGACGGCTCTCTGAAAAGCCTCTTCGGGGCTTCCGGAAACGCCGCTATAGACCTGATTTAGATCAAGCCTCAAAAGCGGCAGGTCCCAAGCCGTAGCCACCGCCTTTGCGCAAAGGCTCTTTCCGCAGCCACTTATCCCCATAATAAGCACTCCTTTTGGCATATCAAGCCCAAACTTTTTGGCTTCCGTAGAAAAAGCCAGGGCCCTCGTTTGGAGCCATTCTTTGAGATTTTCAAGTCCGCCAATATCATCCAGGCTTATATGGTCTCTTACAAATTCAAGGGTCCCGGATTTTCTTACGAGCTGAGCCTTTTCTTCTAAAAGCGCATCAACCACCCCTTCATCCATACCTTCTCTTCCTATAAGAGTCCTACTCAAGGCAAGTTCCGCCTCCACAGAACCAAGCCCGAGCACCGCACGAATGCATTTTTCTCTAAGCGCCGGAGTAAGAGAACCGCGGATTTTTTCAGAGTTTTTATAGGAGCCTACCGTCGTATCAAAAATCCCCCCCAACTCATCCATATTGGGAAGCCCAATATCAACCACCGCTACTTCTTTTTGGAGTTCATTTGGGAGAACCAACGCAGGGGAGAGAATAAAAAGGGTTTTATGGCTGGTTCTCAGCATTCGATAAATATCCCTGAGCTTTCTTATTAATCTCGGATCACTCAGAAAGAAATGGAGGTCTTTAAATAGATAAAACCCCGTTCCCTCGTCACTTATAACCCTATCCAAAGCCTGAATCACATCACGGGTTTCGCTGATTTCAGCACCATTGCCCCTCATCCCGCCAACACAGGACCAAGTATAGAACTTTATAGGGCCTGAAAAGAGCTCAGTTCCAAGAAGTTTCACCATCCTCTCAACACGTTCTTCCTCCCACGATACAAGATACAGTATTGGATACTTTGCCGCAATAAATTTTTTTATTATTTCGGCGGGAAACGGCATATTTATCTAATCGGGGCAAATTCATAAATTGCCCTGCTATCGTCTCTAAACCACTCCGGAAGAGGTTCGCCTTGGATGCTCTTTTCTCCATCGGAGTTTATTAAGTGCGTTTACAAACGCCTTGGCACTTGCGACTATAATGTCTGTGCTTGCACCCTGCCCCTGGGAAACAATTCCATTTTCCTCAATCCTCACGGTCACCTCTCCCTGGGCGTCCGTGCCTCCCGTGATTGCAGCCACAACATATCGCTCAAGGTTCGGGGTTACTCCCGTGGCTTTGGAGATCGCCTTATACGCAGCATCTACAGGGCCATCACCGTATTCAGACACCGTCACCTCTTCACCATCTATCAAAAGCTTTATCGTTGCAACTGGACGCATATCAGTGCCGCTTGAGAAATTTGCAGAGACAATCTTGTAGAAATCAGACGAGCGAACAAACTCCTCACTAATCAAGGCCTCTATATCCTCATCAAACACGTATTTCTTCTTATCGGCTAAATCCTTAAACCTTCGAAAGGCGCGCTGAAAGTCGTTTTCGTTGAGAAAGTATCCAAACTCTTCAAGCCGTTTTTTAAACGCGTGCCTGCCAGAGTGCTTTCCGAGGATTATTTTATTCGATGGAATTCCCACCTCTTCGGGTTTCATAATCTCATAGGTGATTCTCTCCTTGAGAACGCCGTCTTGATGGATTCCAGCTTCATGGGCAAAGGCATTTGCACCGACTATCGCCTTATTCGGCTGGACATTTACCCCAGTCACATGGGACACAAGCCTGCTTGTTGGGTAAATCTGATCTGTGACAATCCTGGTTTTATAAGGGTGACGATCGCCTCTCACTTTAAGTGCCATGACAATCTCTTCAAGGGAGGCGTTTCCGGCCCTCTCCCCAAGGCCATTAATGGTACACTCAACCTGTCTTGCACCCTCCTTTACCGCGGCAATGGAATTTGCAACGGCAAGCCCTAAATCATTGTGGCAGTGGACGCTGAGCGTAACCTTATTAACAAGATCGGACACTCTATCTCTCAATGTCCTTATTATGTATGCAAACTCTTCAGGCACCGTGTATCCAACCGTATCGGGAATGTTAATCGTAGTAGCCCCGGCTTTAACAGCAATGTCAACGGCGCGGCAGAGATAATCAACATCTGTTCTTGTCGCATCTTCACATGAAAACTCCACGTTCTCCGTGTAGCCCTTTGCGTGCTTTACAGCAGCGACAATAGCCTCCAATACCTCATCTCTTGTCTTACCGAGTTTATATTTTAAATGAATGTCGGATGTGGCAATAAATGTATGAATCCTCGGGTTTGCAGCCCTCTTTATCGCCTCCCAGCCTCTATCTATATCGGCAATGTTGGCTCTGCAAAGCCCGGCTATTTCACAGTCCTTGATTTCTTCCGCAATCAGCTTTACGGATTGAAAATCCCCTTCTGACGAAGCTGGAAAACCCGCCTCTATAATGTCCACCCCTAATTTTTCAAGTTGATAGGCTACCTTAATTTTTTCTTCCACCGTCATACCGCATCCAGGCGCTTGTTCTCCATCCCTTAGGGTCGTATCAAATATCTTTACTATTTCACTACTCATTTAATTTGCCTCCGCTTTTGCAATCCTAGAAATTCTAAGGTTTGTAGAAAGGTTTGTCAATTCCAGGGTTTGAATATACTATATATTATTGTCATACCAATCTTGTTACTCGATAGTGCAATCGGCATCAGAGCAAATCTAAATGAAAGGGTAGCTATTAGAATGACATCGCTGAGTCCCGAAAAACAGATTGAAATTATCAAAAGAGGAACGGCAGAGATAATTTCCGAAGAAGAACTCATGGAGAAGCTCAAGAAATCCGTAGAGACAGGAAAACCCCTCAGGATCAAAGCCGGATTTGATCCAACTGCGCCCGACCTCCATCTCGGACACTGCGTCCTCCTTAGAAAACTCAGGGACTTTCAAGACCTGGGACATACGGTCATTTTCCTCATTGGGGATTTTACGGCCATGATTGGAGACCCTTCGGGAAGGTCAGAGACCAGACCGCCGCTCTCCAGTGAAGAGGTCATCAAAAACGCTGAAACCTATGAAAGGCAGGTTTTTAAAATACTCAAGAAAGACAGAACCGAGGTCATCTTTAACTCCACATGGCTTGGGAAAATGAGTGCTGAAGAGGTGTTGAGGCTCGCTGCCCTCCAGAACGTAGCCAGGATGCTTGAGCGGGACGATTTTCATAAACGCTATATTTCCGGCACTCCTATTACAATCATGGAATTCCTATACCCCCTCATACAGGCTTATGACTCGGTCAATATCAAAGCCGACGTTGAATTCGGAGGGACAGACCAGAAGTTCAACATCCTCCTCGGTCGCGACATTCAGAGGTATTTTAAACAGGAACCCCAGGTGGCAATTCTCGTTCCAATCCTCGAGGGCCTCGACGGAGTTCAGAAGATGTCTAAATCGCTCCGAAACTACATAGCGATTGAAGACCCTCCAGAGGAGATTTACGGTAAGGCTATGTCCATATCCGATGCGCTCATGTGGAAGTACTATGAGCTTCTCAGCCGCAGGCCTTCGGAAGAAATTCAAATAATGAAAGACGAATGGCATCCCATGGACGCTAAAAAGGCCCTGGCTTTTGAGATCGTTTCATGGTTTCACGGGCCAAATTGCGCGGTACAGGCCCAGAGGGACTTTGAGACCAAGTTTTCTGAGAGACAGTTCCCAGAGGACGCAAGAGAGGTAACGCTGGAGAGAAAAAATGGAACTACCATTCTAGATTTGGTTCTGCTCTCATCTAAAAAAATCAAAAGCCGAGGAGAAGCAAAAAGGCTTATAGAACAGGGCGGAGTAAGCGTAGATGAACAAAAGATCGCTGACCCTAAAGCGCTGGTGCCGCACAAAGAGACCCTCAAAGTAAAAATTGGAAAGAGGGAATTTATTAAAGTGAGATTTAATAAGATGAGTGGACCTGTAAGCTGAATTTTGTCTAGGGCGATCATTCATCTAGGACATCCATCTCTGGATGCCTCGTGCGACCTACCCGGAAGCTTCAGGCGGGCAGCCTTTATAAGCCTCCCTATTTGGTCTTTCTCCGAGCGGGGTTTTCCGTGCCGCAGGATGTCGCCACCCTGCGCGGTAGTCTCTTACACTGCCTTTTCACCCTTGCCTGCTTTTTATAAAGATAAAAAACATAGGCGGTCTGTTTTCTGTGGCACTCTCCGTTGTCTCGCGACACCTGGGTGTTACCCAGCGCTCTGCCCTCTGGAGTTCAGACTTTCCTCTCTTAATATAAAGAGCGATCGCCTAGTCCACTCATCTCAATACTTAAAGATATTCATCTATGGCTCTATTTGCAAGCCTGTCAGCTTCCCGATTTAATTCTCTTGGAATATGCTCAACCTTTACTTCTTCAAATTCTGATATTAATTCCTTGGCGCATTTCCAGAGCACAGCGATCTTGGAATCACGGACGCGCCAGCTTCCATTTATTTGATTGGCAAGGAGAAATGAATCTGTGTAAATCTTAAGATGCTTTTTCTTAAGTTTTTTTGCGGATTGAAGGGCAGTTATCAGAGCCTCGTATTCGGCCTCATTGTTTGTGGCAATGCCAATATCTCTCTTTATCTCGTGGACACCCCCATCTACATCCCTTATTAAAACCCCTACCCCCGATCTGCCGGGGTTTCCTCTTGAGGCACCATCTATGTAGATTTCAAGAGGTGCTTTCACACTGCCCAAAGACAATTTAAGCTGTTTGAACCCCGTTTTCGGTTTTTTCTTCACAGTAGAGAATTCTATGACAGTTCGGACATTGAATCATCCTCGAACTTGTCAAAACCTCGTTAAAGAGTTGAGGCGGAATGTTCATGTTACAGCCCGTGCATATTTCGTTTCTTGCCGGTGCGAGCGCAACGCCGTTCCTCGTTCTAATCCTCTCATACATTGAGAGTATCTCAGGGCTCACGATTGAAGTTACCCTTTTCTTTTCTTGCTTTTTAGTTTCATACACGCTCTTTAGCTCATTTATTTTCCCATTGTAGCTGTTTATTACCTCCTCATACTCCTTTCCCCTTTCGGCGAGTTCGTTCTCCTTTTCTTTAAGTAACGCCTCCAAGTCTTCAACTGCTTCCATCTCTTTTAGAATTTCTTCTTCTATCTCGGCGGTTAACTTTTTAGCCTCAGCAACCTCTTTTTGAAGAGCCTCGTACTCTTTGTACGTTTTTATCTCGAAAAGCTTTCCCTCCAACCTTTTTATTTTGTCCTTATTCTCGGCGAGGCTTAGCTCCTTTTCCATCTTTTTCTTTTTTCTTCCGTTGAGCTCTTCTTTTGTTTTAGATACGGATTCTTTAATCCTTCTGAGTTCTTCTTCACAGCGTGTCATTTCTTGCGGATATTTTTCCAGGTTGTCTTCCAGCTCTCCCAGCTCTAAATCGAGCCGCTGAAGCGTTTCGAGAACCGCAATCTGGTTTCTCATCTTTTCCTCCTTGCTTTATAGTTAGATTTATTAAATTGAGGATTGATTTTTTCGAAGGGCGGTAGGTAAAAAAACAAATTGGAATTTAGGGGATGAACCGTATAAATATCTCTTTCCATCTAAAAATCCGGGGCTGTCTATTACGTATGGGCCCACCTGGATTCGAACCAGGGACCCTCCGGTTATGAGCCGGGAGCTCTACCAACTGAGCTATGGGCCCAAACTCTCTGTGCCAAACAATATAGTTTAGGGAAACAACTCACCTTTGTCAAATTTTGCTCATGATGTGATCCAACATCCTACAATAGTCGAATGGGATTGCCTCTATCTTAATCACAATAACCATTCGAGAGGCTATGGGTTATGTGCTCAAATGCGATTTAAGACCCATAGTTTCCAATACACCATCAACATAACATGTATACTTGAAAAAGCCTTCAAGAGTTTATAGAATTATAAACTCACGGAGGTTAAAATCCATGAGAAGAGGAGATAAGATATACTACATTAAGGATTTCATTCAGTCCGTTCCTCTTCATCCTCCCAAAAAGATATTTGAAGAGCTTGAGAGGTTAGGCTACCGGGGTCAGCCCGGGGCAAGGCGTGCTGTGTCTCTTGCCGCATACAGGCATGTAAAAAGACTCAAGCTTCTTCACACAAAGAAAGTCCCGAGACCTGAGCTTCCTCCAAGACCCAATTCAATCCTCATGGGGCCGACCGGATGTGGTAAAACCTATCTGATTGAACTCCTCTTCGGCGAGATATTTAAAATCCCTTTTGTCATAGTGGATATGACAAAGTTCACTGAATCGGGCTATGTAGGAGACGATGTTGTAAACATTCTCGTTCAACTCGTCTACACAGCGAACGAAAGCATTGACGTTGCCGAATGTGGCGTTGTAGTGCTTGATGAATTTGATAAAATCGCGGGGGCATACAGCAGTGCCAGGTTCGCAGGACAAGGAACGACAAAAGATGTCTCTGGATACGGCGTTCAAAGAGAGCTTCTTAAAATCCTTGAAGGAGCAGACGTTCAGGTTCCGCTTGATTTCGGATTTTCAAGCCGGGGTCCGAGGGCTCTGATTTCAACAAGAGACGTTACTTTTTTTGCCGTAGGAGCATTCTCAGGAATAAGAAGCCTATTTGAAAAAGGCGGGATGGGATTCCTTCAAAAGTTAGAAGAAAACGGAGAGAGTGAGGAGTCAATCGCGTATAAACTCAGTGAAGATGAAGCCAACGATGTAACGAGGTTTCATCTATTCGGATTTCTCCCGGAGCTTATTGCAAGGTTCAATAGGATCGTGCCTTTTTCCCCGCTAGATGATGACACACTGAGGGATATTTTCGTTCTTAAGGTTCAAAGATACAAAAAGGAATTTGAGGAAGAGGGGTTCCAGTTGCAGATAGACCCCAGAGTAGCGGATTTCGTCATAAAAGAGGCCATAAAGAGACAGACGGGAGCAAGGGGATTGGATGTCCTCATCTCCAAGTATCTCGAGGAAGTGGCGTTTGAGATATTTGGAAAAGGAGACGAGGGAGAGGTAATTCTAACAGTAGCCTCCGGAAAGGTATCTCATATTGTAAAGAGGCGCGCATGAGGGCATTTATCGCGAGTTTGGGCTGTTCCAAGAACCTCGTAGATAGCGAACTGATTCTCGGCTCACTCAAAAATTCTGGATACGAGATTTCATCCCAAAAAGACGCAGATGTAATAATCATAAATACGTGCGGATTTATTGGCGAAGCGAAGAAGGAATCCGTAAACACAATAATTGAACTTTCTAAATATAAACATTACGGCAGTTGCAAGAAACTAATCGTTACCGGATGCCTTGTCGAGAGGTACGCAGATGAGCTTAGGCGTGAATTTCCTGAAGTGGACGCATTCTGGGGCACGGGCGACCTTTCGAGAATCGGAGAGATTCTGGGAAAGAAAAGGGTTAAAAAAATCCATAAATCTGCCCCCGGAACACTTTATGATCCAGACACCCCAAGGGTTCTTACAACTCTTTCCCACACAGCTTATGTCAAAGTCTCTGAAGGGTGCTCGAGAACGTGCTCTTTTTGCATAATTCCAAAAATGCGCGGTCTTATGAAAAGCAGACCCGTTGATTCGATCGTTGGAGAGTTGAACAATCTCGCAAGGTCAGGGGTTCAAGAGATAAACCTCATTGCCCAGGATATGACAAGCTATGGAAGGGACATCGGAACGAATCTCGAAACGCTCCTCCGGGAACTCGTAAAGGTAAACGGGATAAAGTGGATCAGGCTCCTCTACTGCTACCCCTGGGGATTTACAGATTCTCTCGTAAAACTTATTGCGGAAGAAGAAAAAATTTTAAATTACATAGACATGCCCATTCAGCACATAAACGATAGAATCCTGCAACTCATGGACAGGAAGACAACGGGCGGCAGGATTAGAGATATTGTTCATAAGCTCCGCGAAGAGATTCCAAATTTAACCCTTCGCACCACATTCATTGTGGGATTCCCCGGTGAAACCGATGGAGAATTTAACGAGCTTCTCGATTTTGTAGAAGAGGCGCAGTTCGAAAGAGCCGGGGCATTTAAATACTCACAGGAAGAGGGAACAAGAGCCGGTGAGATACCAGGGCAGATTCCCGATGAGATAAAAGAAGAGAGATACGAGAAATTAATGGAAGTCCAATCCGAGGCTTCTCTCAATAAAAACCGTGCTCTTATTGGAACCGTTCACGAAGGCTTTATTGAGGGCACGGAGAATGACGACTACATCGCCAGAATCCCGTCTCAGGCGCCTGAGGTTGATGGCATTACTTACGTAAAGAGAGCCAAAAGATTAAAAGTCGGTGATCTAGTTAAGATTTCAGTTACCGATGCGGATATTTATGACTTGTTTGGAGAGGTGGTAAATTAAACTCCGCTTGGAACTCCTCTTAATATCCTTCTTAATAGAACGTTTACCTTAAATTTTTTTGTCGTAAAATCCACTTGATTTTTAACCCTCGATTATGATATTTAAATCTATAATGGGCAATTCGTGAAAATGCGGATGGAGGAAAATCAGATGGATACAAAAAATTTATTTCTTAGACAAACCTTTTTGGCTTCTCTCGCAGTTCTTATCACAACCCTTTTAATATCATGCTCATTTCAACCCGGAGCATCCCCCAACTATCCTTGTTCAGAAATTGATGACGCTCCGGTTAAGGAGTTGATTTCCAGTCAACAGAACGTCGTGTTTGAGGATCAAGGGACAATTATTGTGTACCATGGGTCCGGCTGTGCGGAATCAAAAAAATCTGGAACACAGGACTTTATAAAGGTTGAACAAAGTCTGAACATCCCTGCATACGCTACGAATGCTACTGTTTTTCTCAATGGTTGGCATTTGCAATACCTTAACAGCGATCACCATGTAACTGGACTTGGAACCCTGATCCGCAATATCGTACTAGACCGAGACCGCAAAACCCTGAAATGGGAGGCGACGGGTGTGCTTTCGGATGATAATTTCGATGACCCATATAACTGGTGCTACTATTATACAGTTGTTGCCTGGAACTCATCAAATATTAATCTTGCCGTTGATCATACAGACGGAACCTGTGATCCCAAGGATCAGAGCGAAGCAAACTTCTTTTTCGCCGATAATAAAGGAACTAATACCGCTCTTTCATCCTTTCCTGCCTTTCTCCAAAACCCTAATTTTGCCTCCAGTAAGACTATTGCTATACTCCCGCGTGGATTCGGATTCGAGTGGAGTGGTGGCGATGACCACCATCTGCGTCAAATAGGGTACAATTTAGACCATAGCGAAATTTTCATTGAGAATGGAAAGAGCTATAAAAAGAAAACCAGAGACTTCACCCCTTCGTTACCGGACTCTGCAAGCCAGGTGGATTCAGGTTATGCAAGTTGGGAGACATACGCGATTTTTAAGGATAATGATACAAGAAGGGATTATACGTTTGGCGAATTGGTGTCTGGATTGGGCGGCAATGATGTTGGGGTGATACAACCGCCTTTTTCTATCCTACCGGATGAGGACATAAGCTTTCTTGGCGGGATTTTTTCCGGTTGCGGTACAGTAGCGTCATCAGGTATTCGAACCCAAGAGTTTGTAATTGAGAATATTCCGTATAAGTATGTGATACCTATGCTTACAGGCTGGGAATTGGGTTATCTCTGCAGTGATCAGCACGTTAAAGAGATCGGAATCTGGATAGATGATATACAATACAACCCCAATGCCCCAGGAACATTGATCTACAAAGTGTCTTCCATCCTGCATGACGACGACAATTGGCCCGACTTTTACTCCCGTCATAAAGTTACCATATTGGGACTTAAGTCAGTGTCTAGTGTAATAACAGGTCAACATCTGCCGGATTTGGTGCCATTTAGTCCATTAGGCACAAGCCCAACTGCGTTTTGCAGGATTGAGGGAGGCGGAAAGTTGTTGAGAGTTACAGTTAAGAATCAGGGAGATGCTGATGCAGGCCCGTCAAAGACAACGGTTACATTCTTCAATAAACCGTTCACACGTGACACTCCTGCTATTACTGCAGGCGGGTCTGTTGACCTCTTGTTTGATCTTCCTGTGAGCTGCAGCCCCAATTGCTCGTTTACAATTAATGTTGATTCCAGTAACCAAGTTAATGAGTCTAATAAGCAAAATAATAGCGCTAACGGTGCCTGTAATGGGTAATGTGCATGCTCGTGTGATGGACAGCAACTATTTGAGAAATCAGTAGACTATGTTCTATACCATATTGACATATGGTAATATATACAGCATATATTAGGCTAATTTTTACGAGGAATAGATTATGGGAACCGCCAAAAAGATTACGGTTGAAGTTCCAGAAGAACTCCTAAAGAACGCCCAAGCACAGACGGGGGAAGGAATATCCAAAACTGTCAGGCGCGGTCTTCAGCTCCTCGCCGCGACTAAGTCGTTTCAACGGCTACGAAATATGAAGGGCAAAGTCAGATTCTCCAAAACTATAGATGAAATTAAGCACGACTGAAAATGATCGCAGTAGACAGCAGTTCATTGATTGCTTTTCTTGGCGGTGATAGCGGAAGTGATGTGAATGCCGTCGAAGACGCGCTAAACGCCCAAGCTTTAATTCTGCCACCAGTAGTTTTAACTGAAATTCTTAGCGATCCAAAACTGCCTAAACAAGTTGTAAATACTCTCCTTGGATTACCTACGCTAGATATACTTCCGGGGTATTGGGAACGCGCAGGCAAGACAAGAGCTAAAATTCTTGTAAGAAGGTTTAAAGTTCGAGTTGCGGATGCTCTCATTGCTCAGAGTTGTCTGGATTACGATACCCCTCTAATCACACGCGATAGGGACTTCCGTCATTTTGAAAAGTTTGCACAACTTAAGGTTATTTGGTAGTCCCCATCTAAGTTGAACAGCTTTAGGTTTACCAATATACTCTGTAATAAAATGAGAATAATATTCATGGGAACGCCTGAGTTTGCAGTGCCTTCACTCAAGGCTCTGATAGAGTCGGGGGAGCAGGTTGTTTCAGTTGTCTGTCAACCGGATAAACCTAAAGGCAGAGGACTTGAGGTCATTCCGCCTCCGACTAAAGTTCTGGCTGAAAAACACGGTATTCCCGTTTTGCAGCCCCAGAAGATTAGAACAGAGGGGTTTTTTAATGAGCTTAAAAGGCTTAACCCAGACTTAATATGTGTTGTCGCATACGGAAAAATCCTGCCTAAAAGTATTCTCGACCTCCCTCCATACGGCTGCATAAACGTACACGCGTCTCTCCTCCCCAAATACAGGGGCGCGGCGCCAATTAACTGGGCGATAATAAGGGGAGAAAGGGTCACGGGAATTACCACTATGAAGATGGATGAAGGCATGGACACAGGAGACATCCTCCTTAAAAGGGAGATGCCAATTGATGATGAAGATACAGGAGAGACTCTGTCTGAGAAACTCTCTGAGATGGGAGCAGAGGTTCTAATTGAAACTATAGTGCTCCTTAAAGAGGAAAGGCTCAACCCAATACCTCAAGACCACTCACAGGCTACTTATGCGCCAATACTTAAAAAAGAGGACGGCAATATTGATTGGAAAAAACCGGCAGAAGAGATTAGAAACTTGATTCGCGGTGCCCTCCCCTGGCCCGGCGCTTATACAAAACTCGAAGGAAAACTCTTAAAAATATACAGAGCGAGAGCTACCAAAGATAGTGGCAGACCGGGAGAGGTAATAAGGTCCAATTCCGCAATTTTAAGGGTCGCAACTGGAATCGGCGCGCTTGATATTTTAGAAATCCAGATCGAAGGGGGAAAAAGGCTACAGACTGAGGCTTTTTTAAGGGGAAGAAGGATAAAAGAAGGAACTGTATTAGGAGGTTAACGCTTTCCCGGTTTTTTATTCATTTACCTCATTCCATTCTTCCCACGCTTCGGCCATCTTTTGAATCTGAGCGATGTCCTGTATGTAGGTCTGAGGATTATCCTGCCAACTCCTGAACCTCTCAAACACGATCTTTAGCTTCGTCTTTAGTAAGGAATGATCGAGATCGCAACTCATTACTCCCAATGGATAAAAAATCTTGTAGAAAAGGATCTGCCTGGGTTCTAGTGTATGGTACGCAAACAACCCCGTCTGAACAAAGCCATAAGAGACTCCAAAAGAAGAGGCCATATCTTCATTAAGCCCAAGCCTTTCTGCAGCAATTGAACCCAGCACGGTAAATACATTTAAAGCCTCAGGCGTAGTATATCCGTCTTGAGGAAACTTCCTGTCCATCTCGATTATGTTCGATATAAACCCCTCATACGCCTGACTGACAAGCCATTTAGAAATCTTAGGATCGTCGAGATTAATATCCCCTATATCACCGCACATCTCAAAGGATTGCCTTAATTTTTCCCATTCTCTTCTGACTATCTGAACAGCTTTATCTATCATTTACTCACCCCCCTTGATGCCTTTCTTCAAAGAGTCCCTCCACCCCTCTTTTAAACTCACACTCGAATGGAATCCGATTATTAATTATAATACCCATTTACAAAAATTTCAGAAAAATTTTATGGCTATAACAGGACGGTTTTAGTTTTAGGAGTCTTCGTGTCATTCCCGTATGTTCCCCATTTAATACCGTGAGGACACGATTTAACGGGAATCCAGAAGTGGTCAGTGGTTATGGATTCCGCTTTCGCGGGAATGACATCATTGGCTCTTTACTGAATTGGATTCTCAAATATCATTGGTGCTAGAACCAGGCATATAGCCGATAATTAATTCGCGGAGTTTCTATACAAAGTTAAATACTCAATACCACCTCAAAAAATCCGATCTTTATTTTAGCCGCAATCCCCTTTTTCCAACATATTTCCCTTGCCGCATTTTGCACCTCTTTTGGGACTACAAGCACAAGCTGCGCACCGAGATTAGACAGGTCCTTCCATTCCTCGGCCTCCTCTTCATTAATGGTCTCCTGGGTTTCCACTTCCGCCACTAATACAACCTGACCGTAGTTTACAAAAACCACATCGGGATAATAACCCTTAAGTTCAAATCTCTTTTCATTTCCCGGATTTGTGTGGACCTCTTTGTAGAGTCTTGAGTATTTTTCTTTTATCTTTCCAATTACCCAATCATGCAGAAATTGTTCATCTCTGGAGCGTTCCATATCTCTCTCCCCACATGAGCTTGGTTTTGAGAATTGTAAAATAGTCTCTGAAAGGCGATTTAATCAGATTTACAGATGTGTTAGCCTTTCTTACTTCAATCATATCTTCCATTCTCAGGTTAATTCCAACCTGTCCATCGAGTGTGAGAAGGATATCCGGCGTATCTGTAAGGACTTTAACCCTGACCGTAGTTTCATTGGAAACGACAAGAGGCCGGTCTGTAAGGGTATGAGGACAAATTGGTGTAATTATGGTAAGAGGGAGCGTGGGATAAACAATTGGGCCTCCGGCGGAAAGGGAATATGCCGTAGAACCCGTAGGGGTTGAAAGAATTATTCCATCTGCTTTAAACGTAGTCACATGAGAGCCGTTTATGTATATTGCAAGGTCAATTATCCTTGCAACCGCTCCCTTATTAACCACGACATCGTTGAGAACGACATAATCTCCCAATCGCTCGGCCTTCCTATGAATCACCGCACAAAGCATCTCTCTTTTCTCAACCTCGTATTTGCCGCCAAGAATGTACTCCATCATTGGATAGAGTTCATCGAGCGCAATTTCTGTAAGGAAACCCAGTCCGCCAAGATTCACCCCCAGAATCGGGATGTTGTATTTGCAAACAAGTCGTGCAACGCTGAGGAAGGTTCCATCTCCGCCAAAGACCAAAATTATATCCACAAGTTCAGGCAATTCAGTACGCGCAACGGAGTTCGTGTGACCGATTTCCGCGCCTAGCTCCTTCTCGATATAAACCTCAACACCCTTCTCTTGGAGCCACGTGGATAACCCCTTTGCAACATCAAATGCTTCTTTTTTATGTGTCTTGCCTATAATGCCAATTCTCAAAACCCCCCTGCCTCCTAGTCATCAACCAGATGCTCCTTGAATTTTTGCGCTTTTTGGAATGTGAGTATAAATATACGTGTGGAGCCCAAAGAATCAAATAATTATGGGATCAGACAAGATGGACAATTTGTCTGTTCTCTAAAAAAATTGTAGGGGCAGGTTTGAAACCTGCCCCTACTTTCTCCGTGATCTCTGTGGTCAAATTTTAAAATTAAGAGACCCCGGATCCATTTTCACCCTCCTTCTTTCCCGCTAAATAGAGCAGATAGGCTTCTATGAATTCATTTAAATTCCCATCGAGAACAGGCTCGACGTTTCCCGTTTCGTATCCCGTCCTATGGTCTTTAATCATTCTATAGGGGTGAAGCACATAGGAGCGAATCTGGCTTCCCCATGCTATGTCTTTCTTTGTCGAATGGAGTTCTTCGAGTTTCTCCTGCTGCTTTTCTTTTTCAAGCTCGTAGAGCCTTGCGCGAAGCACCTTCATTGCAACGGCGCGGTTCTGGTGCTGAGATCGCTCATTCTGGCAGCTAACGACTATCCCAGTTGGTAAATGGGTAATTCTCACAGCGGAGTCGGTTTTGTTTACGTGCTGACCACCCTTGCCACCCGCGCGAAACGTATCAACCCTTAAATCCTTCTCGTCAATTTCTACATGAATGCCCTCATCAATTTCGGGTGAAACAAAGACAGAGGCAAATGAGGTGTGCCTTCTTTTATTTGCGTCAAACGGGGAAATACGGACAAGGCGATGAACTCCGCTTTCTGATTTTAAATATCCATAGGCATAAGGACCCTTTACAAGGAAGGTCGCGCTCTTTATTCCAGCCTCTTCCCCCGGCTGATAGTCAAGCATCTCCACTCCGTATCCGTTTCTCTCCCCATATCTGATATACATCCTAAGGAGCATCTCAGCCCAATCCTGAGCCTCCGTTCCACCGGCTCCTGCGTTGATTGAGACTATAGCGTTCTTTTCGTCATCCTCGCCACCGAGCATTCGTTTAAATTCTAGGCTCTCAATCTTCTCCTCAATTTCAGATAGCTTCGTCTGAGCCTCCTTTGCAGTCTCCTCATCCTCCTCTTCGGAAGAGAGTTCCGCCAGCACCTCGGCGTCCTCAAGCTCGTGAGAGAGGTTCTCCAGCCCGTCAACGACGTTCTTTATATCAGACCGCTCCTTTAGCACCTCCTGAGCCTTCTCAGGATCGGTCCAAAATTTTGATTCACTTATGGTTTTTTCTAATTCTTCCAGGCGCGATTTCTTTTTAGGGAGGTCAAAGAAAGTCTCTTAAGATTTGCATTCTCTTCTTCAGGTCTTCAATCTTCTCTTTATTCTCTGCAAACATTAATTAATTCCTCCAGCGTTAATTATAAATAATGCAGATTTCTTTCACAAATTGACAAAGGTAATGCAAGTAGCTACTTTAGAATTGAAACAGTTCAAATGCAGGAGGAAGTTTATGAGAGGCGCACTTATAGGTTTGGGCATATTGGTTATAATCGTTTTAGTCTTGGGAGGATGGATGATGGGTGTTAGAAACAAACTCGTTGCCAGCCAGGAAAATGTCAATCAGGCATGGGCACAGGTGCAAAATGTCTATCAGAGACGCTATGACCTTGTGCCGAATCTGGCTGAAACGGTAAGGGGCTACGCAACACATGAGCGCGAAACATTTACAGCCGTTACAGAGGCGCGGGCAAAGGTCGGACAGATTCAGGTCTCAGGGGATGTTTTGAACGACCCAGAAAAATTCAAGCAATTCCAGCAGGCACAAACCCAATTAGGGGGTGCGCTCAGCCGATTGCTGGCCGTCGCCGAAAACTATCCGCAGCTCAAGGCAAATGAAAACTTCCTCCAACTCCAAAGTCAGCTTGAGGGAACGGAAAACCGCATCGCAGTCGAGAGGCGCCGATTTAATGAAGCCGCCCAGACCTACAATACGCTTCTTAGAACTTTTCCAAACAGTATAGTTGCGGGATTCTTCGGCTTTGGTCCGCGACCCTATTTCGAGGCTCAACCGGAGGCTCAAACGGCTCCCCGTGTTAAATTCCAATGAATAACAGGATAATACAGGATGCACGATGCAGGATGATAAAAACATAAAATACATCACAACCCCGACGAATAGGCAGGAGTTGGATGCCACAAACCGAGGTAGACATAGCCAATGGTGTCCGGAAGCTTAGCTCGCACGCTTCCGTTGTATCATGAATCCTGTATCTTGCATCGTTCTATTTGTGGCTATTAGTCGCAATTTTCAAGGCTGTAACAAAATGATGTCCAAACGCATATTCCTCTTTACCCTTCTGGTCGGCCTATTCTTAGCGGCACAGGCAGCCCTTTCCCTCCAAATTCCAGAAAAACCAAAAGGAAGGGTAAGCGATTATGCCGGTCTCCTCACAAGCGATCAGATTGCACAGCTCGATTCCCAGCTTCAGGGGTATGAAGAGGAAACAACAAATCAGATAGCGGTTGCAATCTTTAAAAGCCTGGAAGGAGAAAGCCTAGAGGATTTTTCCATACGCCTTGCCGAGAGGTGGAAAATCGGCACGCGAAAAGATAATGGTGTGATCTTGCTTATTTTTTTGGATGACCGCAAGTTGCGCATAGAGGTGGGATACGGACTCGAAGGCGCGCTGCCAGACGCCATATCAAGCAGCATCATTAGAAACGACATTGCTCCGCGCTTCCGTCAGGGGGATTATTACGGCGGTATTGAATCTGGGATTCAGAAGATAATTGAGGCGACGAGAGGCGAGTATAAAGCTGAGCCAAATGCAGGAAATAAGTCAATTGGTCAATCCGATATTATTTTCTGGGGCATAATAATCTTCACACTCATTTTTATTATATGGGGAGAAAGGCGCCACCGTTATTACACATTTGGGCCAGGCGGATGGAACTACGGCAGGAGATTTCCAGGAGGCGGATGGGGTTATGGTGGAGGCCCTGGGAGTGGAGGAAGCTCTGGCGGAGGATTTTCGGGAGGCGGGGGTAGCTTTGGCGGAGGCGGTGCAAGCGGGGGATGGTGAATGAGGGACAATAATGGAGAAAAAAGAGGACTGGTATATAAGGGCTAAGAAAGGGCTTTTTGCCCATAAGCTCGACAAGGTTCTCAGCGACAGAGAAAAAGAACAAATCGTGCAGGCTATAAAGAACGCCGAAAGCAAAAGCTCTGGTGAGATCCGCGTGCACATAGAATACCGGTGCCAAGCCGAGGCTTTAAAGAGAGCAAAAGAGGTCTTCGAGAAACTGGGAATGACACATACCAAGGAAAAGAATGGGGTTTTGATCTATGTCGCTGTCAATGATAGAAATTTGGCGGTTATAGGAGATAGCGGAATCAACAACAGAGTCTCCCCTGAGTTCTGGCATCAAGTAAAAGAGCAGATAAAGGAGGAACTGGCGCGCGGTCAATTCTGTCGGGGAATTTGTCTGGGCATCGAGCTAATTGGAGAAAAGCTAAGGGAGGTTTTTCCTCGGCGCCCCGGCGACATTGATGAACTGAGCGACGAGCCTTCAATTGGCGACGAGGGCCAGAATAAGTGATGTTAAGTTCGGCTGGTTGAATTATCCCCAATTTAAGGTAGATTTCCTTAAAACCTATATTGTAGACAATAAGGAGAATTCCAAAGTGAAAAAGTATCTCTTTACGCCCGGTCCTGTTCCAGTTCCCGAGGAGATACTCCTTGAGATGGCAAGACCGATAATCCATCATAGAACCACTGAGTTTGAAAAGTTATTTGCCGAGGTAAGAGAAGGACTCAAATACATATTTCAGACGAAAGAAGAGGTCTTTGTCCTTGCCTCCTCAGGCACGGGAGCAATGGAGGGAGCGGTGTCAAACACGCTTTCCCGCGGAGACAAGGCGATTGTCGTAAACGGGGGAAAGTTCGGCGAGAGGTGGGGAAAAATCTGTCAGGCCTTTGGCGTTGATGTGTATGAAATAAAGGTCGAGTGGGGCGAAGCCGTTGATCCCCAGCAGATTAAAGACGCGCTCGGAAAGGATCGCTCAATCCGTGCTGTTCTTATGCAGGCAAGCGAAACATCAACCGGAGTAATGCATCCGACAAAAGAGATCGCCGAGATTACCAGGCAAAGAGACGACGTTGTCCTCATTGTTGACGGAATCACGGCGGTCGGCGTATTTCCCCTGCCATTTGATGAATGGGGCATTGACGTTCTCGTCGCAGGCTCTCAAAAGGCGTTTATGCTCCCTCCGGGGCTTGCATTTGCTTCAATGAGTGAGAAGGCGTGGAAATTCAGAGAGAAATCGAACCTTCCAAAGTTCTATTTTGATTTCAAAAGGTATCTTAAAGACGCAAAAGACAATACCGTCCCCTGGACTCCTGCCGTAACCCTGGTTATAGGGCTTGCCGCAGTTCTTAGGAACCTCAAGAACGAAGGGCTTGAAAAGGTATATATGCGCCATGCAAGGCTCGCTCAGGGGACAAGGGAAGGGATAAAAGCGATGGGGCTTGGTCTCTATGCCAAGCATTCTCCAAGCACCGCCCTTACCGCGGCAGTCGCGCCCACGGATATAAACGCAGGAAAGATCATAAGCGGACTCAGAGACAGATTCGGAATGACCGTTGCTGGAGGACAGGATCAGGCAAAGGGAAAAATCTTTAGAATCTCCCACATGGGGTTCATTGATAGAGCCGATATTATAGCCGTTATATCTGCCATTGAATGCGTCCTTAGAGACCTTGGATACAAATTCGATTTCGGCGCAGGGGCAAAAAGGGCATCAGAGATTTTGGGAGTGGAGTGAGAATTTAAAAAAAATTGAAAACCGCAATTAAATTCATCCACCTCTCCGACATACATATTGGAGTTGAGACGCACGGAAAGACCAGTTCAGTAACGGGGAGAAATACGAGGCTCGAAGACGTGCTCCGTTCTTTGGATTCGGTCTTTGATACCGCCATCCGCGAGTCGGTTGATTTAGTCCTCATTGCCGGCGACGTTTTTCATAGAGAAAACCCCCATCCTACGGAAGAAACAGAGTTTGCAAAGCGGATAGCAACCCTTGTTGAAAAGGGGAAATCAAAGGTCGTAATAGCACTTGGCAACCATGATTATCCCTCAAGCTTTGGAAGAGCCGCCGCAGTTGAAATATTTCCCGCACTCAACATGAGCGGAGTTTTCATCTCAAGAAAGCCCGACATCTTTCCCGTAATAACCAAAAGGGGCCCCGTTCAGGTTGCATGTCTTCCCTGGGTAGGTAGAGGCGTCCTGCTCACAAAGGAAGAGTACAAATCCCTCCCCCCCGAAGCCCTTCAACTAGAGATAGAAAAGAGGCTAATTGGCATAATTCGGGGTCTGGCAGAGAGGGTGGATAGTTCGTCTCCCGCCATATTCCTTGGTCATGTCGCCCTGAGAGACGCAAAGCTCTCTGGAACCGAGATGACAACGCTCCTTAGCTTAGAGCCTACGGTTCCAAGGAGTGAGCTTGCAAACCCGGCATTCAGCTACGTAGCCCTCGGCCACGTCCACAAGTTTCAGGACTTAAATGAGGGGTATAGACCCCCGATTGTCTATTCGGGAAGCATAGAGCGTATTGATTTCACGGAAGAAAAGGAAAAAAAGGGGTTTATTATAGGCGAATTATTTAAAGGCGATGGGAGATGGGAGTGCCAGTTTGAATTTAGAGAAACTCCGGCAAGAAGGTTTCTTACGATAGAGCCAGAGGAAAGAGATGGAGATATAAGCGAGGCGATTTTAAACGAGATTAAAAAAGAAGACGTTCGGGATGCAGTCGTAAGAATAAGATACAAGCTGTCAAAGCCCGAAGATGAAATTGATGAAAAAAGGGTTAGGGAAGCCCTGAGCCAAGCCTACTCAGTAAAGATAGAAAAAGCGTTTGAGAAGCAAAATAAGATAGCCGGTAAGACGGAGTTTCCAAAAACCATGGACACCCTTGAGGCATTAGAGAAATATATACAATCCAAGCCGGAGCTTAGAAACATAGCCGAGGATATGAAAAAATACGCAAAAGAGCTTATTCAAAAATACGAATCCTAGTCGGGACTTAAAATTTCAAAGAGACCGCGCCTCCGTTTCATAACAGCTCATGTCCCCAGGCTCACATTTTCTGGTCTCAACCTGAAGGGTTACATGTGTAATTTGAAACTCATCATGTAGGTGGTTTTTTATCTCTTCGACAAGCTCTTCACTCGTTTTTATGTCTTCAACGACTAGATGTGCACTCAGCGCTTCAAACCCCTGAGTAAGAGTCCAGGCATGGAGGTCGTGCACACCGAGAACCCCGTTATGAGAGCCAATGGCGTTTTCAAGGGATTTTAAATCTATTCCCTTCGGAGTCCCCTCAAGGAGAATATGAGCAGACTCGCTAAGCAGTTTCCATGCGCCCCTGAGTATAAGAATGGCAATCAAGATGCTTGCAAGAGGGTCGGCATAATGCCATCCGGTTTTTAACATTACTAAACCCGCAACGAGAGCACCAACAGAACCGATGGCATCGCTTATGACATGAAGGACAGCTCCACGAATATTTAAATTATCGCTTTTGAAACTTGATAGGATGTAAACCCCGAGAAAATTGACGCCGAGTCCAATGAGAGCAACCACGCTCATTTCAAGGCTTTTTATATTCTCGTTGGGAACTCTCAACCTATCGTAGGATTCTATGAGTATTCCAACAGAAATGACAAAGAGAATCAGACTATTTAAAAAAGCGGCAAGTATCTCAGCCCTGTAAAACCCAAACGTTTTTCGAGAGGTCGGCGGTCTTAGAGAAAACCAGATTGCAAAAAGAGCAAGCGAGATGGCAACGATGTCTATAAGCATGTGTGCGGCATCGGAAAGCAGCGCAAGGCTCCCCGTAAAAAACCCAGCCGCAGCCTCTACGAACATGAAACTCACAGTGAGACAAAGCACAACCGTAAGGGCCTTTTTTTCCTTTAACTCTCTTCTGAGGCCAGTGCCTTTATCGTGATCGTGAGAATCCATTCAAGTAAAAATACAATATTATAAAAAAGAGTAAAGAGATTTGTGCTAACCCCCCTCACGATTCCCCAAGAGAGCTAATTTACATCCACGCCTGCTTGGTGATATAATCCTAAACAATAGCAGTTTAATTTTCCTCATTAAAAGGGGGAAACCAAATGGCTAGAGAAGCCGTAGTAGAAACCTCAAAAAACTTAGAAGAAGAAATAAGAATTATGTGTGATTGGACAAAGGAAATGCTTGAAGCAACATGGGATGGATTTCGAAGGCACAATAGGGAAGAGCTCAACCAAGCGGAGAAAATCGGACGAGAAATCCACCAAAAAGAAAAGGAACTGACACACCTTATTATAATTCGATTATCGGCAGGAGATGAATCGGTTAAAGGATTGAGTTTCCTCCCCCGTCATCTCGAGAGAATTGGAGATAACGTTGAACTCCTCATAAGATGCATAAGGACGATGACGCATGAGGGAACACTCTTTAGCGAAAGAGCGATAAGAGAGATCAACACCCTCTTTAATAAAGCCATTGAACTTCTTGAATGCGTCCGAGATGCTATAAGAACGAAGAATAAAGTTCTCATAAGATACGTCAAAGAAGAGGGAGAAAAGTTCCATGAAATGATCGATGAATATGCGCTTGCCCACCAGGAGCGTCTGATCGACGGCACATGTATATCCAAGTCCTCTTCAGTCTATCTTGCTATTCTCGATTACCTTGCTGATATTGAAAGACACACAAGGCAGATGGCAGATAAAATAGCCGTATAGCAGAGGAAGAGAATGAAAAAACCCAAGACGATTGCCGTTTTGATTGCAGCTTTCTTAGTTGTGATTGTGCTTACACTGAACTCTGATCCCGTACCGGTTAAGTTCCCTTTTAAGAGAATTGAAGCACCGGCATTTGTTATGTACCTGATTTTCTATGTTCTCGGCGTTATATCCGCATTTGTCGGGATGCTCTGGCGGAAGATATAAAAACTCTACAATTTTGCTACTATAAGTCAGTGTATCAGTACAATGGCGTTTCAGCCGCCCCGCCCCGCCGCAATCAGAGATTGAAGATTGTAGTTCAATAACTCTCCGATCCGCTCTACGCTCACATCCGCCGGTGGATACTTTGTAAGAACTGCCGGGTCGTGTGCGTAATGACCCTGACGCGGAAATACAGTCGTCACGCGCCTACCCCATACACCCTTTATTGTTGTCAATATGCGCAGCTTATCATCTACCAACACATAGTGTATAGCAGGATAACGGCTCTCGACATCCTCAAGCTCACGCTCCTTATGGATATAAATCAGAACATTCTTGTCAGCCGCCTCCTGCAGACCCGATCGCTCAATCTTGCGCGGCTGGAAGACCACATCACCATCAGAGAGGATAACCGTTGGTCCCCATTGTCTGAGGTGATCCACCACGTCTAGTGAATTCGGGAAAAGGCGGTTTGCAAACGGATAGTCAATCAAGAAGTGTGAGACTGTAAGGAGATGCGGATCACGCGGGTACTCAACGCGGTAGCGCTGCAGCGCACCGAGATAATCGGCGTAGCCGAGTTCGGCTCGAAGTTCCTCAAAAATCATCCAGTAGCGCTGCTGGCGCTCGTGTCCGACCTCACGCTCAAGATGGTGCATCAGGTCAACGACTACACGATCATTGTCCAAAAGGGTGTTGTCAACATCAAGGAGGAATACCACCTCGTTTGTAGCCATACTGTTTCACTCCCTTTCATCCGCCCGCGCTCCACTTTGTGACTCCAGGCTCAGTCATTGACCAGGGGTCGAGCACCCTATTTAGTTCATCCTCAGGAAGAATCTTTTTTTCAGTGGCTACCTGCCTTACGGTTTTTCCGGTTTCGTATGCCTCTTTTGCGAGTTTTGCGGCGGCATCATAACCGATTATGGGGGCAAGAACAGTGCACATGGCAAGGCTCTTTTCAATCATATCCTCGCAACGCTCTTTATCGGCTTTGATTCCCATAATGCATTTCTCCGTAAATACATGGGAAACAGTGGAGAGAAGTCCTATTGACTGGAGGATATTATGAGCCATCACCGGCATCATTACATTGAGTTCAAAGTTTCCAAACTGTCCCCCTATCGCGATTGCCAAGTCGTTGCCCATGACCTGAGCCGCAACCTGGCAGACCGACTCCGCGATCACGGGGTTCACCTTTCCGGGCATAATGGATGATCCGGGCTGAACCGGCGGAATCAATATCTCACCGATTCCGCAACGAGGCCCGCTTCCAAGCCACCTTATGTCATTCGCTATTTTCATAAGGCTCACAGCTAGGGTTTTAAGTGCGCCGCTTGCCTCAACAACGGCGTCTTTTGCCCCCTGAGCCTCAAAGTGGTTTTCCGCCTCTCTAAAATTAATCCCCGTCATCTCCGTTAAATTCTTTGCCACAAGACCGCTAAACTCAGGATGCGTGTTTATCCCCGTTCCAACCGCCGTTCCTCCGATTGCAAGTTCAGAGAGATGGTTTCTTGTGTTTTCAATCCTCCTTATCCCATGATCAACCATGGTTGCGTACCCGCTAAATTCCTGCCCAAGTCTAATCGGGGTCGCATCCTGAAGGTGTGTGCGTCCGATTTTTACAATCTGGTCAAACTCCTCTGCCTTATCGGCCAATGCCCCATGGAGCTTTTTAAGCGCAGGCATCAGATTCTTTTCAATCGCCTCAAGAGCGGATACATGAATGGCAGTGGGAATCACGTCATTGCTCGACTGTCCCATGTTTACGTGGTCATTTGGATGGACTGGTTTTCTATCGCCGATTTTTCCTCCAAGGATTTCATTTGCGCGGCTGGATATAACCTCATTTGCGTTCATGTTTGTCGAGGTTCCAGAACCCGTCTGAAATATATCGAGAACGAAATGGTCATCTAACTTTCCATCTATTACCTCTTTTGCGGATTTTGATATGGCCTCTCCGATTTTCGGGTCTAGGAGTCCGAGTTCCATGTTTGCCTGCGCGGCGGCGAGCTTTATCATTCCAAGCGCCCTGATAAACTGCCTTGGAAAACGAATCCCGCTTATTGGGAAATTCTCAACTGCCCTCGCCGTCTGAGCACCATAGTACGCAGAGGCTGGAACCTTCATCTCGCCCATTGAGTCGCTTTCAATCCTGAATCCCTCTTTTGACATATTCAATAATCCTCCTTCATTTCATTAAGGCTAAACCCAATTGAACACTCTAGTGTCATTCTGAGCGTAGCGAAGAATCCCGTCCTTAAGATGCTTCACTCCGTTCAGCATGACGAAAGGATGGTTTTTCGCCTTTGATATTATAGAAAATAGAATCTATCCGAGTCTTTTGGTAAGTCAAATACAACTTGTGCATCCTTGTTTTCTCTCCTAACGTCTAACTAATCGCAATCGGGTTATAGCAGGTTACACAATTCAAAAACAGGAGGCACGTATATGCTGCACAATGTATTGCATATAGCATCAATAATTAGTCTGGTTCTGATAGTTTCAGGATTACAGCCTGAAATCCGAGCCGAGCAATCAGGTGTCACTAAGTTCAAAGTGCGTATCGAGAACATATCAAATCCAGATGGACAAACAGCCTCGAATGGCACTAGATGGCCGTTTGCGCTGTCTCCCGGTGTTTGGGTAGTGCATGGCAAGAATTCTCCGCTCTTTACAACGGGGAAACACGACCGCGGCAAGGGTCTCGAGGCTCAGTCTGAGGACGGCAATCCCGCAACCCTTGCGGAGTCGCTCAAGAAACAACCCGGCGTCAAATCAAGCGGCATTTTTAATGCCCCCGTAGGCACTACGGCCCCGGGCCCGATTGGACCGGGCGGAGCGTTTGAGTTCACATTCACTGCGGCTCCAGGGTCGAGATTATCGTTTGCGATGATGTTTGGACAATCCAATGACCTCTTCTACGCATCGAATGATACGGGAATAGCACTCTTCGATAAAAAAGGCAAACCGATTAGCGGCGACATTACCCCCAAGGTTTCACTCTGGGATGTAGGCACAGAAGAGAATGAGGAACCAGGCATAGGGCCCAATCAAGCCCCCCGTCAGTCGGCTCCAAATACGGGCACAGAGGAGGATGAGCCTGTTAGGCTTATCAGTGCGGTTCATGACGGCTTCACATATCCGAAGACATCCGATGTCATTCGCATCACTATTACTCCGGAGGAAAACCTTCAGAGCAGTACCAAGTAGGACGCGAGATTATAATCACGCGCTGAATAACTAAAAGGAGGTATTTCAAAATGTTAAGACGTAAATTTATAGTTGTGTTAGTATTGTTTATAATCGGAGTTGCGTGGTATCTGTTCCGTCCAGAGAGGCTCTTTGTTAATCAGACCGTAAACGAGGGGTTTCCGGCAGCCAATTCAGAAAGGCAGAGCGCATCGCCTCAGGTCCTGTTTAAAGGAAACTTTCACGGTGTAGCCCATGAGACCAAAGGCGTTGCTACGGTCTATAAACTCCCAAATGGCGGGCGGGTGCTCCGCTTTACGGAGTTCAAAACCTCTAACGGCCCCGAGGTTCAGGTCTATCTCATCGCTGCCAACGATGCAAACGACAGCGACACCGTTAAGCAGGCAGGATTCGTTTCCCTCGGTCCAATTAAGGGCAATATAGGGGATCAGAATTATGACCTGCCCGCAGATGTTGACCTGGCAAAGTACAAGGCGGTTACAATCTGGTGCCGCCGATTCGGTGTTAACTTTGCCACTGCACCTCTGGCACCGCAGCAAAATTAAAGGGGTGAGATAAAATGCCTTACGAAAACCATTTTGATGTGATTATTATTGGAACCGGAGCCGGAGGAGGAACCCTCGCTTATGCCCTGGCTCCCTCTGGTAAACGCATTCTGCTTTTAGAGCGCGGCGACTATGTACCGCGAGAGAAGGATAACTGGAATCCCCGCGCTGTGAATGTCGAGGCGAAGTACAACACAAAAGAGGTATGGCATGACAAGAATGGCAATCCGCTCCATCCTCATACCAACTATTACGTAGGTGGCAATACAAAATTCTATGGTGCCGCCCTGTTCCGCCTTCGCAAGGAGGATTTCGGGGAAGTTAGGCATCATGGCGGGATTTCGCCCGCCTGGCCAATCTCATACGACGAGATAGAGCCTTACTACACCAGAGCCGAGCATCTCTATCAGGTGCATGGTGAGCGAGGGGTTGACTCAACTGAACCCCCGGCGAGTGCGCCCTATCTCTATTCGCCTGTGAGCCACGAGCCACGCATTCAGCAGTTGAGCGATGACCTAAGCCAACTTGGACTGAGGCCGTTTCACACACCTCTCGGCGTCATGCTGGATGAGATGAATCCACACAAGAGCCGATGTATCCGATGCAATACATGCGATGGCTTCCCATGCCTGATGTATGCAAAGTCCGATGCCCAGGTAGTTTGTGTTGATCCCGCTCTTATGCACCAAAATGTGACGCTGCTTACCGGCGCTTACGTCTCGCATCTTGAGACCAGCCCTTCGGGTCATGATATAACCAAGGTGCATGTCGAGCGCAACGGCGAGAAAGAGACATACTCGGCAGACATCGTTGTTGTCTCTTGCGGCGCAATCAACTCCGCGGCGCTGCTCCTCCGCTCGGCAAATGACAAGCACCTCAATGGTCTTGCCAATAGCTCAGATGTTGTTGGCCGTCACTATATGGGTCACGTCAATTCTGTTCTTATGGCAATATCCAGGTGTCCCAATCCCACTATCTTCCAGAAGTCGCTCTCTGTCAACGATTTCTATTTCGGCTCAAAGGAATGGGAATATCCAATGGGGCATATTTCATTTGTTGGCAAGCTCGATGCGGAAACACTGAGGGCCGGAGCGCCTGCCATCGCTCCCGGATGGACACTGGAGCTTATGGCCAAGCACTCACTCGACTTCTGGCTCACATCGGAAGACCTGCCGGCCCCAGAGAATCGCGTAACACTCGACTGCAAAGGCAATATCGTGCTTACATATAAACCGAACAACGAAGAAGGGCACAAGCGTCTGATCGCCAAGCTAGAGGACTTGATGAGGCAACAGTCCAGGTGCTCTGTTCATGGGCACGATTGCCACCAGGGGTTGTTTTCGCGGAATCTGTTTATCGGCCAGCGGATTCCGCTTGCAGGGGTGGCGCACCAGAATGGCACAATTCGGTTTGGCAATGATCCAAAAACATCTGCACTTGATAGGAACTGTAAAGCGCACGACTTGGACAATCTCTACGTTGTTGATGCGAGTTTCTTTCCGTCAAGCGGTGCGGTAAATCCCGCGCTGACAATTATGGCAAATGCCCTGCGCGTTGGGGATCATCTAATGGAGAGGATGAGATAAATGATGCATGTAGGGGCAGGTTTCAAACCTGCCCCTACTCATGTGAGGAGAAATTATAAATGGTAAGAGCCGTTACGAGATTAAGAAAGACAACCTTCTCTCTCTGGCTTTTCTTTGTGCTCTGTTTTTGGCTATCCACTGCACTTGCCCAGCAGGCGGAAGAACGCGTCAAAGCCGTGGCCTCCATTGGGATGACGGTGAGTGACATGGATCGCTCAGTGGAGTTTTATTCCGAGGCGCTCTCATTCAAGAAGGTATCGGACATCGAGATAGAGGGCGCTGAATATGAACATCTCATAGGTGTCTTTGGACTTCGGATTCACATGGTTCGGATGCAACTCGGCGATGAATTCATCGAGCTGGTTCAATACATCGCGCCCTCCGATGGTAAGCCAATACCGATAGATTCTCACAGTAACGATCTTTGGTTTCAACATCTTGCCATTGTTGTAGGCGACATGGATAAGGCATACGAACACATACGCAAATACAAAATCCATCAAATCTCGACGAGCCCTCAGACCCTTCCCAAATCAAATAAGCCAGCAGCCGGAATCAGGGCTTTCAAGTTCAAGGACCCGGACGGTCATCCATTGGAACTACTGTGGTTTCCCAATGATAAGGGCGATCCTCGATGGCATAATCACACCGATAAACTGTTCATGGGAATAGACCATACGGCGATTGCAGTAAGCAACACCGAGGCAAGTCTCAAGTTTTATAGAGACCTATTGGGACTGAATGTTGTCGGTGGGAGCCTCAATACCGGCACGGAACAGGAGCATCTCGATAATGTGTTTGGCGCTACGGTTCGCATCACAGCGCTTCGGCCTCCTATACAACCACCGGGAATTGAATTCCTAGAGTATGATACGCCCGTGGGTGGCCGACCTATACCTCCGGACGTAATGACTAACGACATAGTGCATTGGCAAATAACACTTATAGTCAATGATGTGGAAGCTGTGGCAAAGCGACTGCGCGAGAACAACATACGCTTTGTTTCAGATCAGGTACGCACATTGCCGGATGATAGGCTTGGATTTAAAAAAGGAATCATAGTTCTCGATCCCGATGGCCACGCAGTAGAGTTGGTAGAAGGGTGGACGAATCAATACGCGAAAGAGGCTCTTGAGGGATTGGAATAGATGAATGACAATTATAATGAGCCATAGAATAAATGTTGAAATAATAGAGGAGAAAAAAAATGAAAGCAATTGCCGTAATCCCTGGAAAACCCAATTCGGTGCATCTGCGTGCGGTTCAAAAGTCCAAGGTGAGCGACATCCCCAATGGACGGGGCGTGCTCGTAAAGGTTTTGCGCGTGGGCGTAGACGGTACGGACAAAGAAATAAATGCGGCTGAATACGGAGCCGCGCCGCCGGGCGATGACTACCTTATTATCGGGCACGAGTCATTCGGTGTTGTCGAAGAGATTGGACCAAATGTCACAGAACTGCAAGTGGGTGATTACGTCACTGCGACAGTACGTCGGCCCGGAACTAGCATTTACGACAAGATCGGCATGTACGATATGACGACAGACGACACGTATTTCGAACGAGGCATCAATCTGCGTCATGGTTATCTCACCGAATACTATGTGGATGAACCGGAATACATAATTAAAGTGCCACAGGGTCTGAAAGAGGTTGGAGTTCTTCTTGAGCCTACAAGCGTAATTGAAAAGGGGATCGCACAGGCTTATGAGATTCAGAGGCGTCTTCGTGTTTGGGACCCAAAACGCGCCGCAGTGCTCGGCGCAGGAACAATAGGGCTTCTAGCAACTATGGCTCTTCGTCTCAGAAATCTTGAAGTCTGCACATACGGCCTGACAAAGCCGCCATATTTAAATTCCGACCTCATTAAACAAATTGGCGGATGCTATCACAGCACCCAAGATACCACGCTCATGAAAGAGGCCAAAGAACACGGCCCATTCGACATCATTTTTGAGGCCACAGGATTTTCACCTTTAGCGTTTGAGGCGATGAACATACTGGGGAAAAACGGAGTGCTAATTCTTGCTAGCGTTACTGGGGGTGACCGAGAAATCGAGGTTCCAGCAGACAAGATCAATTTGGGATTTGTGCTCGGCAACAAGGTCGTAGTAGGCACTGTAAATGCAAATCGCGAGTATTTTGAAATGGGAGTCAGGGACTTCTCGCAAGCTGAGCTTGCATGGCCGGGATGGCTGCCGGAGTTTCTCACCCATCCTGTAAAAGGACTCGAAAGCTATAAGGAGTTGATGAAAACCCTCACGGAAGCCAAGGGCGCGATTAAGGTATTTTGCGAAGTCGCTCCGCTTCCGTAATTATAGAAAGGATGACTCAGTATGGACATAAACCGACCGATTTTCATTCCAGTTATTCTGGGCACGCCGCGTCAGGGACGGATGAGTGAGCACGTGGCAAAATTTGTTGTGGAAGAGGTTAGAAAGCGGAATGGTGTTGAGACAGAACTCATTGACATCCGCGACATTCCTTTATCAACAATGGACGCAGGCGAATCAATAAAGGACGCTAAATTCTCCTCAACTGTTATGCGCTCGGATGCGCTGATTATCGTTGCACCTGAGTACAACCACGGCTATCCGGGTCTCCTCAAGCACGTGCTCGATACAAACCTCAAAGAATACATACACAAGGCCGTTGGAATCTGCGGTGTCTCCGCGGGAGGGTTTGGTGGCACAAGAGTAATACAGGGCATACTCCCCGTGATGAGGGAATTGGGATTGGTAACCATATTCTGGGACGGAAACTTCTCCAATGTCCAGAATATATTCGATTCTTCAGGCAATCTCCTAGATCAGGCTTATGTCAAGCGCATTGATAAGTTCTTGAAAGAACTGATATGGATGGCAAAGGTTTTGAGATACGGGCGTGAGAACGTCCCGCTTGAGTAATGATAAGTAGAGATACAGGGTGCAAGAGCGGGATACAAGATTCATCATGCATCATTTTATTAAGGAGATAATATGCCAAAAGCCAATAAGAAACCGAATAAGATGATTTGCCCCGATTGCGGCGTGGAGATGAATCACCATGCCGACAAGATTGATTACACGGCAACCTTATCCGAGTCGGATGACATAGACCCCGATCTTGGCGGTGTTCTCAAAGAAGCCCACACATGCCCGGAATGTGGAAAAACAGCGGTCAGGAATGCTACTTGAGATAGAGAAAACCCTGGTTATGTAGCTGTTTTCTTCGGGTTTACTTCTCTGCGAAATCGTTCATAGTCCATTGCAGTGGCTATATGGTAATCGGTATGCTTCAAAAAATCGCCGTAGCAAAGTGAACAATGCTCATCAAATGGTACTTCATGCTTACATTTTTCTTGATCTTGTGTTGTTTCCATTATCTTATCTCCTTGTAGTTTATTTGTTCCACCTACCCAATAAAACAAGGATATCGTCCAAAATATCTAATACCTCCTTTATTTTTTTCGGTCTGGCCTGACCGGAAACCCGATTTATTTTTCAGGAGTGCTAAAATGGCATCAATCCAATTTAGTTGACTCCCGACCTTTTGTTCTAAGGCACAGTTTGACCTAAAAGTGATTTGATTTCAAGACTTTTTGTGCAAAGCTGTTCCAAGCACAATAAAGAAAGATCGTATTGTCCGATATTTGGTTCAGAGGTTACGCAGTGCCACGCGGTCTCTTTATGCCGAGCTTCTGCATACGAGACCGGAGTGTATTGGGGTTAATATCGAGAATTGAGGCGGCGCCCCTCTTACCATCAATCACCCAGTTTGTCTGCTCAAGAACACGAATAATATGGCCGCGCTCTACATCCTCCAGCGTCTCCACCGAACCCTGAGTCTGTGAACCAACACTTAGCCCTAGAAGAGATTCATCAATTTGGATTGTGGAACCCTGTGCAAGGACAACAGCACGCTCTATTACATTCTGTAACTCCCTTATATTCCCAGGCCAGGGGTAATTCATTAGTCGCTCCATAGTCTCCTTAGAGATGCTCTGGACCTGTTTATTGAGCTTCTTTGCAAACTTGGTAATAAAAAAGTTTACAAGTAGGGGGATGTCCGATTTGCGCTCCCTAAGGGGCGGCACCTCTATCGGAAATACATTCAATCTATAGAATAGGTCTGATCTGAACGAGCCGGATTTAACAGCCTCCGCAAGATTCCTGTTTGTTGCTGCAATTACACGCACATTCACATTAATTAATTTACTGCTCCCTACCCTCTCGAGCTCTCCCTCCTGAATCACTCTCAGGAGCTTCACCTGTGTATCCAGTGGCAATTCACTAACCTCATCCAAAAAGATTGTCCCACCGTCGGCTAATTCAAATCTTCCTATCCTCTGTTGTAAGGCCCCTGTAAATGCACCCTTCTCATGCCCAAATAGTTCACTCTCTACGAGTCCCACCGATATTGCACCGCAGTTTACTTTGACAAGGGGCCTATCCTTTCGCGAACTCAAGTTATGAATCGCACGTGCAATTAGTTCCTTGCCAGTGCCAGTCTCTCCATGGATTAAGACTGTGGCATCCGTGCGGGCTACCTGCTCAACATTTCTCAGCACCCTCTTAAGGGGTACACTCTGACCTATAATCTCTTCAAAGTTGTATTCAGTTTTAATCTCCTCTTGCAGATATATGTTCTCCGCCGCCAGCCGATCGCGCAGTCGGCGGACCTCCTCGTGGGCGAGGCAATTGTCGAGCGCCACTGCCACGGCGACTGCCACCTTTTCAAGCAAAGCCTGGGGCAAGTCTCTATAGGCTCCTTCCTCAGCAGCCATACAGAAGAGAGCACCGCGGCAGTTTTCTCCGATTAGCAGCGGCATTGCACAGAGCGACTCCATGCCCTCTTGGGTCATCACGTGGAAGGTGGTCGGAAAGCGCTCCCGCAACTCCTCCCGGGAGGCTGTGACAAACCACTGGCGGTTTTGAATAACCCAGTTGCACGCGGTATCCGCCGCCGGCATTAGGTGAGGCTCCGTCGGCTGCATCAGCCCGCCGCGCGGTGTCAACAGGTGCCCCTGTAGTTTGTCGTTACCGAGGGGAAGCTCTATCCCGAATCGGTCAGTCCGCAACAGACCTTGTAGGCAACTAGCCATAGCACCGAACAGCGCATCGCGTTCGAGGTGCTGGCCAATGGCTCGGTTGACATCGAGCAGGACACGGAGTTCTGAGGTTACACGACGCAGGTCGTCGTAGGCCCCCCGCAGTTCCTCCTCCGCTCGTTTGCGCTCCAGTTCCACACCTGCCCTGGCAGCGAAAATCCGCAAAATAGATACCCCGCGGGGTCTATCATCCATAGGCTTATCATCGAAGACAGCCAGATGTCCTAAAATCCTCTGCCATGAATCGCGGATTGGGATTCCAAGAAAGCTCTCCGCCCCCCACTCGACTAAGCCCCCATCCTTGGGAAAGAGCATCTGCAGGGCTTTGGGATAGTAGCATACGCTTCCAGCAATGACATTCTCGCAGGGAGTGCCCGCCAGAGCGTATTCGAAGTTGTCGCCGAAGTCTTTACCATCCCAAAAAGCGAGTGTTCGAACCCTGGTCAAGGTTGCGTCCGTACACTGAGTGACGAATGCGTAGCGCACGCGAAGCGCGGAGGCAACATGTCGGACGAGCGACTTGAAAAAATCGGCTCCTGTGGATGATGCCGTCCCTGCCGCCAGGTGCTGAAGCAATTCCGAATCCGATGCGGATAGCCTCTCCGTAGGCTCTTGAACGCTCTGTTCAACTCCCCCATTAGTTTGATACAATACTCCCCTCTCATCCTTCATGGCTTATCAACCAAAGGAATTTGTTTTCGCATACAATATAGCTTTCAACTCGATGTGAATCAAGATATGAAATTTCGACAGTGTCAGCCCTAATACCAATTTTATAAACCAGAGGGATTGCTTCGTCGTTTCACTCCTCGCAATGACAGACTTCATTATTCACTATATGAAAATATTTGCGGCATTGGACATTACGTGTAAAAGGGTTGGATCCGCGAATTGAATCCAGAACCAGATACAGACCCCATCCGCTATGATATTTCGTGACAATCACGATATTTCGTGAGTTGAACTGATAAAACAAAAGATAAGCAACAGGAAGGAATCAATTAATTGTGTAGATCGAGCTACTTAGACCGCAATCCAGTGGCTTTTATTTCTTGGCACACCTTTTGCCCATATAGCTAAACAAAACAGCACGAGGGAAATCACAGGGATGCTTAGGATCACAGAAACCTCCGAAGATGAAAAAACGGTAACCCTGAAACTCGATGGGAAAATGGTCGGAGCATCGGCATCGGATTTAGAAGAACTATGTCTCCACCACAGGGACAAAAGAGGCAAAACCGTTGTGTTGGATTTCTCCGGGGTTGCCTTCATTGATAATTATGGACTAAAAGTCCTAAAGAAAATAAAGGATAGCCGGGTATCAATAGTTAATTACTCTCTATTTATTGAAACACTCTTAGACGTAAACAAATTGATAAGTAGCAATAGGTAATAAAAAAATTTAGATGGGTGGGATTTTTGATGCCCACAAGGAGAGAAGAGATGGGAGAGATTAGCATGACAGTTGAGAGAAGGGTAATAGAGAGCAAAATCCATCACGATTCTTTGGTGAGCGCATACCCAAAAGATGTCGCGTTGGTGACTCCAAAGAAACCATCGGGCGAAGAGCAAATGCTCATAGAGCGCGTGAAGGCCGGAGATCATAGAGCCTTTGAATTAATCTTCGATCGTTATGTCAGCAGGGTGTATCGTCAGGCACTAAGGCTCACGGGGAATGAGGCCGATGCGGAAGATGTTGTCCAAGAGACATTCCTGCTAGCCTACAGGAAGGCAAAGACATTTCAGGGAAAATCGGAGTTCTCAACATGGCTCTACCGCCTTACTGTGAATGCAGCCCTCACAAAACTCCGTCAGCGTAAAAGAGAGAAAGAAGTCTCTTTAGATGACTATCTGCCCAAATTTAAGGAGGATGGCCATCACCTTATGCCCGTGGTTGATTGGTCTCAAGACGTTGATAAACTCGTCGCGGGCAATGAGATCAACCAGATTATACGCGAGGCTCTGGATCAGCTTTCACCCGTAGATAGGGCTGTGGTAGTGATGAGTGATCTCGAAGGTATGTCAAACCGTGAGATTGGGGAGGCTCTGGGATTGACCATTCAGGCAGTCAAAGCGCGGCTCCATAGGGCGCGGCTTTTTCTGCGCGGCAAACTATCGGCATCTCTTGGACGTTCAAATAATTGAAATGATGCAGGATAGAAAACATATTGCATCACAACTCCCACGAATAGGCAGGAGTCGGCAATCAATGACCGAAGTAGCCATAGCCAATATTGGCCGGAAGCTTCCATAGGTCGCTTCCGTTGCATCTTGTATTCTGCACCTTCAAATTAAACTTCTAACCTAAATCCAAACACTCTCCTCTAACGTCTAAGGTATATTAGAGTATTTATGGTCAATTCAATCCTTATGGTTAAGCGAAACCCAGTCCGGCGAAAGAAATTATCAAATGAATCCGAGATAACCTGTGAGCGGGTTGCATCTCTAATCATGGATTACCTGAACGGAGAACTGGATGGCGAAACGACTCTGGCGTTTGAGGAGCATTTAAGCTTCTGCCCAGACTGTGTGGCCTTTTTAAATACATATAAAGAAACCATCCAATCCACTCAATCTCTACGCTATGAAGATATTCCACCGGAGACAGAGAAGCGGGTGAGAGAATTTATTCAAAAGAAAATTAAGGGATTCTCGCCCAAGCGTTGAGTCCACTCGATACTCTCAATCTTTTTAAATCCTTCTTCTCTTCTCCAACGTCTAATCAGACAAATCAAAATTAAGGAGGTAAGAAATGAAGAGAGTTAACCTAGTTGCTCTATCTTTAATGCTGGTTCTTACGTTTGCAATATCATCCGCATTCTCGGCGCATGATGAGGGGATGCAGACCATAGAGGGTAATGTGATATGCCTGCTCCCCGATTATAATAAGGGGAACGTCAAGCCTGTAATCGCAACCGAACCATGCGCTGGCTTGCCACCGCATGCACATGTTCTAGTTTCAAAAGATGGTAAAGTCTATGCCCTCGAAGGGTCAGAGGAAGCCATGCACAAGCTTGAGATGAGTTCTGAGAGGAAGGACGTAAAGATTACGGGAAGAGTTGAAGGCAACCAAAGAGGCTGGATTCTCCGTGTAGAGTAATCCCCGCGGGCAGAGTAAAGGGGAGAGTTTTACTAACGAGACCCTCCCCTTAATCTTTGAATAATCGCTTCCATAATTCCAAATATATCTTGAGTGGCTTTTACCTTTTCCCATACTGCCATCATATTCGTAAACGGAACTGTGGTATAATTAAGATGTTCTATAGATACAACACTCTCTTCATCCCATTATCAGAAGTTCATCAAGTAATGGAAGAATCGCAAAAAGAGTCTCGTTCCGAACTTATTAAGAGCAGATTTAGGCAGAAGCTAATACATCGTGTCTATCTGCTCTTTTCAAATGAGTATACGCTTTTTATACTCATAGCAATTCTAATCGGGTTTCTCAGCGGGCTTGCAAATTTTGCCTTCATAGAAAGCTACCAATTCATCTATTCCAAGGCAGTTATGCCCCTTTGGGGCTCACCGTTTGTAATAATATCAACCATAGGCGGGGGACTTATTTTACTTCTACTTTCCTTTATTTTTCCGCCTTCTGATATCTTGGGGTACGGTTTTCCAAAGTTTCTTGAAAGAATAAATCTAAAGGGCGGGGTACTGAAGCCAAAGGAAACAATAGCAAAGGCGGTCGCATCATGCGTAACGCTCGGATTTGGCGGCTCGGCGGGACAGGAAGGGCCGATCGCACAGATAGGGGGCGCAGTAGGTAGTTTTGTCGGGCAGATTCTAAAAATCTCCAGGAATAAAATCCGTGTGTTTATCGCCTGTGGTGTTGCGGCTGGGATAGCAGCAACGTTTAACGCTCCGATTGCGGGTGTTCTTTTTGCCGAAGAAATCGCCCTTCTCAGGGATTTTAAGATTGAAAGCTTTGTTCCGATTGTGATTTCATCGGCAATAGGCACTGTCACATCACGCGCCCTGAGAGGAGATACACCCGTGTTTACAGTACCGCTTTACAGGCTCGTAAGCTATAAAGAGCTTTTCTTCTATGCGGCATTGGGACTTGTTACAGGACTCCTCGCATCGGGATTTATCAAGGTTTTTTATTGGACAAAAGACACTTTCATCAGATTAGAGCTCCCCGCAAGGGTAAAGCCCATTTTAGGAGGGTATATAGTTGGATTAATAGGAATATTTCTTCCCCATATACTTGGAAACGGCTATGAGCATGTTGAAAAGGCACTCCTCGGTGAACTGTCGCTTTGGACAGTAGTGGGATTAATCCTTCTGAAACCCATTGCGACATCAATAACGCTTGGTTCAGGATGGCCAGGGGGGATGTTTGCACCCTCTATTTTTATAGGAGCAATGTTAGGGAGCGCATTTGGAAAGGTTGTCGGGATTACCTCCCCAGCCACAGTGGGTCTCAGCAGTGCTTATGCAACCGTTGGGATGGGGGCGTTCCTCGCGGCGGTTACCCAAGCTCCGCTTACTTCAATCTTTTTAATATTTGAGATGACACAAACCTATCAGGTTGTAGTCCCGATAATGATTAGTTCGGTTCTTGGAAGTATGATAGTGCAGATCCTGGCCGGTGGTTCACTTGAAAGCGTAGAATTTAAGAGAATGGGTATAGATATAGAGGAAAAATTGGAAGCGGGTGATTTAGGCTTAATTCGGGTTGAGGACATAATGACCCACGACATCGAAACCATACCGGAGAATACGACCCTTAGAAAGCTGATAGGGTACATACCGAAAAGCCACTACACGACATTTCCAGTCGTGGACGAAAAGGGATTCCTCACTGGGATAATCTCAATTCAAGACCTCAGAGAGTGGATATTTGAGGAATCTCTTGAGGATTTGATAGTGGTTAAGGAAGTCGCCACGCTAAATGTAATAACAGTAACCCCGGAAGAGACGCTTGATACCGTCCTTAGGAGATGGACTAAAAAAACTGTAGAGATTCTTCCCGTAGTCGAATCGGCTAATTCAAAAAAGATCGTAGGTTTGCTTTCAAGAAGGGATTTAATTGCGGCATACAACAGGGCCGTTTTTGAAAGGCGGCTAAAAGAGAGGGGTTGAGAAATGACAAAAAATAAAAAGGAGGATTTAAAGATGGCAGATGAAAAGAGGTGGTTTGAGAAGCGAGCCCCGGAGATGGCAAAGGGCTGGTGGGACTTTTATAATGCGGTCGAGGGCCAAACCGCTTTAGATAAAAAAACAAAGGCATTAATAGCAGTTTCCATTGCCGTTCATGGTCGCTGCCCTCACTGCTCGGAATCGCGTATAAAGAAGGCCATTGCTCTAGGCATAAGTAAAGAAGAGATCGCGGAGACCATTATGATGACTGCCCTGCTTTCTTCCGGCACGGATATATTCTGGATTAGGGACACGTATGAAAAGTATCTAGGATAAAGCACCGTATTTTGCCTAAAGTCGAGAGGGAATTCGATAGCGCCTTTACATTCCTCCTTACTTTTGAATGGTGCGGAGTAGGCGTGGAGCCACGTTTCATCAACAGCTATGGAACCGCCCCAGTCCTGAACAACAAAAGTAATATCCCGGAGATCAAGCTCTTCTATGAGTGCTGACAGGTTTTCTACATAGGTGCGAAGGCTATACTCCTTTCCAATCAAATACATCTCTTTATAACCTCCACTCGTCTAATCAAACAGAGAGGAGGTTTTGGTGTTTAGGCAACTGTCCGATACGCAACAGTTTGGTTCGGAGTCATTTTCCAAATCGAGTGCTCACCCGGATTCCGATCGCATGCTCGATGCACTAAGACACCACTGGCCCGAATACCTGATGGAGGCCGCAGGGCTTGGCGTATTTATGGTATCGGCAGTTGTGTTTACCGCGATTCTCGAACACCCGTCCTCACCCGTGCGGCAGGTAATTGCCGACTCTTTTCTGAGACGCATGTTGATAGGCATCGCAATGGGTCTTACCGCAATCGGCATTATTTACTCACCCTGGGGAAAGCAATCGGGGGCACATATAAATCCATCGGTTACATTAACATTCTTTCGATTGGGAAGGGTTAAACCCTGGGATGCATTCTTCTACATCATTGCCCAATTCATTGGCGGACTGTCAGGGGTTCTTCTCGTGGCGGCAGTAATTAAAGGTGCCATCACACACCCATCTGTTAACTACGTTGCCACAATTCCCGGCATGAGCGGGGTGTTTGTAGCTTTTGTATCCGAATTCACCATCTCGTTTATCCTCATGTCTATGATACTGATTGTATCCAACAACCTGAGCATTGCGCGGTTTACAGGTCTATTCGCCGGGATTCTGGTAGCCACATATATAACGCTTGAGGCTCCTCTCTCTGGAATGAGTATGAATCCCGCACGCACATTCGGATCGGCTCTACCGGCTAATGTCTGGACGGCACTATGGGTTTACTTCACCGCCCCACCCCTAGGGATGGCCTTGGCTGCAGAGGTCTATTTGCGTGTAAGAGGAGCCAAAGGCGTGTCATGCGCCAAACTGCACCATCAAAATGATAAACGCTGCATACACTGCGGCAAGCCAGAAGGTGTGCGGGATGCCAAAGTAGATTGAACAGGTTAAATATTTAGCCAGTTTTAACCTTCTTCTTTCTCGTCATTCGGCATACAAATTTGGTCCGGTAACCCTTGAGGTAAGATAACAACACCTAAGACATCAACTATTGAAAGACCCTTTTCAAGCCAGTTAGAATTGCATGTAGTTTTCCAGCAGTAGAGCACACCGCTTAGCTCACTTCTATTGTCTGAATAACGGCTTCGTGCTGTTTCATAGGTATATAGAAATTTTATAAATCAGATCGTAACTCAGGAGGGACGAAAGTCAAGTGTGTCAAATTTTATTCTGTAAGCATCCTTTCAAAAGTGCTCCTGTATCCTTTTGCCTCTTTCAAGCGTCAAATTGGCACAAGTGAGTTATGGCAAACCATACAGTTACCGCTCTTTGAGTAAGGATATGAATCGAAACTCGATTAGCCAAATAGCTCCATCAAGTAACAGGGGGATAATGTCATGGATTTCTTCAAAAGCGTTGTTATAGCCATGATTTTTTCGGCAATATCTGCCACCACCCAAGCCCAGGTCGTGGATAAAAAGGCGCTTACATTGGATGGGGCAAAGAAGGTCATAGCCGCAGCGGTAGCAGAGGCAAAGAAGAACAACTCCGGAGGTGTTATAGCCGTTGTAGACGATGGCGGCAATCTGATGGCTCTTGAGCGGCTCGATGGCACATTTGCCGCAGGGGCGAACATATCCATAGGCAAGGCGAGGACTGCGGCAATCTTCAAGCGCCCGACAAGCGCGTTTGAAGACATAATCAAGAACGGGCGTACGGCAATGGTAGCACTACCGGATTTCACACCCCTTCAGGGCGGAGTACCAATTATGTTTGATGAGCAGGTTGTTGGAGCAATTGGCGTAAGTGGCGCTACAAGCGCGCAAGAGGATACGGCAATCGCAACAGCAGGAGCCAATGCGCTGACAAGCCAAACTGCGACTGTGTCGTCTTCTTCGGATTCGAATGTCACATACATTGAGAGCAAAAAGGTGGCTGAGGGATTTTCCAAGGGAGCGATTCTGGTTGATAATGGCGAATATATGATGCATGCGAATCGAAACTATATGGTGCATACGAGCCGCCGTGAGAAACCCGGAATGGCTGAGATCCATACTCTGGACACAGACATTATCTATGTGGTGGATGGCTCTGCCACGATAGTTACGGGCGGCACTGCAGTTGATACCAAAACCATTGCGCCCAATGAAATTCGAGGGACATCAATCCAGAACGGGAAAAGCCGACAGCTTAATAAAGGTGACATAATTATTATTCCCAACGGAGTCCCCCACTGGTTTAAAAAAGTCAATAGCCCATTTCTCTATTATGTAGTCAAGGTCCGTTAATGTAGTTTCGGATAATTAAATTTTTATTTCTATTCGTATTATTCGTGTTCATTTATAGCTAAATTAAAAAGGAGAAAACAAATGAAATCACGTTCGCTTCTTTTCTTTGCATTATCTTTTTTGGTTTCAGTCCTTTGTCTCGCACCAGTCCGCGCTCAAACAAATGAGGATGTACCAGAAGGCAAACCCGATACAGTAATTGACCTGGCTACTCTTGAGGGTGTAAATATTGTCAAAGGCGAGTGGCGATACAGCGATACAAGGATTATTGAAGTTGACTTCAAATCTCCTGGGCCGGATGGCCAACCTACGGGTAAGCCCACAAGGACTTATGACTACACACCTCACGCCGGCGGATTGGACTTCGATGACTCGAAGTGGAAGGTAATTGATCCCACGACATTAAACAAACGCCGATCAACCGGCAGGATTTGCTTCAACTGGTACCGTATCAAATTAACAATCCCTGAAAAGATCGGAGACTTTAATCCCACTGGTTCTACTGTTGTATTCGAGACATCACTCGATGACTATGCAGAGATTTGGGTAGATGGTGAGTTGCCACGTGCTCTTGGACAGAGCGGTGGGTCTGTAATTGCGGGATGGAACGCTCCGAACCGCCTTGTCATAGGGCGCAACATAAAACCCGGACAGAGGATTCAACTGGCCGTATTTGGAATCAATGGCCCGATTTCCAATCCGCCCACTAATTTCATCTATATGCGTTATGCAAGGCTCAACTTCTACATTGGAAGTAATGTGCCAGTAGCCGTAACCCCTCAGGAGGTAAACGTTGAGGTCATCAGGCTCGATCCGGGAATAGACAATATCGTTCCGCCAAACCCAAAAATTTTCAAACTCGCCGAATGGTTCAAGTTCACCGAAGGTCCAATCTGGATTTATGATGGCCGTTATCTGCTCTTTAGTGATCCGAACAGCAACGTCATCTACAAGTACAAAGATGGGCAGCTCTCCGTTTTTCGTCAACCGAGTGGATATTCAGGGGCGGACATTGCAGATTACGGACAGCCCGGATCAAACGGATTGACACTAGACCCACAAGGCAGACTCACAATCAACGAGCACGGCAATCACCGCGTTACGCGACTGGAGAAGGATGGAACTGTAACTGTGCTTGCCGACAGCTACGAAGGCAAACGGCTCAACAGCCCCAATGATCTCGTCTATCGCTCAGACGGAACCCTTTTCTTTACCGATCCTCCCTTTGGGCTTCCAAAGTTCTTCGATGATCCGAGAAGGGAACTACCATTTAGCGGAGTCTATTCGATTTACAATGGCAAGCTTCAGCTACTCACAAAGGAACTCAGCGGTCCAAACGGCATTGCATTTTCCCCCGATGAAAAGTATCTCTACGTCGGCAACTGGCCCCGCTCTTTAGTCAGTCACCCCATCAGCAACACAGGCGAGAGCGGAAAGGTCATTATACGTTATGAGGTGCAGGCAGACGGCACGCTCAAGAACGGAAGGGTCTTCTTCGATATGACGAGCGCACCTGGCGAAGATGGAATTGACGGAATTAAAGTAGACCAGAGTGGTAATCTCTATGTCTCAGGCCCCGGCGGGCTTTGGATAATCTCGCCTGAAGGAAAACACCTGGGCACAATCATCACTCCCAAGCACATCCATAATATGGCATGGGGGGATGAAGACGGCAAAACTCTATATCTCTGCGGTCGCAGCAGCCTATACAGGATGCGTTTGAACATTCCGGGACTGCGTCCCCAACAGGATAGAAGCATATTCATTCAAGGAAAAAAATTAAGTAAAACTCAATTCAATATTAGGCGCATAACCGCTCCTGTGTTAATCTATTTGCTACATGGCAAACGCAGGGCTGGATGAGATATACAAGTGCATTCATTGTGGAATATGCCTTCCTGAGTGCCCCACTTATAGGGTTACCAGGCTTGAGACCGAGTCTCCAAGGGGAAGAATACACCTCTCAAGGGCCGTCGCCGAGGGCAGAATCGAGCCGAATGAGAGGTTTGAGGAACACATTTATCTATGTCTCGGATGCAGGGCATGCGAGAGCGTTTGTCCCTCAGGGGTAAAATTTGGAAGGATACTCGAGTCGGCAAGAGAAACAATCGGTCCTACAGGCTCGCCGCTCAGTCGTTTCCTCACAAACATTGCCCTGAAAAGGCTCCTCCCCTTTCCTGCAAGGCTCCGTACATTCGCCCGGATTCTCAGGCTCTACCAAAAAAGCCCTCTCAAAAATCCCTTACATAAGCTCCTGCCCGATAGTTTCATTCAGGCTGAATCGCTCCTTCCCGATATACCGGAGAAATTCTTCTCTCCAGTGGAGGAAACGCTCTTACCTCTGTGTGAAAAACGATTTCGCGTGGGGTTTATATCGGGATGCGTGATGAGCATTCTATTCGGTGATGTGAATGAGGCAACCGTCAGGGTTTTGAGAGGAAACGGATGCGAAGTGGTAATCCCTAAAAACCAGTCCTGCTGCGGCGCGCTTAATGTGCATAATGGAGAAACTAGAGTCGCAAGAGAGACGGCGAAGAGGAATATTGATGCCTTCTTGGACAAGGATCTCGATGCAATAGTAGTCAACTCAGCCGGATGCGGCGCAATGCTAAAGGAGTACGGAGAGTTCCTGAGAGATGACCCGGAATATTCTGAAAGAGCAGAGATATTCAGCCGTAAGGTGAAAGACATAAGCGAATTCCTCTCCGAGATTCCATTGAACCAGAACCCCGGCAGGCTCAACCTGAGAGTCACATATCAGGACCCGTGCCATCTTGCACATGGGCAGAGGATAATAAATCAACCGAGGGATCTCATCCGGTCAATTCCCGGGGTTGAGCTTGTAGAGATGGAATCATCAAACAGGTGCTGCGGAAGTGCGGGGATTTATAATATCACGCACCCTGAAATGTCTCAGACAATTCTGGATGAGAAGATAGAAAATATTAAAAAAACCGGAGTGGATGCCGTTATAGCCCCAAATCCCGGATGTATGATTCAGATTAAAAGCGGAATAAAGAAGCACAATTTAGAAATGGAAGTGTTGCACATAGTGGAGCTAATTGATCGGGCTTATAATAAACCCGGATGAAAGTTTTAAAAGAGGTCAGTCCAAACCTCGCTAGACCAGGGGTTTTTAGGGAATTTCCGGAGCCAGTCCACTTTCTTGAAATAATTCTCGCAGTACCAGCACGGGAAATAGTCCGAGTCCTTAAAGTCACCCCCGGCATGGTGCTCCAGCTTCTCTTTATGGAATCTCATGTTTTCCTCAACCAGGCGTTCATAAGCCTCAGAAAAGCTCATCTCATACAGATTGCCTATTACATCACCATTTCCCACATCACCCCCATGCCCGGACAGGTGACAGCACTTTGTGACATTGCCCCGCCAGTCAATATTAAACTCTTCCATCCGTAGAGGCGCGCATGGAAAGAGGTCGGCAGTATAGTATCCAGGCGCTATGACAATCGGTATCGGGAAATTCTCCCGTAGTTTCCAAATGGCAGCCTCTACCTCCCTTCGTTCTTCGGGGGAAAGATCAAGCCCCCGCACCGTAGTCAAAGGTGTAGGCATAAGGTGACCAAATCTCAGCCCCCGGCTTCCCAGTTTAGTCGCAATCTCCGCCATCTCTTCCAGTTCACCACGGTTGTGGGATGTAATTACCACGTTGAATGTGAATGGAATACCCTTTATGACGCATATACTTATAGCCCTCATTACCCTACGGTATGAACCCTTTCCACGCAGCCCGTCATGCGTCTGCTCCTTCGCGCCATCGAGACTGAATGTAATCCCCGTGAGTCCGCCACGATATGGAAGTATATTTTGATAAATCTTTGTAAAATTCTGGCCGTTAGTGACGAAACTAAAGTCATATCCAGCCTCAAATACCATCTTAATGATCTCTGTAAATCTGGTGTGTATTGTCGGGTCTCCACCAGTGAATGAGAGATGGTTAAAGCCATGGGTCTTGGCACTTTGGAGAATCTTCTCTATTATCTCCGTCTTTATGTCACCATCGGCACTATGCCTTCCGTCAAAACAGTGATGGCAGCTCAGGTTACATCGGTTTGTAAGCTCTACTACTATTCTTGCCATTTACACCCCGTTTAGCCCTGATATAATCTCGTAAATCCTTTCCGGCTCTTTATATAAATCACGTCCTAAGAGGAGGCGGTAACTCGATGTCTGATACACGAGTCGCTTAAGAACCCCCATCTGTTTAACTACCATCTCCTTATCCACCATTATCCCACCGCTGTTTTCAATGAGAAGTATTAAAGCCTTTGCCCTGTCAATCGGGATCAATTGGCTTTTCTCCTGAGATACTATATTTGGAAATATAAGTACATTCGGAAAACAACTGTATTTAAACCTGTCAGGATATATAAAGTCAATATCTAAAAATCCCTTTTGCCCATTCAAACAGAAAGATTCTAGGGGTTTATTAAGTTCTGGATAGTGATTGGCTAGATTTAGGTCAAATGAAAACCCCCTTTGAAACGCTATAGCCCCTACCCCATCCGGATGATGTTTGATCAGGATAACATCATCCGATAAGTACTCCCAGCCCTGCCTTATGAGGCTAAGCGAGAGGGTTGATTTGCCACTCCCAGAGCTTCCCACGAAGAGAATACCAATATTATCCCTCACCAAACCATTCGCATGTAGCGCATACAAACCATGAGGACGCAGAAGCCAGAGTAGTGAAAGCATAAGAAAATCTTGCTTGGATTTTATGGACCTTTCCCAAAAGCCATGGTCCAGTAGCCCCAATCCTATGCCACTTCTAAGGTCGAACTGGAATAGAAAATCCTCACCGATTAAATAATAGAAATCCACATCCCTTAGAACACGAAGCGAGGAGGAAATATAGAGTTGCTGTGCTTTTTCGGAAGCTTTAATAGAAAAATCGTTATTTTTAAATCTCAGTGTAATGCCATGTGAGTCAGGGGTTATACCATCTCTTGTCATAAAAAAGTCGTCAATTGCACCGATTACCCTTTGAGTAAGCCAATTATCTTCGCACTCAACTCGAACATTCGTTCCGGAAATAGAATAAGAACTCATTATGGTCATCGTATTAGATGACTACCATTCGATATAACCCACAGAAATTAAATAAATACGGCCACGAACAAATCCCCCCAAGAGAGCCATTATATCTATTTCTCCTATTTAGGAGGAGGACTAAATGCAGATGAAAAGGTAACCCAGCTCACATTCTCATATTTTGTAAGCCTTGGCTGAACAGATGCCAATCTAGGCTCAGTAAAGAGCCTTCTGGTTTGAGAAGTGTCTGTCTTCTCTCCTTGTGAGTACTTCTGTTTTCCCGATATTTTCTTTGACATCTCTATCCTACCTCCCTAAGTTTTTTCTAAAAAACTCTTCTTTTAACCTCCCAGGTATCGAGCTTTCATCCAGTTGGAACTCTGAAATCCTCTAAGACATCCTTTACTTAGGAACAGGACTAAATGTACCCATGAAGCTGTTGGTAACCATTGTTGCATCCCCGTATTTTGTTAGCTTTGGCTCAATGAATGTTAGCTTAGGCTCCGTATATGGCTTTCTGGTCTGAGAAGTATCTAAATTCTTCTCCTGCTTTCCTTCCAGTATTTTCTCCAACATTTTCCATTCCCTCCTTTAAGATCCCTTAGTATCACACAAAAACTCAAGCCGGGTCAATCCTGCCTATCTCTTCCACTATGCCCTTTAACGAGGCATTTATTACATTCAGCGAGATGAGATTGTTTTTTACTGTGAGAGTAAAACTGGACTTGTCATTTGAGTTACCGGATTTCTTAGTGGATTCTAATCCGAACAGAGTGGATGGTATTATTAGAATGGGGATAATAACTCCAATGAGTCTTATCTCTCTTTTTAGATCGGCCATGGAAACACTCCCCATTCTTCCATTAAATCATATTTAACAATTTAGAGTCAAGCATTATTTTTTGGATGAAAAAAGGCTAACTTAAACCTGCTCTAAGCCTTAAGTCTTAAGGCTAAAGGTGGGGCCAATATACCCTTTATTTGCTGGGATTAGACCAGAGATTTTAGAGAACTCACGAAGCCGGGTCTGTCTCTTCCACATTCGGCTTTTCAAGCCGGGTTTTAAGCTTATGCCCCAAATTTTAATTCATCTGTGACATTTTTTGTCATTTTAAGGTTCAATAGCCCTAAGAGAAAATAAATTTAGCAATACCCTGGGGAGGTTATATAAAAAAATAATCAAACTTACAGATGGCACGATATTTGCAATGGGGACAATTAAAATGGGGTTCAAACCTTTTCCATAGTTCGACTCAAACCAAAAAGTTAAACTATCTGGAAGGTAGAACCAAGTTTACAGACCTGAATCAACAGCCAAGTTGTTAAAGGAGGTAGAAGTTGGACACATACTGCAATGGGTCAAGGAATTTGAACAGACCAATTCAAATGATCCTGGCCTCAAGATCAAGGTTCTTTTTAGAAGGAATCCGCAAGATCCTAGAGGATGAGACGGATATAAGAATAGTAGCTGAACCCTTAAATCGCGAGGAGGTTGAAAAGTATCTGACTGCGATTAAGCCGGAGTTCATGCTTCTTGATAATACGACACTTAAATTGGATATTGATGAGCTATTAGGTCTCGTGAATGAGAAGAGTCCCAATACTAAGGTCATCCTACTTGGCAGTCACAGAGAGTATAAATCTACTTCCCCTAATCTTATACGCATAGCTAAAAAGATTGGTTCCTCAGAACTGATACGGACTATAACTAGAAGCAACCCAATAAACGGAATCTGAGCAGAGCCAATTCCATTTAGATTTCTTACCAAGGACAATTAATGATTGCGTCGGTGATGTGGTTATTTAAACTTTTCAAGGGTGCTCTTTGTTCTACCTACTCTTCTTTAAAGCTATACTTTCTTATTCCAAACTCTTTGAGCCTTAGTTCAAGAATTCTTCTCGTAGTTCCAAGAAGCTCGGCGATTTCGGTGTTAGAGAGATTCGGATGTTCTTGAACCGCCTTTTCTATAAGCCGACGCTCAAGCTCGGTTGTAAGGGATTGGGTTAGCTCCTGCACCATTGTCCAACTCCCCTTGAGTGGCAATTCCTCTATTCCTAAAAACAGCCGAAACACCTTCCACAAGCCGTGAAAAAAGACCTCCTCCCCGATTTCCGACGGATTTTCGTATGAGCCTCCTATTTGAAGATCTTTCGCTTCTACTTTACCACTATTAGACTCGATTATCGCGCGCTCAATAATATTTTCGAGTTCCCTTACGTTCCCGGGGTAATTATGTTCGAGAAGTATGTGCCAAGCCTCGGGGGAAAGTTCGGTTACCCGCCTTCCTAATCTTTTTCCCTTATCCTCAAGAAAATGGGCAACAAGAAGGGGAATATCCTCTTTCCTTTCTCTAAGCGCGGGAATCTCAATCGTGATGACGCTGAGCCTGTAGTATAAGTCCTTTCTGAAGCTTTCATTCTCCAGTGCTTTTTTTATGTCTCTATTCGTAGCAGCAATGATCCTCACATCCACCTTTATAGGAGTCGCTCCGCCTATCCTCTCAAACTCCCTCTCCTGAAGGAACCTGAGAATCTTTGTCTGGAGCCAAGGGCTCATCTCTCCTATTTCATCAAGGAAAATAGTGCCTCCCTGCGCCCTTTCGAACTTTCCCACATGGGTTTTAAGCGCCCCCGTAAATGCCCCCTTTTCATAACCAAAGAGTTCGCTCTCAAGGAGTGTCTCAGGAAGCGCGGCACAGTTTATCGTGATAAAAGGCCCCTTTTTTCTTTTTCCTGTCTCGTGGATTTCCCTTGCGACAAGCTCTTTGCCCGTTCCGCTCTCGCCCATAATGAGCACGGTGGAATCCGTGTGGGCAGCCTTGTCTATTGAAGAGAATACCTCTTCCATCTTTGGGCTTTTGCCTACGATTCTACTATATCCATGCGTGCTGCGCTTAACGCTTCGAGGCTCATGTGAGAGTCTCTTACCTTCAAGTGCCCTTTCGACAACCGAGAGGAACTCTTCGTTTCCAAAAGGCTTTATCAGATACTCAAAGGCTCCGCTTTTCATTGCCTCGATTGCCGACTTTACGCTTGAATACGCAGTCATAATTACAACAGGCATATGAGGGTGCGTTTGTTTTACCTTTTTTAGAAGTTCAAGGCCATTCATTCCCGGCATGGAGAGATCAACAACCATCAAGTCCGTCTCTTCTTCCGTTATATATTTAACGGCATGTTCGCCGCTCAGGGCAAAGGATACGTCGTATTTACCCTCGCCTGAAAGGAGGATCTGAAGAGAGCGGCACATTCTGGTTTCATCATCTACGATAAGGATTCTGTGCTTAGTCATCTTATCATCGCATGTGGTTACTGAATTGCATTCCTGATCCCTAATCTTCCCCAACTGGATTGGGAATGGAGATACCACAAATCCCACTGCACTTGTGAAATGCTATCTTTATATATTATCACATTGATCGCTTGCCATGAAGATATTTCCAGATTATTGACATTTAGCGTTTATACATATAGATTAAATCCCTCAAAATATAATTTCTAAGGAGGCAAAGGAAGATGAAGAAGTCTACAGCAATGGTTATTATAGTCGCAATGTTCTTGTCCGCTTCAATTCTAACAGGATGCGATACTAAAACTAAGCAAGAAAACGCAACGCTTAAAGCACAAGTTGAGCAGCTTACAAAAGATAAGGCCGATCTTCAGGCGAAAGTAGATGACCTTACAAACCAAGTAAATACCCTTAAAACTGAAAATGACCAGCTAAAGACCAAGCTTGCAGGAGCAGCAACTCCGGCTCCAGGAGAGGCAACACCGGCTCCAACTCCCGGGCAGATGCAAATGCCTCAATAATAATGACTATTCCTTAGAAATCAAGAAATATTCTTTACCTCAAGGATACGGTCGAGCCTGAATTTGCTCTTTTCTTTTCTAAGATGACAGAAGGCTATAACATATGTGTAACTTCCGCTCACGTTAATCTCAACAGGCTCGATTATTCTAGTTGTAGTCGTGTCTTTATATGCAGAGAGGTATCTTATCTGGAGTTTCCCCTTAGCCCTTAAGGCCTCTTCAATAGCGGGTGGGACCACAAGCCCGTTTGATCTTTCAAATGAAACCGGTTTTCCCTGAAGTTTAAGGGCATCCTTCAGGGAGCTGACCCTCATGCCTCTCCTTTCCAGGTCCATAAGGAAGTATTCAAAAACCTCATTTGTTATTCTTACATCCGCAAAAGCCCTGTGCTCACCAACTGCTGAGATTCCAAGGTACCTTGCGATCTTCCCCAGGCTATTACTTGGGAAATTATAGTGACGCCTTGCGATACTCAGTGTATCAATTACATCATTTTCAGGGTGGGGAAGCTTTATGCTGGCAAACTCCGCAAACAAAAATCTCAAATCAAATGGGGCATTATGGGCTACTATTACAGAATCCCTCAGCACATCTAAAACATCCCAGGCAACATCCCTAAAGAAAGGAGCACCTCTGATCATATCGCCTGTTATCCCGTTTACAGATGCGGCCTGAGGAGAGATATCCCTTCCAGGGTTAATAAGGGTTTGAAGCTTGTCTAAAACCTTTCCGCCCCTTGTTTTAAGTACCGCAATCTCACAGATTCTATGCCCCAAACAAGGATCAAGCCCGGTGGTTTCGACATCTAAGAATGCAAACGTTATATCCGAGAGATTTTTTGAAGGCATGTTCTTTCTCCATCGCTCCTTATAATATCACGAAAAGAAAAGGAAGGGTAGCATAAGTATTATACGGGCTAAAATGTAACCGAAAGTGCTGGTCGTGAAATTTAAGAAAGCAACCGATACATAGTAAATTGCTTGCACCAAGCTTTTTGGATTAGGTTTTATAAATAATTATCAATTAGATTGCTTCTTGAGATTATTAAGAATTGTAATAAACTTACCTGAATTGCTTAAATATCCAGGAGATAAATGATATGCACATCCTCTCAGAAGAGTTTCCACTTATAAGGAGACTCCCTCCCTATGTATTTGCTATAGTGAATGAACTAAAGATGAAAGCAAGGACAAGAGGAGAAGACATTATAGACCTCGGAATGGGAAATCCAGACCAGCCGACGCCACAGCACATTGTAGATAAACTCATAGAAGCCTCGAAGAATCCCAGAAACCACAGATACTCCGCCTCACGCGGCATTCCAAAACTGAGAGTCGCAATCTGCGACTGGTATAAGAGAAACTATAAAATCGAGCTAGACCCCGAAACCGAGGCAATAGCCACAATTGGTTCAAAAGAGGGGATTTCTCATCTTATGCTCTCAATCCTCGCTTCAGGCGATGTGGTCGTGGTTCCGAGTCCAACCTACCCAATTCACAGCTATTCGGTGATAATTGCAAGGGGAGACGTAAAAAGCGTGCCTCTTACAAAGGACATAAATTTTATTGAGGCTATGGAAAAGGCCGTAAAGGAGATTTGGCCTAAACCCAAGGTTCTTATGATTTCATTCCCGCACAACCCCACGACGAGCGTCGTTGACCTGAATTTCTTCAAAGAGATTTATGAATTTGCCAGAGACTTCGGACTCATTGTTGTGCATGATTTTGCATACGCAGACCTCTGCTTTGACGGATATAGAGCGCCGAGCTTTCTCGAGGTACCGGGAGCAAAAGAGATAGGAGTTGAGTTTTTCTCACTCTCTAAGAGCTATAACATGCCAGGATGGCGCGTTGGATTCATGGTAGGAAATTCAAAAATAATATCCGCTCTTGGGAGGATTAAAAGCTATCTTGATTATGGGATCTTCCAGCCCGTTCAGATAGCAGCAATCTCTGCTCTAAACGGTCCTCAGGAATGCGTAGACCAGATAAGGGAGACGTATCGGTCAAGAAGAGATAAACTCATAGAAGGGCTTTCACGTGCCGGTTGGGAGATTCCAAAGCCCAAGGGAACGATGTTTGTATGGGCCGAGATTCCAGATAGGTTCAAAGATATGGGCTCACTTGAGTTCTCAAAACTCCTTATTGAGAAGGCAAAGGTCGCCGTATCGCCGGGAGTCGGATTTGGAAGCTACGGCGAGGGATATGTAAGGCTTGCGCTCGTTGAAAACGAACAGAGAATAATGCAGGCAGTAAGGGGAATAAGAAGATTCTTACATAGCTATTAGCAAGAAATCGTATGGCAGAACCGTTTAATCTTGCATATATTGGTGATTTTTCGCCCTCACGCAATTGTCCATTCAATAGTCGAAAGTAAAAAATATGTCCCCTCCTTGATCAACTTGTCCTACTGTGCTTTCCAATGTTAGAAAGTCGAATAGCCTATATTCGACTCGAACCTTATTTGTAAGAGTTTCAGTTGTAGACAGGTAAGGAGTCGATACCGTATCTTCAGGACTACGCTCATAAGCAATATATAGCCTATCAGTTAAATATTTACCCACTTCTATTTGAGCATCCTGGAGCCCTTTTTGTCCACCCGTTATGCTAACTACGTCTAACCGGAACTTTTCCCCTACAATGTCTTTGAGCTTACCCGCCGCCATAAGTGCCGCTACCTCAGCAGCTTTCGACTGAAGGTTGGTCCTTTGACCCGCGCCAATTTTATCCGAAGAGGTTCCAAACGCCAGGTAGGAAAATATGTCTGTCTGCTCCATTGGCGGCTCGCTAGAGAGCTTTAAAGAAGGTTTCTCAACCGTACCATTTACGTTTACAAATATTTTTACGTCCGAGACCTTATACAAAGCCCTCACATCGAGGAATGGATTAATTTCAGGTGTTCCCCGAAAACTCACCCTACCCCGTTCAATTCTAAAGAGCTTTCCAAAAAACTCATATGTTCCTCTTATCGTCTCAATATTTCCAGTGAGGATTACCGGCTCACCGTATTTTTTTATAACCCCGATCTTCCCCTTGACCTCGATATTTGCCCCTTTCCCTTTAGCCCACGTATTCCCCGGTATGAACACACTCAAATTCATTCCCACATTGTCTCTGAAATAGTCTGTTTGTTTAACCTCACTGATTACAAACTGCTGTGTCTCTTCCTTCCTCTCATCTACAAACTTAATGTCCTCTACCTCCTTCGTGGGCTCCTCAGGAATTCTGATACGCGCTCTATTCACCCTAATATCACCACTTATATTAACCTTCCCCTTGCTCCCCTTAATTCCCATATCGCCATCCACATTTGCCGTAACCTGTTTAAGATTTACCCCGAAATCATTTAATTTGCCACTCAAATTATAGGAAAGTTCACGGAGATTAAAATCTCCCTGAATTGTCCCTCTTCCTCCATCGGTTTGAATCTCAAGAGCCCTAATAATCCCTCTTTCTCCCTGCATCTCAATAAGTCCTGTTATTGCCCTAATTTCGTTCCTTAGTGACTGGATTTTTAAAGATATATTTTGGAGCCTCACCTCTCCGTTGACTTTGGGACTCTCTACGCTTCCAGAAGCATGGAGGTCAAGAATGGCTTTTCCATGAATCTCTCTTATTTCCTCGTTTAACTTCGCGAGCGGACTGACATCAATACCGCTTGATTTTAGCACGAGGTTAAAAGTTGCGTCTTTCATACTCTCTTGCACGTTTTTGAGGTTTAGGTCCACGCTTGCTCCGCCCTTTACAGATAGAACCTGCTGGGCATTTCCCGAGACAGTAAAACCAAGATTGAGACTCTTATTTGAATAGGAAAGACTTAAACTGGAATTATCACTCATAAAATCCATAAACCCTAGACCCTGGATGCTGAGGTTGACCTTTATGTCTGGCTGTTCCGGGGTGCCCCGGAAGTTGATAGTTCCCGAAGTGATCCCTCGCACCAGGGTCTTAAGCCCAAGCACCTCCGAGATATCAACGAGATTTATCCTCTTTAACCCTAAAGCGGCATCTATAACGCCATTAAAATCCACATCAGCGTTACCTAGAATAGAGTTATTTCCATAATAGAGATTGAGTGATTTAACAGTAACTCCCTCTGGGGAAACAATCAGAGTTATAACGTCTCTGTTTTGTATGGTTCTACC
>Ga0209810_1000799_pt1 | contig 58169 bp, 46 predicted proteins | sample Coa_R1_7_FD_187159 | JGI IMG/M metagenome (GOLD analysis project Ga0209810, IMG submission 187159) | Surface soil microbial communities from Centralia Pennsylvania, which are recovering from an underground coalmine fire - Coalmine... | ecosystem: Environmental > Terrestrial > Soil > Unclassified... | reverse complement strand
CGGCGGCGGTAATGGCCAGCTTGATGGTCTCCAGGTCGCGCATCTCCCCCACGAGGATGACGTCGGGGTTCTGGCGCATCACATGCTTGAGTGCGTCATGAAAACTGTGAGTATCTACCCCGACCTCCCGCTGATTAATCGCGCAAACCTTGTCCTGATGCTGATACTCAATCGGGTCTTCAATGGTGATGATATGCCCCGGCTTGCGCTCGTTGATGTGATCGATCATGGCCGCCAGCGAGGTAGACTTGCCCGATCCCGTCGGCCCGGTCACCAGCACCAGGCCGCGCGGCAGCATGGCAATGTCTTTGGTCACCGGAGGCATCCCAAGCTCGTCAATGGTGCGGATGCGGAAGGGGATAACGCGCATGACCGCTCCGATGTGCCCCTGCTGCCGGAAGATGTTGACACGGAAGCGCGACAGCCCCGGAACCTGATAGGACATATCCAGTTCCATCGTCTGCTCAAAGCGCATCTGGCGTTCCGGGTTCATCATGGGATGGACCAGATCATACATGTCCCGGTCGGTCAGCTTGGGCATATCCAGGCGCGTCAACTCGCCATGAATGCGCATCACGGGCGGCTCCCCCACCCGCAGATGCAGGTCGGACGCCTCTCGCTCTACCAGCATATGCAATAGTTGATCGATGTGGATCATGAGCTATTCCTCTTAGAAACATAATTTGAAACGAGCGGCTGCAGGGGATGAACAGGGGAGCAGGGAGTGGAGATTAGAGAGCAGGGACAGGCCGCAATCGGCCTCCCTGCCTTCCACTCCCTCTCCCTGTATCGGCGGCGTTAGCGATTGGTCAGCCCCGGGATCTGGGGGCCGACGACGGGCTGCTGACTGGTCTGGTGCGAGGCCATGCGTATCATCTGCTTCATCTCCGAATAGTTGCCCGCGTTGGCGAGGGCCTCCTGCTCGGTGATGACCCCGCTTTTATAGTAGCGGAGCAGGCACTGGTTCATGGTCTGCATACCCCAGTAAGCTTCCTGTCCGGCTTGCCGGATGGCCGAATAGATGTCGTCGGACTTGCCTTCCTCCAGCATCTTGGCGATGGTCGGGGTCACATCCATGACTTCTACGGCGGCCACGCGGCCCGTGCCATCGGCGCGCGGCAGCAGCTTCTGAGAGATGACGCCGCGCAGCGACACCGACAGGCGCAGCCAGAGCATCGGGCGCTCGTGGGGCGCAAACATATTCGAGATACGGTCCAGGGTCTCCGCCGCGCTGGCCGTGTGGACTGTTGCGAAGACCAGGTGGCCGGTCTCCGCCGCCTGGAGCGCCACGTTCATAGTCTCGATGTCGCGCATCTCGCCGATCAGAATAATATCCGGTGCCTGGCGCAGCACGTGGCGCAGCGCCATCTGGAAGCTCTCGGTATCAATACCGATTTCCCGCTGGCTGATGATGGCCTGTTTATCCTCATGGACGAACTCAATGGGATCCTCGATGGTGACGATATGCACGGGGCGCGTCTGGTTGATCACATCAATCATGGCCGCCAGCGTCGTCGTCTTGCCCGATCCGGTCGGCCCGGTCACCAGCACCAGCCCGTTGCGGTTCGTGACGAACTCCTTGACCTTGGGCGGGATGCCCAGGTCCTCCAGACTGCGTATCTCCAGGGGGATCAGCCGGCAGGCGCAGCCGACGGTGCCGCGCTGCATATAGACGTTCATGCGGATGCGGGTCACGCCGCCGACGGTGAATGCCAGGTCCATCTCATGATGCTGCTCAAAGATCGCCTGCTGGCGGGGGGACATCTTGCTGAAGGCCAGCGCATGGGCCTGCTCCGGGGAGATGACGGGAAAATCGGTGGGCACCACGCGCCCGTGCAGGCGGATGGAGGGGATCGCGTTGGCGCGGATAAAGAGGTCAGAGGACTGGCGCTCTGCCGCGTATCGGAGCATATCATCAAGTTCGAGACTCATTACATAGTTCCTTTCGTAGCCGGGCGGTTCACCCCCGCGCCTGCGGGGAATAGTAGGGTGCTAGGGTGCTAAGGTTCTGTAGGGTTCTAAGATTCTGAGCTATTCCCCACGCGCGGGGGGAACCAGCAACAACGAACGGTTGCCGCAATCCGAGAGCGCCCTATTCCCCACGCGCGGGGGAACCAGCACCCTTAGAACCCTACAGAACTCTCTAGAACCCCAGAACCCTAATACGGCTAGACCTTGGGGCCGAAGCTGCCGGCGGAGGGATGCACGGCCGGGCGGCGTGCCGCCCAGAGAAGGGCCGCCGCGCCGCAGAGCAATCCCAGACCGGCCAACACCAACACGGCCGACCAGTAAGCGCCCAGGTCCGCGCGCTTGCCAGCGCGGGCCGTCTCGGCAGGCGTGCCCTCCGGGCCCGCCACAGCGTCATTGGTCGTGGCTGCGGCCACCGGCAGCGCCGGCAGCGCCCTCTGATGGTCACGGATATCGGCCTGATAGCGATAGATCCCCTGTCCCTGTTGCAGCAGACGCACGGAGAGCGCCGGATGGTCCCACTGCTCTATGCCGGTATAGGGACGAAAATCCATGCCCAGAAAGAGCACTTCGACGCGGTTCCAGCGTTGGAAGGCGCGCAGATAAGGCCAGAGATTGGGCGCGGAGCCCAGCGTCTGCGGCGCATTCTGCACGACAAACGCGGCGGTCGTCGTGAGCGGGTCACGGTTAATGCGGTCGTCCACGATCTGGATCTGGCTGAGCGTCCAGCCCGGCGTCTGCGCCAGACGCGCCAGCGCCGCCTGAACCTGGGCGTGGGGCACGCGCTGATGAAAGGCGATGCCCACGCGCGCGCTATCGGCTGCAATCGGGTTGACCAGCACGCCCACATCCACCGGTGTGAGGCGCTCCGCCTGTGAAGCCGCCGGGGGCGAGGCTCCGGCGGGCCGCATTCCTAAGCCGCCCAGCAGCGCGGCCCAGAGACAGAGACCGCACCAGACGCGCCGCGAAGGCAGCAACCGCAAACAAGCGCTATATCTAAACAAAAAGGGTTTCAGAGTCGTGGAGGAGTCAGGCTGGAGGGAACCCCACGGCATCCAAGAGGAGACCGCGGCTCCCAGCAATGCGGCAATATCGCGCACGAGTCGGTTCCCTCGGACGCGATAGGTGTTGGCTATGTGCATGGCAAACCTTTACCCAACCTGGTTACGCGAACGTGCAAGAACGCAGCCGCGCGCGGCAAATCCGCCAGACAGCCCCCCTGAAGCGGCGCCCTATCCGTGCGCGCCGGCTCGGTTGGGGAGGAGTGGAGCTGAGGAGATTCGAACTCCTGACTTCTTCAATGCCATTGAAGCGCTCTCCCAGCTGAGCTACAGCCCCACATAGGTTGTCCATGCTTAACGCGGCAACGTCCTCGTTGCCCGTCGCTGCCGCTATTATACCCTCAGGTAACTCCTTTGTCAAGGAGAGCGAAAGGTGTATCTTGGCCTCGATATTTGCGCTTCGGGCGCGGATTACGCCGCCACTTCAGACGGCCAGAGCTACCTGCAAGGCAAGATCACCCTTCCCGAGCTGCCCGACCTGCTCAGGCAGTACTGTGCTCGGCGTGGCGTTGTCAAGGGGTTTGGCGCAAGCGAGCCGACGCCAACACAGGCCTCCGATCCCTATGACGCGATCAGGTTCCCGAAGAGTGCGGCGCACAGCCAACCCGGCAACGCGTTCTCCACCCACTAAAGGGCTAGGGTGCTAGAGGGTGCTAAGGGTTCTTAAGGTTCTGGCACTAACTGGTGCATCCACCAAGTTCCCTATACTTTCCTGGCAGTGCCTTTTCCCGCCGACGTAGGTGGGCGGAGGGCCTCGCCAGGCGGAGGGCTGTGGCCAGGTGTGGCTAGGCGGAGGCAAGGACCTCGCAAGGCAGGGGGCCCAACCATGGCAGGCCCGACCCTGGCAGTAGGCCCCACAGCGGCAGGGTTTAGCCTGCCGCACAAAGGACGGCAGACTTACCGGAGGCACCACTAACCCTTAGCACCTTAGAACCTAGAGCAACGAACTTCCCTGCAAGAGATGCACTGTTCCCGTTCACAAAAATCGGGGGATGGCCTGCATCCCCCGAAAATCCTACAACCTTTCTTCTCTGGTATCACTTGTCCATTTGGCATGGACTCCTGTTTCCGCGCCTGTGTTCCCAGGCGAGCCAGGAATTTTGCTCCCTGGATGGGAGGAAAGGCTTTAGCGTTCCCCCTCCGGCGCGTTGAGATCGCCCTGATCCGTGGGCGTCAGAACCACCGTGCGGCTGATCGGATCCCAGCTCGCACGGTCGCCCGTAGCCAGCTCCAGGAACCGCATTGGAACGTAGATCGCGCCGTTCAGCCGCTGCACCGGGGCCTCCAGGCGAACGCGCCGGTTGCCGTTGACCACCGCGATCCGGCTGTTGAGGCCGACGCGCACCACGCCCTGGTCGCTGCTGGCCCGCAGCTCCCGGCGGTTGGCGTCATACCGGTACGAGATATGGCTGGCGTCGAGCACAGGGCCGACGGGCACCAGCACCACGCTATTGGCCATCACAGGACGGGCTGTGGAATCGAACCGAACGTTGCGGTCGCCGATCATCACGCCAATATCGGTTGGATTGGCCTCCCGGTCGTAGTTGTCGGTATTCCCTGTGCGGTGATACCGGCTCAGATCGTCGCTCCGGGTACCCTCCCGGTTGTTGTAGTAATCCTCACTCCGGTAATCGCTGAGGACCAGCCGCCGATCCAGGCGCACGCCGAACTCGGTGCCAGGCTTCAGCGTCACGTCCTTGACCTCGGTGTTGCCTTTTTGCAGGGCGCCGTAGAGATAGCCCAATCCGGCTCCCCACAGGGCGTCTTCCAGCGGGCGCTTGGTCAACATGCCGATAATCAGCCCGGCGCCGGCACCGTAGCCCACATAGGTCAGGCGGTCTGTCTTGTGGCCGGGCTTGGCAATGAGCCGCCCATCCTTCGTGCGCGTCACGCTCTTGCTGTCCAGCCCGATCAGGGATCCGTCAATGCTATACGACCTGCCGTCCGGCAGGCGAACGCGGCGGAAGTCCAGATCGAGGACGCCCGGGTTCTTGCCGCTCCTGGGCCGGGCCGTGCGGACGACGCCTTCGACCTTGGTGCCGACCGGCAGAGCCGTATAGTCGGCGTAATCGTTATCGCCAGTGCCGTCGCTGGGACGCACCGTCGCGGTGAAGGTGTCGCCTTGTTGCGAATCATTGGAACTGAGCGTCTGGTCGAGCCGTACAGGAATCACCGTTCCCGCATCCAGGCGTATCGTGCGAGCGCGCGACTGGGCAGCCGCTCCTAACGCCGAGTACCACACCATGGTGGCCATGACCGCCGCCACACCTACCACGCGCGCAGAGTGTCTATAGCTTATTCCCACCATCGGTTGCTTCTCCTTCTGGCCTCGGCGCTTACGTGCGCCGGGGCCGCACGCCCAGACGGGCTTCCTGAGTCTCCTCTGCAAATCTAACCTTGTCTCTCAGAGAGACGAATCGGCCCACTTCCAGGTTTCACATTCTCAAACGGCCACTTCTGGCCTTCCCACTCTCGAACCCCTATTTCCACCTATTATCAAATATTGAAAGCGGCTCTCACTCCAGGAATCCTGCCGGGCGGGTTATCCGGGCTCCTATGGTTATTCCCTACGTAACGTGCCATCGCGCTTTCCGTGACGGTCAAGGTTGATAAATTCCTCCTCTGGCGCTTCAGCGTCATTCCTTTCTCTCGCAGCCCGAATAGCCCAACAGCAATACATGCGTCAGGTCCGCCTACGCTGATGAAAGCCCACGTCCGCGTAAGCAGACTTGGTCCTCTGATTGGCATGAATTTGGTCGCCGACAACAGAGAGAGCAAGATTTTTAGCCGGTAAAAATGCCTGTTTTTCAGCTAGGTAGGAGAAATGGCATGTCTCATGCGTGTAACTGACATGCCATAGCGAAAATTCCTCTGCTGGCAATATTACCTGGTAAGGAGCGCCACATGCTATCCAAGCGGAAGTCTCTTGCTCTGTCTGTGCTGAGCGCCCTGGCCCTCGCGGGGAGTCTGCCCGCCGCCCAGGCCAGCACCCATACGTTCAGCAACTCTAGCAGCATCACCATTCCTGGCGTCGGCACCTTCGGCCCCGCCAATCCCTACCCCTCGGAGATCACCGTCAGCGGTCTGACCGGAACCATCACCAAGCTCACCGCCACCCTGAACGGCCTGACCCACACCTTCCCCGACGATCTGGATATGCTGCTGGTCGGCCCCGGTGGGCAGAACGTGCTCATCATGTCGGACGCTGGCGACTCGGACGACATTCGCGATGTCAATCTGACCTTTGACGACGATGCCGCTTCCTCGCTGCCAGACAGCACCCAGATTAGCTCCGGGACCTACAAGCCTACCAACTACGGCTCGGGGGATGCGTTCGATCTTCCGGCGCCCCAGGATCCTTACGGCTCGACGATGTCCGTCTTCAACGGCCAGGATCCCAACGGCGTCTACAAGCTGTTCATCATGGACGATGCCCAAGCCGATGCCGGCAGCCTGTCTGGGGGCTGGAGCCTGACGCTCACCACCAATGATCAAATCCCCGGTCCGAGCGTTCCCGAGCCGGGTTCGGTTGCCATGCTCTGCGGCATGGGCCTCACCGGTGTCGGCTTCCTCTCCCGCCGTATCCGCCGCAAGAAATAATCCCGCTCGCCGCCGTTGGGCCACCCCATACACCTTGCTCCGAAAGCCCTCACCCCCTTCCCCCTCTCCCACGCTGCGGGAGAGGGGGAGAGGCACCCACCCCTTTTTCCCCTCCCCTAAGAACAGGGGAGGGGAATGTCTCTTCTGGCTTCTCGGTTCCCCCTCTCCCAGGATTGGGGATCGCGAGGCGGAGGGCTGCCACAAGGCGGAGGCAGGGGCCGTAGCCCTGCCGACCTTTGCAGTCCATTGCAGGCCCGACCCTAGCAGTGGGGACAGGGGGTGAGGGCTGCATGGCAAGATGGAAGGATCCTGGCTGGAAGGCATTTCCAGGAGGAAATAAGGCGCCATTGCCCGAACTCTATCCGCGCTCGACACCATCCTCTTTCTGGCGCATGGAAGAGTTTCCGACCTTTAATCGAACCAGCGTGGAATGGAAAAGCGTGGAGTTGAAACGAAGCTAGGGAAGGATCCTTTCGGAACATGGCGCGACTTTACGGCAAGACCTATACGCGCGAGGCCCTCCTCGCCCGCGTCGGAGACATCAGCCAGCTCGCCCGCATCAAGCCCTATCGCCTGATCGAAGGTTTCGAAGAGGGCGTTCAGGCTCTGGATGTCGCCACCGGCGGCGGCCTGGATTTCACCGTCCTGGCCTCGCGCGGCCTGGATATCTCCTCGGCCCACTATAATGGCTGCTCTCTGGCCTGGCGCTCCGCCACCACCGACACCCATCCCGCCTATTTTGATACCGAGGCCGAACGCGGGCGCGGCTGGCTGCGCGGCTTCTATGGCGGGCTTGTCGTTACCTGCGGCCTCACCTACGTCGGCGCCGGCGGCGAAGACCTCGGCCAACCATACGGCCTGCACGGACGCGCCAGCAACCTGCCGGCCACCAATGTCTCCTGGGACGGCCATTGGGACGGCGACGACTATCTGCTGACCCTGCGCGGCAAGGTACGCGAGGCGACCGTCTTCGGCGAAAACCTTCAGCTTACTCGCACCATCACCACGCGGCTCGGCGCGCGCAGCCTGACCCTGCACGACGTCGTGGAAAACCTGGGCTACAAGCGCACCGAGCATATGATCTTGTATCATATTAACCTGGGTTTCCCGGTTGTCAATGATGGCGCTCGCCTCGTCGCCCCCACCGTCTCCGCCGTGCCCCGTGATGCCGACGCCGATGCCAAAAAGGAGCGCTACGCCCAGTTCCAGCCGCCGGAGGCCGGCTACCGCGAGACCGTCTACTTCCACGACCTTGCTGCCGACACGAGCGGGCGCGTCACCGCCGCCGTCATCAACCCGGAGTGTGAGGCGGGAGATGGGCGCGGGCCGGGCCTGGGCGTCTACTGCGCCTACCGCCCAGAACAACTGCCCCGCTTCATCGAGTGGAAGATGATGGATGCGGGCACCTATGTCGTGGGCATGGAGCCGGCTAACTGCCTGGTGATGGGCCGTGCCTATGAGCGCGCCGCCGGCACCCTCCAGTTCCTGGAGCCGGGCGAACGCCGCGAATACACCCTGGAGATCGGCGTGATCGTCGGCCCGGAGGAGATAGCCGCCCTGGAATCGGCCTGCCAGCAGGCCGTTGCCGCCCGCAGGCTCCCGGAGGAGCGCGCCGCCCGGTGATGACGCAAGCGCCCCCCCATTCTCCCGCTCCCTCTTCCCCGCCCCCGGCTCCCTTCCTGAAGGAGCGGGCCTGGGCGTGGGGCATCGCGGCGCTGACGATGCTGATCACGATGGTGCCCTATCTCATCGGGGCCAGCATGGCGGAGGGCCGCGTCTTCATGTGGCTGGGCTACAACCTCGATGATAGCTGCGTCTATCTCTCCTGGATGCGCCAGGCGGCCAACGGCTCCTGCCGCGCGCTCAACCTCTTCACCACCGCGCCGCAACACGGCATGGCCCTCAATCCGCTGTTTCTGGCCCTGGGCCGCATCGCCGGTGGGACGGGCCTGCCGCTGCTGGCCGTCTACCATGGCGCGCGGATGCTTTTTGGCCTTGCGCTGCTGGCTCTGGTCTGGGAGCTCATTCTCCAGACGATCTCCGATGCGCGGGCGCGGCGACTGGCCTTTCTGTTCGTCTGTTTCTCGTCGGGATTGGGCTGGCTGCCCCTCTGGTGGGAGACGCCGCCGCTGCCCACGCCGGTAGATAAATGGCAGCCGGAAGCGATCACCTTCCTGTCGCTCTATCTGAGTCCCCTGTTCGCCTTCTCCATGGCCCTGCAGGTCGGCATGGTCGTGCTGCTCTTACAGGGCGAGCGCATGGGCCAGGCGCGCTATGCCGTTGCCGCCGGGCTGTGCGGTTTCTTCTTGGGTCTTGTCCACACCTACGACATCATTCCGATGACGGCGATCTGGTTTGCCTACCTTCTGGCGCAAACGGGAATTTTTCTCTGGCGGCAGGCGGCTCCGTCCATTTCCCCTGGAACCCTGCCCTCCCATTCTTCGGGCAGCGCCTCCTGGGGCCATCTGCGCGATTCCTGGCTGCGCGGCCTCCTGGCCGGCGTCATCCTGGCCCCTGCCGTCCTCTACATTGCCTATCAGCTTCATACGGAAGCCGTGTTTCGCGCCCGCGCCAACGTCCCGACGCTCTCCCCGGCCCTCTATTGGGTGCTGCTCGGCTACGGCCTTACGCTAATACTGGCGCTGGCCGGCATAGACGCGCTCTACCAGTCTGAGAAGGCGTCTTCCAGCGACCCAGTTCATGCTCGCTGGACAACCGACGGCAAGGCCGCGTGCCTGCTCATCGTGTGGGCCATCGTCAATATTGCCGTCTCCTATCTGCCGCACACGGCGTTCCAGCGCAAAATGCTGCAAGGCGCCCACTTCCCTATCGCCCTGCTGGCCGGCATTGGCGCCGCGTGGCTGTTACGGCGCTGGCGGCCCTCCCTGACAGAGCCCGGCTTCGCTCTTGCCGCCACACTGCTGACCGCGCTGCTGTGTATCACCAACGTGCGCTTCCTGATGCGCGAGGTGAATAACTTCGCCATCAACCGCTCGCAGACAATGATACAGCGTCCTTACCTCCAGCCCGGCGAGATCGCGGCGCTGGAGTGGGTCGCCGCTCACACGCCCGCCGATGCCGCCATCCAGCCGCTCTTCTGGGTGGCAAGCGCGGATCACCACCTCTACGTGCCCGATACCAGCCTTGCCTGCTTCACGCCCGGCCTGATCGGCAGGAAGGTCTACTGCGGCCACTGGGGCGAAACCCCGGAGTTTGGTAAGAAACTGGCCGAGCTGGCCCGCTTTGGCCTGCCCCGCACGACCGACGCGGAACGCCTGGCTCTGCTGCGCAAAATGAAGGTGCGCTATCTCGTCTTTTCGCAGAAGGCGCCCTCCGATACCGCCGCCGACATTCTCATGCCGATGTTTCGCGGCCTGGCTCCCCTACCCCCCTATCTCACCCACGTCTATCCCGATCCCAATCGTGGGGAGATCAATGCCGAGGCCGATGTCTATGAGGTCAGCAGCTATGCGGCGGGCCTGAGCCCTGGCGTCACGCCTCTGGAAGCTAGAACGTCCAAGAAGGCGTCCACCACGCGGGGGTCAAATTGGCGTCCGCTGAGCCGCTTGATCTCCTCCAGGGCCTGCGGGATCGGCCAGGGATCTTTATAAGGCCGCTGGCTCGTCAGCGCATCAAAGACGTCCACGACGGCCACAATCCGGCCGGAGATCTGATCCCCTATAGAAGCGCTATAAAAAGAAGTGCTGCAAGGCGAAAAGACGGCAGGCGGTAGTCGCCAACGGAGCCAAAATGTCCGATAATGTTAAATTGAGACTGGTAAAACTACGAGAAAGTTTTTTTCTGGGGCGTGCTAGCACGCCCCAGAAAAAAACGCGCGGGCCGCGACGCGGCCCGCGCTCCCTCTCCACTGCGGCCAGAAAGCCCCCGGCTCTCGCCGCAAAGAGATAGCCCAGCGTTCCCTCTACCAAGCTCCCTGCCGCTGTCAAGCTCACTCCTCCAGCAGCGGCGCACACATCACCGTATCCGCATCCTCATAGGCCGGTACGCAACAACAGAGGAATACCAGATCCCCCTCCCCCACGTTGCGTATCTGATGGCGCTGCCCCGGCAATATCCCGATGGCGTCGCCAGGCCCGACGGCACGCCGCTCCCCCTCCACCGCCATCAGCGCCGCGCCGCGCAGGATATAGTAGATCTCCTCGGTGCGCGGGTGGAAGTGCGCCTGCGTCGCCGCGCCCGCAGCCAGCGTTGCCTCCGCCAGGCTCTGACGCTCAATGCGCGCGTTACGCGGGGCCAGGATCTCCCGGATCGTAGACGTGTCCTTGGTTGTAAACGCCGTGACGGCGTTGCGGTTGATGACCTCCATGACCGGTCGCTCCCTTGCTCTTTCTAGCGGTATGGCAGCCGCCGGGTTAATAGGCCGCCACGTCGCGCAGCAGGCCGCGCGCAGGAGGGCGCTGCCGCGTGGAATTCAGCAGAAGTTGAATAGCGCGCGCTAGCTGGCTATCTCGATCCGTATAGGCAGAGGCGGGCGCGACCTCCACATCCGGCGTGACCCCCACGCCTTCCAGCCGCTGGCCGTCCAGCCGCAGGCCCAGAACGGCCAGTTCCAGCAGCCCATCCTTCCCGATGGGAAACGAGCCTGCACCCAGGAACGCTCCGGCGGTGTGGCTGCCCACCATAATCGCCCGCCGCGAGATTTTGAACTGATAGGCAAAGGACTCTTTGGCGCTGCGCGTCCCCCCGTTGATCAGCACGGCCATCGGCTTGTTATAGCCTGTATGCCGAACGACCGGCGCCCGGCCTTGAACCTGCTGCTCCCAGGCAATGTCGGGCCGATAGAAGACATCCCCGAACCCCCAGGGATGGCCGCCATACCCGTCCCGCAGATCGAGAATCAAGCCGTCTGTGTTGTAGAGCCTGCCCAGCACTATCTGCTCCAGCGCCTCACTGAACGCCTCGTGCGCCATCGCCCACAGATGGATGTAGCCCAGCCTTTTGCCGCCGACGTGGAGCACCCGCGCGCTCTTCTCCGTGGCCTCCAGAAACGCACGCAAAATGTTCTGCCGCACCGGCGTCACCCGCACGATACGGTTGGTCGCTTCTCCCTCCCGATGCAGCGCGATCACAACCTGCCGGCCCTCCTTGCCCCGGAAGGATCCCGCCGACGTAAACGGCTCGCCATCGGCCGTCAGCAGATGATCGCCTGCCTGAATGCCGGCTTTTTCCGCCGGGCTCTCGTCCATCACGGCCGTCACCACGTAATCTGCCCCCTCGCGCCGTCCCATGATCCCGATATGCTCGACCTGATTGCCCTGAAGGTCTCCGCGCATGACGGCGGGCAGCATATAAAACTCGATATCGTCGTCCGTATAGAAGCTCGTATGGGAGACATGCAACTCCGCTAGCATCTGGTTGACCAGCGCCTCAAACTCCGCCTTGGTATGGACGTCCCCAAGACGGGCGCGGTAGGTCTCGCCGATATGGCTCCAATCCACGCCGTTCATTTTGGGGTCATAGAGGCGGTCGCGCACCGTTTGCCAGATCCTATCAAAATCCCGGCGAAATATCTCCGCGCGCCCGCTCTCCAGCGTGCCGGGCGCCGCCTTTCCCAGCACCGTGACCGCAGCCGCATCGCTATCCGCCTTTTGCGCCTGCAGCCGGACCGGCAAGGTCAGGCACGCGCTCAGCCCCAGTATCGCCAACAGCGCCGCCGCGCCGCGAACCACAACTCGCATAGCCGTAAAAAGCACCTTTCTAACGCTCTGCTCTCTTCAGACGCGAATCCGGCAGGGGATCGCCCGCGTCTCGCCGAACCATCCTGCTGACAGGGCGAGGCATCCTGCATCCCGCTCTGACAGCGCCCCCGGCGCCATCATCGGCCCTGCCGCGCCGCAGCCGGGGAGCGCACGCCATTGAGGAGGCGACAGAATGGAAAAGCAACCCGTTTACACGGGCGGGCCCGCGCCGAGCGCGCCCTATACACCGGGTATTACGCTGGGCAACCTGGTTTTTGTTTCGGGGCAGATCCACATGAACCCAGAGACGAAGGAGGTTCTGCGCGGCGACTTCGAGGCAGAGGTGCGCCTCTGTATCGCCAACGTAGAGCGCGTGCTCAAAGCCGCCGGAACCGACCTGGCACACTGCGTCAAGGTGGTCGTGTTCCTGGCCGACATGAATAACTTTGAGCGGCTGAACAAAGTCTACTCCGAGTACTTCGGGGACGTCAAGCCGGCGCGCAGTTGCATCCAGGTAGCCCGCCTGCCGTTGGATGCGGACGTTGAGATTGAGGCCATCGCCGCTCTGCCCTAGCGGCGGTGAAAATCAATGCGGGGCTGCGGTCGCGGCGAGGGACGGCAGGAGCGTCTCCAACGGGCGGTTGACCGCGTCCAGAACGGCGGCAGCGGCGGCACGATACGCATCTCCCTCTACCGGCGCGCTGCCGGTAATCGGATGCGTCCCCTCCCCCGTTACAAGCTGCCCGACTACCGTGACTCGCGTTTCGCCGTCCGGGGAGGCGGTGCGTCGCGTCTCTTCCAGGCGCACGTCGAAATCTGAGGGTAGCGCGCGGCGTACCGCGATCAATGTCGCCTCAGCCACGAGCGATAGCGCCTCTTCCCGGTCGGCGGCGCGTGATCTGTCATAGCTATGCGCGAAAATGGGTTGACGCCGCGCGCCGGCATCACTCCCCTGTTCCAACTCCACGTGGACGTGCGCTGTCGTTCCGGTCCAGGAGACCTCCAGCGCCCTCAGGCGAAGCGGCAGCGCCTCGCCGGGCGGCGCCAGTCCCCACTCTGTGCTCTCTGGCAGCACAGGCGGCGCTTCCGGCGCGGCAGGAGGCCCGAACGCCACTGCCTCCACACCTGTTGCCCGGCAGCCTGGCTCTAACGGCATAGGAGATCCGACCTTTTCCGTCGTGGCCGTCAGGATGGGCCGGGGCTTGTCGGCCTTCCTGGCCATACAGTCCTGGCTCGCCAGATTGATGAGATTGTTGAGCGTTGCCAGATAGTGGATATGCTCCCGCTCGCGCGTGCGCCGCCCGCCGCGCTGGCCGACCGTCACCGTGACATCATGCTCCCGCGCTGCCGGCACGCGCAACTGTGCCACCTCGCACTGAATCCGTTCCCCTAGCGCCGCCGTCTGCTCGGCGGTGCGCAGCGTCGCCACGCAGAACTCATCTCCACCGTAATGGCACAGCAAGTCGATCTGCGGATCGATCAGGGCGCGCAGCCCGTTGGCTACGCTGCGAAGCACCGTGTCGCCCACGACATGCCCGTACCGCTTGTTGAACTGCCCGAAATCATCTACATCTACGAATAGTACCGTAATCTCTTTGCCGCCGCGCAATTGCTCGATGGCCCACTCCTGAAGCGTATCCGAAAGCGGCAGGCCCGTAATCGGGTTGACAGGCCGACTTAGTTCCGCCAGCAGATCCCCATCGGAGATCACGCCGATCAAGCGATTCTGCTCATCCACGACGGGCAGGCGTCCGATCCGCTCCCGCGTCATTAGCTCCGCCGCCTGCCGCAGCGACATCGTCCCGGAGACGACGAAGAAATTGCACTCCATGACCTCGGCGACGGTGCGGTTGGGATCCACCCCCAGCATATGCCTGTCAAGCAACAGGCCCACCAGTTCGGAGCCTTCCAGCACCGGCAGGCAGCCTACGTCGTGGCCGCGCATTAACCAGATAGCCGACTCGATGCGGTGCTGCGGATTGACCCATACCGGAGGAAATCGAAGAATATCCGCGACGGTCTTCATGGTTTCGCTTCCCTCGCGCACACCGACGGTCGTTTGTGGAGCAGTGTTGCCTTTGTCGGCGTGTTCCTTCAGAGCGGCCTGTTTTTCTCTTTCGCGGCGTCTTTTCCCGCCCACGCAGGTGGGCGGCGGGCCGTAGGCCCCACAGCGGCAGGGTTTAGTCTGCCGCTAAAAGGACAGCAGATTTATCGGAGGAACCATTTAGAGCAGCGAGAGCTGAATGGCGCGCGTTCCGGCCCGCCAGGAGACGCTAGGGTGATCCCGCAGCGCAACTTCCAGCGCAACGGGCACGCGAGTCTGCTCGGCGATGCGGGCCGTCACGCTGCGGCGAGCCAGAGAGGGCGAATTGTTGACGCGCGAGAGGTGGGCCAGCCAGACGCAGAGCGGCCCGCCCTCTTCCAGCCGTTCCGCCAGCAGATCGGCGCAACTCACGTTGGATAGATGGCCGGTATCCGAAGCGACACGCGCCTTCATCTCCTCTGTATAGGGGCCGCGCCAAAGCCAATCTATATCGTGGTTGGCCTCGACAATGGCGAGAGTGGCCCCGCAGAGCGCGGCGCGCACCTCGGACGTTACGCTTCCCACATCCGTCACGTAAGCGATCCGCTGATCACCGACGGTAAGCACGAAGCCGACGGTCTCGGCGGCATCATGGGGAATGGGAAAGGAGCGCACGCCAATGGCCCCGATACCCACCACGCCGCCGGTCGGCAGCTCGCGCGTGGGAAACGGCAGGGTATCGCGCTCGGCATAGGCAGCGAGCGTAGCGGCGTTGGCGATCAAGGGCGCGCCGGTACGCCGCGCCAGCGGCCCGGCCCCACATGAGTGGTCCGTATGCTCGTGGGTCAGGAGAATGGCATCCAGATCCGCCACGCCCACGCCCCGCCGGGAGAGCAGGGGGGAAAGCGTGCGCAAAGGCAATCCGGCGTCAATCAGGAGATTGGTCTGTCCGGCCTGCACCAGCATGGCGTTGCCGCTGCTGCCGCTGGCCAGGGCATGGACACGGACATCCGGGGTTGTCGGCGTAAAATGAAACATAGCAACAGAAGGCAGAGTTGGGTAGCCGCTCCCTGGGGCGGCTGTGGCGCCTGTTGGCAGCCCACCCGTAAACGGGGCTACGCAGGGTGGATCGGTTTCTACCAGAGGCAAAATAACCCAAGCGCTCCTACTGGAGAGGGTCCTTCAGGGGCTCACCTACCTCTGGCAGCCCGCTTTAGCGGGCTTGCCGTCCGCAGCCCGGTCCTTTAGGGCCGGGCGTCCTTTCTCAGGCAAACAGGCCGTCCACAAACTCCACCGGGTTAAATTCCTCCAGCGCATCGGGTTTCTCGCCGGTGCCGACCAGCTTGATGGGCAGCTTCAACTCGTCCGCCAGCGTAATGACGATGCCCCCGCGCGCCGTGCCGTCGAGCTTGGCCAGCACCAGCCCCGTGATCGGGATGGCGTTCAGGAACTGCTTGGCCTGGCTGATCGCGTTCTGCCCTGTCGTCGCGTCCAGCACCAGCAAGATCTCGTCCGCCGGGCGTCCCAACTCCCGCTCGCTGACCCGGTAGATCTTCTTCAACTCCTCCATCAGGTTCACGCGGGTATGAAGGCGTCCTGCGGTATCAGCAATGACGTAGTCGGCGCCGCGCGCCCGTGCGGCTTTGATGGCGTCGAAGACGACGGCGGAGGGGTCGGCGCCCTCGCGATGCTTGACGATCTCGGTATTCGTGCGCCGCGCCCAGATCTCAAGTTGATCGATGGCCGCCGCGCGGAACGTATCCCCCGCCGCCAGCACCACCCGCTTACCCTGCTTGTGCAGCTTATGGGCCAGCTTGGCGATGGTCGTGGTCTTGCCCACGCCGTTGACCCCGACGATCAGATAGAGCGTGGGCGGCTCGGCAGGCGAAACTTTCAGTGCCGTTCCGCCCTGCGCTTCGCCTTTCTCCAGCACGGCCAGGAGGCTCGACTTCAGCCGCGCGATAACCTCCTCGGCGGTGGCCATCCGCTCCTCCTGCACCGCCGTGCGCAGGTCTTGCAAAACCGCCAGGGTGGTATGGACGTTGACATCGGCCTGAAGAAGCTGGGCCTCCAGCTCCTCGAAAAGCTCTTCGTCAATCCGTCCGCGCCCGGTCACCAGTTGGTCCACCGTCTGGACGATCTTCTTAAAGAATCCAAATCGCATGCTTTTGAATATCTCCTTGCGGCACGGGTACCGCGAGGCCGCAGAGTCCGTTACGGCCGGCCCGACGCCGGGGATGTCGTCGCACGGGATGCCGCGATACGGACTGCTACCTGTATAGTATAATCGCTAAATAGATGTCTGTCAAATCTGGAAAAGGGCCGAATAAGCGGCCTACGGCGCTGCCGGGCGTCAAAACAGCGCAATCGCCGGGCACGAAGCGGTTCGGCCCGGCGATTGCATATCAGCCCTCCCTACGTGGGGTGCACTGGAGCCAGAGGTTGTGGAGCGGCGCCATCACCATATCAGCCCTCCCTGCGTGGGGTGCACCCTCTCGCATGGAAACGCCTCTCCCCTCTCCTTGCGAAGGAGAGGGGCCGGGGGTGAGGTCTATTTCCACCTTAGCGGCGAGGGCGCTCAGGCGTGGCCTGCCAGTTCACGCGCGCACAGGAACATGCCGTAGAGGGCAAAGAGATAGAGGATCACGTTCGGATAGAGGTGCGCCAACAGCAAGCCCCCGCCCAGTCCGCCCAGGATGCCGCCCAGCGCCGCCCAGTTGCCGTAGACCGGATCGACCAGGCCGCGCCGCGTATAGGCGGCAGCGGGCAAGACCGAGGCCAGCGCCACCACCAGCTGCGTCAGCGCCACCGCCTGCATGGGCGAAAAGGCCGCCAGATAGTAGAGCGCCGGGACCATCAGAATGCCGCTTGCCAGCCCCATCACCTGCGTCAATCCGCCCACCACAAAGCCCAGCAGCGCCAACTGCCAGAACGCCTTCCAGGCCGCGAAGTAAGGAATGTCCCAGGGCGTGACATGCGAGGTCTGGACGATGACAAACAGCGTCAGCGCCACCCCGATAGAGAGAAACTGCTTGCGCTGGGCGGCTACGCCCGGCCTGACCCCAATCGGAGCTGCTAGAATCGCCCCAATAACGGCCCCGATCACCAGCAGCAGCGCACGCGACACATAGGCTTCCGGCGTCGCTCCCGCCGCATAGGCCCCCACGGCAGCGGCAAAGGCCGTGAGCATGGCATAGCGCAGCGCGGTGGCCTGCGCCTTCTCGGCGGTAAAGCCCAGCATCCAGGTCAGCATCGGCGCAAAGGCCGTCTGCGCCCCGATGCCCGTAAGCGCGCTACCGACGGCCGTGATCGCCCCCACAAAGAAGACGATGCCGGATTTAATTCGCGTCAGGTTGAGCGGTCTGCGGCGTCGCGCGCCGACCTCCGGCCTAGGAGCGGAAGGAGGAGCCTCCATTATCTTGTTCCTCCGTATGGGCGCATCAGCCCTTGATGCCGGTCAGGGTGATGCCCTGGATAAAGTAGCGCTGCGTGAAGAAGAACAGCACCAGAACGGGCAGCATTACCAGTGTGGATGCCGCCATCAGCATGCCCGGCTCGCCGCTATGGGCGGTCTGAAACAGCTGCAGCGCGTAGGCCAGCGGCTGCTTCTCCGGCGAGCTGATATAGATAAGCGGGCCGCGAAAGTCGTTCCACGAGGCCATGAACGCCATAATGGTCAGCGCCGCCAGCGCGGGCTTGATCTGGGGCAGCATGATCCGCCAGAAGATGCCGTAGTAGGAGCAGCCGTCTATCTTGGCGGCGTCCTCCAGCTCGGTCGGAATGCTCAGGAAGAACTGCCGCAGCAGGAAGATATTAAACGCGCTGCCGAAGAAGGCCGGCACCCAGAGCGGATAGAGCGTATCCACCCAGCCCAGCCACCGGAAGATCAAGAACACCGGCATCATCGTCACTGCCGCCGGCAGCATCATCGTCGCCAGCAGCACAAGAAACAGCGTGTCCCGCCCCGGCCAGCGCAGCCGCGCAAAGCTATAGGCGACCATCGCGCTCGAAAGCAGCGTGCCCAGGATGGTCAACAGCGAAATTTGCAGCGTATTGCCTAAGAATACCAGCCCAAACTTGGTTTCCGGCGGCAAGAATTTGAGCGCGTCCGGATAGTTCTTCCAGACCGGCGCGAAGTGCCGGACCTCCGTTAGCTGCGCCTTGTTACACGTGAAATACGTACCCGCAAGCGATCTTGGTTCAAGGATTCGCACCTTGCGCGCTCCGGTCTCATACTCCTCCATCACGGCGACCGTGACCCGGCTTCCCTGGTAACGCGTTTCCGCCAGCCCGTGTTCCTGCCCGTCTACCGGCACCCGGACCTGCTGCGTCGGTATCCAGACCGGCGGGAACTTGCTCATCTCCTTGTCCTCTTTCAGAGAGGTGACGACCAGCCACGCGAAGGGCACCATGAAGATCAGCGCCCCGGACAGGAGGATGAGATGCAGCGTCGTCTGGCGGGCCGTCTCTTTGGCGGCCTTGACCGCTTGCCAGTCCATCTTCGGGCGCAGGCCCAGTCGGTACAGCGCCCCCTGACATGCCAGCGCCGCCAGGCTGGCCACCAGAAGCCTGGTTGGGTTGCCCATAGGCAGAGCTACGAGCAAGGCGACGCCGAGCAGCAAAACGCCCACCGCTCCGAGCAGCACGCCGCTGCTGCGCACCCGCCCGGCGGCGATCAGCAGCACGATCTCCGCGCCCAGGCTCAGGTAGAAAAGAAAGATTGCAAGCAGCCAGAAAATCGGTTCCAGAACGGAAGCAATCACCGCACCATCCTTCATACGCCCGCAAGCAGCAAGGCGTGGGAATCCACAGCCGGGCACGGAAAGTACCCGGCTCCAGGGCCTAACGGCCAAGCGACTGCAAGGGACGGCGCTACGCTTGCTCGCGCCTTTGCCTTGCGACTGGCGGACGCGCCTGTCCCGAAGGAGTTTCCGTCCGAAGGACGGTCGGCGGCGCAGCCGCCCTCTAGCCGGGGGTTTTCAACCCCCGGCTAGAGAGCCTACGGCCAGGCATCCTGGCGGACGCTCCGTAGCGGTAGGTTCTTCCCGCTCTACGAAGGCAGCCACCTGCCGATAGGCCCGTTTTCCCGTCCGGTAGGACGGTTGGCGGCAACGCCGCCCTCTAGCCGGGTATTTTCAATGCCCGGCAAGTACCGGATGTTTTCAACCTCCGTCTCCTCCGTCCGCAGGCCTGTCATTTTTTCTGTTCGGCTTCGTAATGCACCCACCGGGGCGCCAGCTTGATCTGGATCAGCGTCAGCGCCAGAATGATAAGGAACAGAATCCAGGCCAGCGCGGAGGCGTAGCCCATCTTGAAGTACTGGAAAGCGTTCTTGAACAGATAGACCACCGGCATCAGCAGGCTGTCCACCGGCCCGAACGGCTTGCTGGGGTCGCCGCCGCTCAGGACATAGACCCGGTCGAACTCCTGGAGCGCGCCAATAGTGCCCATGATCAGGTTGAAGAAGATATAGGGAGAGAGCATGGGAATGGTGACGTTGCGGAATTTGGCCCACCAGCCCGCGCCGTCGAGCTCGGCAGCCTCATAGAGATGGGTGGGGATACCCTGCAACCCGGCCAGCCACAGGATCATGCCCGCGCCCGCGCCCCAGAGCCCTTGCAGAATCAGGCCGGGCTTGGCCCATTCCGCCGCGCCAAACCAGCCCGGCGCTCCCCAGCCAAACCACTGCCCGAACGTCGCCTTCCATGCCGCGTTGAGCAGGCCCCGATTCGGATCACCGTTCAAGACCCAGGCCCACAGCACCGCGCTCGCCACGACCGGGACAATTGAGGGCAGATAGTAGCACGTCCGGTACAGGCTCATGCCGTAGACTTTGGCGTTGAGGAGCATGGCGATGCTCAGGCTGGTGACGATGCCAAGCGGAATGCCGATGATCGCTGTGTAGGCCACATTGTAGAGCGAGGTCCGCAGGTAGTAGCTGTCCCGGCCCAGCAGCTCGGTATAGTTGTTGAGGCCCACGTAGCGCGCCGGATGCAGCACGTCGTAATCGCAGAAGCTGAGGAAGATGCTGGCCAGGATCGGCCCGGCGGTGAAGACCAGGAAGCCGAATATCCAGGGCAGAGCGAAAACATAGCCCGCCACCGCTTCCTGCCGCGCCACGCGCCGCAGCCGCAGGATATGGTAGAGCCGCCACACCAGATAGCCCAGCCCGATACCGCCGAACACGGCGACAAGGAGGACCGGGATTTTCGGATCGAGCACTTTGAACCGGTTGGCCTGAAAAACTTTATCTAATTCCCGCTGGACAACCTGCGTGCCCTCATCCATCGCCTGCTGCGGCGACAGGACATGATGCGTGGCGCTGTCGAAGGCGCGGACGTGCTCGTCCCAGAGCCGCTGGCCGACAAACGTCACCGGACGGAACCGGGCGTGGTCCATCATCCCCACGAACAGCTGCATTGCCTTGCGGAACTTCTCCGACTGGGGCGCAAATCGGGCGAACACCACATCGTTGGCGCGGCGGTTCGCGGAAATCTGCGGCACATACGGGCGATGCTTGCTCTCGTTATAGGCTTTCTGCGCGGCGGCATCGATCAGGGCGGCCTCCGGACTCTCCATCCACTTGATGAACTCCCAGGCTTCCTCCGGATGCTGCGCGCCGCGCGGAATGGCAAAGGAGAACCCGCCTGCCCAGGTGATGAACCTGTCCGTATCCCCCTGGAAGCGCCCGATCCCCTTCAGGCGGTCGGCGGGCACGGGCGCGGGCGCAACCCCGAAATCCAGATCCGGCCCGAAGCGGGCGATGTTGCCCGGAATCCACGAGCCGTCAATCTTCATGGCGATCTTGTTGGTCAGGAAGGGATCGAGCTCATTGGCCTGGAAGCCCGACTGAAAGGAGTCGATCTTGGTCACACCGCCCAGCGCATCATAGACCTTGACCATGTACGCCAGCGCCTCGACGTTGGGCTTGGCGTTCAGGGTGCAGGTGCGGCCATCCGGGGACATGAACTCGCCATCGTTCTGCCAGGCGTAGAGGTAGAGCCAGGAGTTGCCGTAGTTGGGGATGAAGCCGATGCGGTCAAAGCTGCCGTCCGGGTTAAGCTTGGTCAGCTTTTTGGCGTCCTCCTGCAGCTCATCCCAGGTCTGCGGGGGCTTTGGCTCGCCGCGCGCATCCACGATTCCCGCCTCCCGGAACAGCGCCTTGTTGTAGAAGAGCGCGCGGTCGTCCGTGCCGGACGGAATGGCGAAGACGCCCTTCTTTCCCGTGAGCGGGTTGGTATAGTTGGCCTCTTTCCAGCAGGCCGGGTAGAAGTCTTCGGGATGGACGCCGTCCGGCTTCTTCTGGTCGCGCGCAATATAATTATCTAGTGGCAGGAAGGCATCGCGCGCCGCCCAATCGCCGATGGTGAAGCGGTCCTGATGGATGACATCCGGGGGGACGTTGCCGACAATGGCGGTCATCAGCTTCTGGGGGTTCATGCCGCCCGCGCCCATCGAAAGCACGCTGACGACAATGTTGGGATGGCGGCGCTCAAACTCCTTAACGCGCGCCTCCAGCCCCTTGCTCTCCTCGCCGTACTGCATTCCCCAGACGACGAGCTTGATTTTGCCGGGAGGCACGCGCGTATCCGCGCAGCCGCTCAGCAACAGAGCAGAGAATGCCAGCAGGCAGCTTAAGAACAAACCATATATCAGTGAACGCAACGACAGGCGCATTAAGAACTATCCTCAGAACAGAGGCGGCAGGGTTTCGCCTGCCGCCAACCCAGGCACTCCGGACGCCAGGGAGACCAGGCCGAGTGCCTCAAACGGGAGAGGAACAAGCAGCAGGCAATGGGCTAGCCGGAGAACTCCTGCTTATCGTCCTCGTTGACCAGCCTAATGCAGCCGGTCGGAGCGGCAAGCTTGAGGCTGAGTGTCGAGCCATCGGTGAAGTCAATGTCGATTTCCGCGCCGCGCTGGCGCACCGAGTCCACCTCGCGCCCTGCCAGCAGATGGGATAACTGCTCATGCGTTGCCATCGTTTTGCCTCCAGAAAGGGATAGGTTGGGAATCGGGTCGCGGCACGAATGCCTTGTGCATTAGAATAGCAGGTGCCCGTCGCCGTGTCAAGTTGGCGGACAAGGCTCCAGGCGCGTGCGTCTCGAATTTGCCGCACGCCCTTGCGTTTTCGCCGCAGATGAGGTATACTCAGCCGGTTCAAAGGAGGTGAATGGAGTGCCCAATATTAAGTCCGTCAAGAAAGATGTTATCAAGTCCCGCAAAAACCACCTGCGCAATGTCGCCGCCAAGTCGGCAATGAAGACCTTCATCAAGAAGGCACGCACGGCCATCGAAGCGCCCGTCGATCCCGCCGCCACGGCTGAGGCCATCCGGCTCGCCTGCAAAGCTATTGATAAGACCGCCGAGCGCGGCATCATTCATAAGAATCAGGCCGCCCGCCGCAAATCCCGCCTGATGAAGCGCGCCCACCAGCTTGCGCAGCAGGCTGCCGCCGGTTCCTAAGTCCGCTTTCAATTCCTTCTTCGCGTACCGGCCATAAAGATTTTTCAGGCCCGCCGAAAAGCTCGGCGGGCCTTAGTCTTTAGTCTAGGTTTGTACAGTAAATCTGCATAAAGCCCCTAACACAACGTGGCTGTCAGGCTCTCCCCTCACCCCGGCCCTCTCCCTGCAAGGCAGAGGGAGAACGGGTTTGTTAGGCATTCTTAGGCAGCATGCGGCTTTGCGCGCGTCGCCCCGGTCAGTTCCAGCACAAGCAGTTGCAGGTTGTGAATCGGCTCGGTGCCAAAGATGTCCGTCTCGTCCGTCGCGCCGCCCTTGTTGGCCAGATCGCAAAGCAGCAGCCGCTCCAGCGCCCAGGTCAGATCGCTCCACGAGTAGCCGCGCGCCTGGGTAAAGAGATCGCCCGCCTTGAACGCCAACTGCGCGATGTTGGACTCGGCAGGAAGTTCCGCAGCCAGATCCGGAGGCAGCGCACGCACATCGCGCGGGTTGATCCGCTTCTCGGCCAGGAACTTCGCCTGCCAGAGCATCCGATATTGCCGCGCCAGCAACGCCAGCAGTTTGCCCGCCACCGCCTGAGGCTTGGGATCGTAGCGGTGCAGCTCGCCCAGCAGCGTCAGCGCGCGGTCGGTCTGTCGGCGGACGATGGCGTCCACGGTGGCAAACATCACATCTTCCGGGCTGGCGGCAACCACCGTGCCCACGTCCCGCGCTGTAATCGTCTCGCGCTCGCCGACGTAGCAGACCAGCTTGCCTATCTCCTGCTCCAGCGGCAGCATCTCCCCGCCGACGGCCTCCACCAACGCCTCCGCCGCCGTTGTCTCGATGACTTTGCCTTCGCGCCGCGCCCGCTCCGCGATCCAGTCTAGCAGTCCCTCTCCCTTGAGCGCGCGGCAGGCGACGACAGCGCCGGCCTTCTTCACGGCGTTGTCGAGCTTGACGGTCACGGCGGTCTTGCGCTTGCTCTCCTCCTCTTGCGCGCCAGCTATCAGCGCCAGGCACGTCGTCTCCGGCAGCCGCCCGATGCCCTCCGCCAGCCGCTCCGCCTCGGATTGCTTATTTCGGTCGCGCCACTGCTCCATCCCCTTGACGATAACAAGGCGCCGCTCGGAGCCGAACGGCGCCTGCCCTGCCGCCGCCATAATCGCCGTAGCCGAGGTGGTCTCCGCGTCCAGCCGCTCCAGATCGAAGTCCTGAAAGTCTGGCTCCACGACACGCTTGATCAGCGCCTCGACCGCCTCCTCCTTGAGCCTGTCTTCTTCGCCAAAGAACAGATAGACCGACAGCAGTGCCGGTCTCCATAACGCCGCCGGAGCGCCGCTCTTGTAGCTGATCTCCATGCGCTGCCTTTCTATCTCATGCCCCAGCAGACCTCACCCCCGGCCCCTCGCGCAGGGGGTAGGGGATAGGGGGTAGGGTGTAGGGGGTAGGGTGTAGAGTCGCCCTCACCCCCTAACCCCCTACTGCAAGGGTCGGGGCTGCAATGGACTGCAAGGGACGCCGCTCAATGGACTGCAAGGGTCGGCAAGATTACGGCCTCCGGCTCCGCCTTGCGACACCTAGCGACACGGCTCTGCCTTGCCACACCCCTCCGCCTTGCGATCCACGCTACGGGAGAGGGGAGAGGCCCCCACCCCCGTCCCCCCCCAAGAACAGGGGAGGGGCAAGGAGAAGCCGGGTGTTTCCTCTGCCTGCGTAGGCAGGCAGCGGGCCTCGCCAGGCGGAAGGCCCGAACCATTGCAGGGCCGACCCTGGCAGCGCCCCACAGCGGCAGGGTTTAGCCTGCCGCTGTGGGGCGCTGCCAGGGTTTAGCCTGCCGAGATGGGGATTAGGTCACACTTTCCAGGGCTCGGCGCGTGCGGCGGGCGTTTGCCAGGACCTCCCCCAACGTCGCCGCCGCTTCCCGCGCGGATTGTACATCCTCCTCGGTGGCAACCTCCGGGCCGTACCGGAACCGCACGCAAAGGGTCGTCAGTCGCTCTAATGCTCCGGCGAGCCCCGGCAGCGTCTCATCCGCCGCCTCTGAGACGAACCGCACAAACTCGTCCGGCGTCATGGCAGGCGAGCGTGCCAGGCCGCGCTGCGAGAGCCTGTTGCAGGCCGCCAGGTAGAGACGAATAATCTCCAGGTTGGTCACGGGCCTATCAATCAAGCCGCCCTCCACAGAGCGGCCACCCCAGAACCGATCCCAAACCTCGGTCTTGAGGATATAAGCCAGCGCGCTCAGGATCAGCAGGCCGACCAGCGGCGGCAGCGCCCCATGCGACGTAAGCCATGCCAGGAAGCTCGACTTGTTTTTCTCACTGCCGCTGTGATCGGAAATATCCTCCGCGCCCTCCGTCGCGTCGAAAGGCACCCAGCCGATCCGGGGGAAGAACACCTCGGTCCAGAGATGCTTATGCTTCTGCCGGACGACGTAGACCTCGTTTTCCAGATCGCCGGAGAGGAAGCCGGAGGCCAATCGCGCCGGAATGCCCGCATAACGGCACAGCATCGTCATCGCCGCGCCAAAGGCATCACAGTAACCCTGCTGCGACTTGAAGAGGAAGTAGCTGACCGTATCCTCCGAGCGCGGGATGGCCGGAGCCTGCAAATTGTACTTGCAGTGCTCCGCGATATAGCGCTGGATGGCGACGACCTTATCGTAATTGGTCTGCAATCCTTGCGTAATTAAGTGGGCCAACTGCCGCAGGCGCGGATTCTCCTGCCCTCTTGCGTTGGCTACCTGCAGATAGTAGTGGGCAATCGGCGCCGGAATCGAGCCGGCAGGGGCGGCGCGCAAATGATCGGGGTTATCGTCGGCAATCTGAGAGAGCACGGTGTAGGTGCTGTGGAACGGTAGGGTTTCCTGAACCATCAGCGTCCGCGCCGGGTTGACCTGCAGGGACGTGAACGGTATCTGCACCTCCGTCACGTTCCCCGCGCCATAGAACTGGGTGAACAAGCCGCCGACAATAGTGACCTCCTGCACGCAGGAGGTACTGCCCCGCATCTGTGCTGGCGTCAGCTCCAGAGGGCTGTTGGGTATCCGGAAGCGATGCGGCGCTGCAACTGTTGGGTATCCGGAAGCGACGCGGCGCTGCACCTGCGCTACGGAATCGCGCCGGGACCCCGAGCCCACAAAATCGGTGAGCCGCTGTTCCCGGTCGGCGTCAGCTTCTTCGGCTGGCATGGCCGGATCAAACGTGCCGGTATGATTTTCAAAGCTATTGCCCGTATAGTAGTCGAAGGTGGCGCCACGCCAGTAGAGCCCCCGGTCGGAGCGAACATGCAACAGCTCCACGTCGCTCTCCGTATTCGGCCCCGTCGCCAGCTCGACGACGCCCCGCTCCTGCACCTGAACGGTAGCGCTGGGCGATTCGTTCGGCTTTGTCCGCGATATCGGCATGGGCGAGAGGGTAGTGGGAATGAATAGCCGCTGCCCCACGGTGCGGATAGGCACGGCGACGATATTGGCCAGGATCAGCGCGCAAAAGAAACAGAACGCGGCCAACTGTACCTGCCCGCCGAACAGCCGCCGGTCTCGGTCGGGCGTGCGCCCCAGCACCGCCGCCGTCCGCGTGCGCAGATAGTTCTCATGGATCATGAGGAAGGTGGCCGCGCAGATGAACAGCAGGAAGGCGTTCTGTATCTGCGGCTCCGTGGTGGTGGTGCTCACCAGCGCGATCATGGTCATGCAGGGCACGCAGGCGAACAGGATATTGGCATCTGCCGTCAGGGTATAGGTATGGAGGATCGCCAGCCACGCAAAGACGAGCTGCAAGCTCTTGGCCCGGTCGCCGTCGGCCTCCGAGGGCATCAGCCACCCTACCCCCCTGTCACTGGTCAGGCTCGCCACGATCAGGTACAAGAACACGCCCACCAACGGCAGTTGCAGCGCGCGCAGTGGCAGGCGGCAGATGCGCAGGATATAGCTGGTCAGGTAGCCGCCGATGGCCAACCCGTAGGTCAGCAAGGTAAAGTTGCGATCTTCGATATTGAAATTGACGGCATACAGACCGGAAAGCGTCACCAGCATACCGGCCAGGTAGAGCCAGGGGCTTACCGGCTCAGATTCGTTGGGCGCGCTCGCTCCGGCAGGGCCGGCGGTATTCTCAGGCATAGGCGTGGTCGCTAGATCGGGGCTCGGCATGAACGACAGCCTCCGGGGTCAGGTCGCCCTGGTCGTTATAGCGCAGCACGAAGGGGCGCACGCGCGCCGACAGCAATTCGGCAAAGAATCGCTGGCGCTGGGCGTCGGAGACGCGCCCACGTCCGCCCGCAAAGGTCTCTGGGTCTATATAGACGACGGCCACATTCGCGCCCGTGACCGCATAGCGGGCCAGCGCGAGGGGCAGATCCATATCCGGGTGTGAGGTGATGACCAGCAGCGTCGTGCCGGGCAGCAGGCTTCCGCCCGTCTCTATCACCGTCGCACTGGCGGGTCGCGCCGACTCGGCCTGCACCCGCGCCAGGGCATCCAGGATGGCATAGAGCTGCGCGGTGCCGCGTCCGGCCTGCCCCACAGCCGCCAACGATGGCGCCCTCTTGCCGTCCCGCTCCAGGTCCGAGGGCAGGAGCAGCCGGAGGCTGGCGCTCTGCTGTACCGCCAGTTGCGCCAGGGAGGCCGTCAGCCGCACCCCATACTCCAGGGTCGTATCGCGCCCCTGGCCTACCTCCGTGCCCCGCTTTAAGTCCAGCGCGATCACCAGGTTGATGGCCTGCGCCTCCTCAAATTCGATGACGCTCAGCTTGCCCGTGCGGGCCGTCTGCCGCCAGTGAATGCGCCGCAGCGGATCGCCGGGCGCATACTCGCGCACCCCATCCGGGTCCACGCTGCTGCCCCGCAGCACCATCCGCGTGAACTCCTGCCAGCCGTACCGCTCTGCGCCCGATAGCGCCAGCGGCTGCAGGGGCTGGGGCAGCGGATAGACCACCAACTCGCCCTCGCCGTGGATCCGCTTTGTGAAGGCGAACACGCCCAGCGGATCCATGGCCGTCACGTCGAAGTGCTCCACATCATAGACGCCGCGCTTGAGGAAGCTAACCCGATGGGCCACGCGCGTCGTCTCCTGGGCCGGCGCATTAAAGAGGGGCGGCTCTTCCTCCAGCGGCGCGATCCAGACGGGCAGCGGCTCGCGCACCGTCAGGAAGTAGCGCGCGATGGGCGTCGGATTCTCCGCCGCGTAGACGATGGCGCCCTCCTCGCCTTCCCAGGCGGAGGACGGCAGCTCCCGCGTGAACTTCAGTCCTCGCAGAGCGTACCATCCCAGCGCATAGGAGACGCCGGGCAGCGTCAGCAGGATGGCGGACATATAGTAGAGGTGTTGGGCGTTGAGCACCCCCGCCACCGCCATCAGGCACAGCGCCCCGAAGCCCAGGGTTACCCATTTGCTGAATTGCATGGCGAAATTCCCATCAGGTGCGCAGGCCGACCGGAACGGGCACGCGCTGGAGCGCCTCCCGCACGCAATCTCCTGCCGTGACGCCGCGTATCCGCTGCTCCGGGCGGACGATGATCCGATGTGAGAGGATCGTGGGCGCTAGCGCCTTCACGTCGTCCGGCTTGACGAAATTGCGCCCGACCAGCGCCGCGCGGGCCTGGGAGGCATACAGCAGGTTGAGCGAACCGCGCGGGCTGGCTCCCAGTTGGATAGCAGGCATATTGCGCGTCGCCGCGACGATGTCGAGGATGTAGCCCTGTACGCTCTCATCCACATGAACGTTCCGCACGGCGGTCTGCATCTCCAGGATCTCTTCGGCGGTCATCACGGAGGGTACGGAATCCACCGGGCGGGCGTGCCGCTGGTGAATCAGGATTTCGCGCTCTGCCTCCCGATCCGGGTAGCCGATAGCCAGGCGAGCCGCAAAGCGGTCCAACTGGGCTTCGGGCAGCGGATAGGTGCCCGTCAGCTCGATATTGTTCTGCGTGGCGATGACAAAGAAGGGCGCGGGCAGCGGATAGCTTTTGCCATCAATGGTCACCTGCCGCTCTTCCATGCACTCCAGCAGGCTCGCCTGCGTCTTGGGCGTGGTGCGGTTGACCTCATCGGCCAGGACAATATTGGCAAAAACCGGGCCGGGCCGCACCTCGAACTCGTTGGTCTTCTGGTTATAGACGGAAGAGCCGGTAATATCGGTAGGCAGCAAGTCGGGCGTGAACTGGATGCGTTTGAAGCTCAAGCCGAGCGCGCGCGCCAGGGCTTTGGCCAGGGTCGTCTTGCCCACGCCGGGAATGTCTTCGATGAGCAGATGCCCGTTGGAGAGCAGCACCGACAGCGCCAGCTCGACGGTATCGCTCTTGCCGACGATGGCGGTTTCCACCGCATCGAGCACGCGGCGGGCTTTCAAGGAGAGTTCGGTAAGATCCACGAAGCGTCCTCTTTTTTAGGATAATATACTTTGGAGACGGCGGAATATTGCTGGGATAGCGCAGATGCAGCCGAGTTTTTCTTATTGACGCATGAAATCGAGCCAGTTTGCGCCAATTTTAGCGGAATCCGGCCCGATGTATACGTTTATATAGTACGCAGCCGCACCGCCGATTTACGCCCTTGTCACCGGGCGAATCCATTCGCGGCAACAAGAGCACGAAACACGGAATGGCCCTAGCACGAGGTTTAGTTGGCTTTAGATGAGCTAGCCGGGAGGGGCGGCCCGGCGATCACCGCGGTCATTGCGTTCGGGCGCAGATATTTGCGCGCAGCGGCGTTTACCTGCGCTCTGGTAATCGCTCGCACGATTCCGGGCATGCGCTGCGCGTAGTCCAGCCCCAGGCCGTAGAACGCATCGGTCACCAGCTCCTCCGCCATGCCCTCGTTGGTGGCCAGCGAAAGGCGCAGCGCCCCGATGGAGTGGTCCTTCGCCCAGGCCAATTCCGCCTCCGTCACGCCCTGCGCCACCATTTTGGCGATCTCGTCGCGCGCCGAAGCCAGAGCGCGCGCCATGTTTTTGGGATTGACTCCTGCGCGGAACATCCAGGGGCCAGCCTCCAGCCCAGGCACGAACGTCGTGTAGGCGTAGTAGGCCAGGCCCTCCGTATCCCGTATGCGCTTCCCCACCCGCCCGACGAACTCATCTCCGCCGAGGATCAGGTTCATCAGCATGGCGGACTCGTAGTCCGGGCTGCGGCGCGGCAGGCCGATCAATCCCATCGCGATGTCGCCCTGCTCCTTATCCGCCAGCGAGACCATAATCGGCGCGGATGGCGGGGGCGCGGGCGTAATCGGTGCGGGCGTGTAGGGAGGGAGCGGCGCTCCTTCGCCCTTCCAATCCCCGAACGCCTTCTCCACCGCCGCCAGCGCCGCCTCGGCCCGCACGTCGCCGACGATGACCAGCGTCGTGGACTCCGGGCGGTAGGCGCGGCGGTAGAAGTCCAGCGCGTCCTCGCGCGTCAGGCGCTTTACGTCCTCGATATCGCCCGCAGGCGGATGCCGATATGGATCGCCCTCCGGGTAGAGGGCTTGATAGAGTCGGCGCGTAGCCATGATGGCCGTATCGTCCTGCTCTTCTTGCAGTCCCGTCAGGATCTCCCCGCGCGCCTTCTCTAGTTGCTCGGCAGGGAAGGTGGGATGCCGCACCATGTCGGCCAGCAGGCCGAGCATGGCCTCGAAATCCCCGGAGAGCATCCGGCCCCCAAAATCCGTGCGCTCCCGCCCCGCCCACGCCTCCAGAGAGGCGCCCACAAAATCCATCTCCTCGGCGATCTGCTGCGCGGTGCGGGTAGCCGTGCCGCGCGCCAGCATTTCGGCTACAAGGTTTGCCAGTCCGAATTTACCGGGCGGGTCATCTACGGAACCGGCGCGCACGAAGCCCTGGATGGCGACCGTCGGATTGGCGTGGTTTTCCCGCACGATGACCGTGAGGCCGTTGGACAGGCGGCGCTGTTCTGTTTTGGCGCCTGATCCCTCTCGCGGCAGGCTAAACCCTGCCGCTGTGGGACCTGCGGCCCGCGGACTGCCGGGGTTGGGCCTCAACGGACTGCAAGCGACGCCGCTCAACGGCTCGCGGCTCCGCCTTGCGACACCACGCCGCCTTGCGACACCTACGCGGGCAGAATACCGAAGGAGAAGCTTTCTCCTCCCCCTTCTCCCTAGCAGGGAGAAGGGACGGGGATGAGGGCAGAACCAGGCTTCGGCCCTCCCCTTCTCCTTTTGACCTAACCCCCCGGCCCCCTTCCCTTGTAGGGAAGGGGGTGACCCGGCTTCTGCTCTCCCCTCTCCCGCAGCGTGGGAGGGGGGCTGGGGGTGAGGGCTGCTCCCCTCTCCTTGCGAAGGAGAGGGGAAGGGGGTGAGGGCTCTTCCCCATCCTTGAGCGCGATAATGCGCCGTTCGCTCGCCCGGGCCGTGCGTATCCGCGCCAGGAGGAGGCGCTTCCCCGGTCGGCAGGAAGGTGCCCACCGTCCGATTGTCCGCCGTCAGATACGTTCTGGCGACGCGCTGCACGTCGGCGGCGGTGACCGCATCGATCCGATTCAGGTAGGTTGCCAGGTAGCGCCAGTCGCCCGCCACCGTCGCGTAGAAGCCTAGCCGCGATGCCTGACTCTGAACGCTGTCCTGCGCGTAGATGAAGTTCGCATGGGTCTGGTTTTTGGCCTTTTGCAGCTCGCGCTCGGTCAGGGGCTCTGCCTGCACGCGCGCCAGCTCGGCAAAGAGCGCCTTTTCCATCGCCTCCGGCGCCACGCCCGCCCGCGCCGTTATGGAGATGTCCAGCAGTTCGGGGTCTATGCCCTGGTTGACGGTGATATCCACACTGGCCGCCAGTTGCGTGTCCACCAGCGCGCGATAGAGGCGGCTGCTGCGCCCGGACGCCAGCGCCGTCGCCAGCACGGAAAGGGGGGCCATGTCGGGGTGCGTGGTGGACGGGATATGGTAGACCACTTCGAGATAGGCGGTCGCGCCGGCCCGCCGCACCAGAATGCGCCGCTCCCCGCGCTGCGGCGGCTCCGGGTTGAGTTGGACCTGCGGTACGGCGGCAGGCCGGACGTCCCGCCAGAGCGCGCGCACGCGATCCAGCACGGCCCCGGTATCAAAGTCGCCCACGATAACCAGCGTCGCGTTGTTGGGCGCGTAGTGCTTCCGGTAGTAGCCGTAGACCTGTGGGCGCGTGAAGTGCTCCACGTCCCATTTCGTGCCGATGATCGGATAGTGATAGGGATGGTACTGGTAGGCCGTCGCGCGGGTGTTGTCCGAGAGGAAGCTGGCGTTGTCGTTGTTGTCCCCCTCCAGTTCCGAGAGCACCACCGTCTTCTCGGCGGCCAGTTGCTTGGGATCAATAGCGGCTTCCGTCATGCGGTCGGCCTCGATCCGCAGCGCCAGGTCGAGCTGATCGGCGGGCAGCAGCAGGTAGTAGGCCGTATAATCGAAGGAGGTAAAGGCGTTGTTCTCGCCGCCGTAGCGCCCGATCAGGAGATCGATATAGCCGGGGTTCGGGAACGCCTTCTTCGTTCCCTTGAACATCATGTGCTCGAGTTGGTGCGAGACGCCCGTAATGCCGGGCACCTCGTTGCGCGAGCCCACCCGGTACCAGACATAGGTACAGACGACCGGTGCGGCATGGACTTCCTTCAGAAGCACGCGCAGGCCGTTGGGCAGCCGCGTCTCCGTCACGCCCAGGTCTTGGGGCTGCGCCGGGGTCTGTGCGGAGCCGGGAGGCAAGGGACGATTGGAGCCCGCTTGTGGCTCGGCCTGCTGCGCCGGAACCTCCTGCCGCGCGGCCATCACCAGCAGCGCAGTCAGCAGGGCTATCGTGAGGACGCGCAGCCTCCTGCGCCGCAGATACCCGTAGATCATTCTCTCACCTGGCTTGAGGAATTTTCCAGCCGCATCAGCGCCGTCGCGACCTGCTCCCGCACGGCTCCTTCTTCCATTTCCAAGAGCGCGCGCAAGACCGGAACGGCCTCCCGCGCCGCCGGCCCCATCCTGCCGAGCGCCTTTGCCGCATAGCCGCGCACGTTCTCGTCCGGGTCGTCCAGCGCGGCGATCAGGGCCGGGAGAGCCTGCCCTGCCTCCGGACCGATCTCGCTTAACGCCCAGGCGGCGTACCAGCGCACCTTCTCATCCACGTCCCGCAGAGCTTCCATCAGCGCGGGCGCCGCCTCTCTGGCCTCCGGGCCGATGCGTGCCAGGGCCCCGGCTGCGCTCCAGCGGTTGTCCGGATGCGGGTCCATGAGTTCGGGAATGAGATACGGCACCGCCGCTTTAGCCTCCGCGCCCAGGCCCGCCAGCGCCGCCGCCGCCATGCCGGGAAAGACACGCTGCTTATCCGCCAGCGCCTCGATCAACGCCGGCAGGTGCTTGGAGGTTTCGCCGGTGATTTTGGCAATGGCATAGCGCGCCCAGAGCGCCGTCGTTGCGTCATAGCTTCTCAGGGCCTCGGCCAGCGCCGGCAGGGCCGCTCTGGCCTCTGGACCGAATTGGGCCAGGTCGCGGGCCGCGTTCCAGCAAACCGAAACATGTTCGTCTTTGAGCGCGCGGCTCAACGTCAGTATCCGCGCCGCTTTGTCCTGCCTGTTCACCGTTGTTCTGTCTCTTCCCAATGGGGACAGCCGTGCCTATTTGATCCGGTCAAACTGATACTCATAGCCCCCGCTGAGGATAAAATTCAGCTTTCGTCCGTTCTCGGAGACATACCAGCCGACCTCGGCGGGCCGGTCTTTTGCGGCGGCGGGATACTCAAAGCGCAAGATCTGGCGGCCAGAGGCCATGCCTGTAGACCATCGGAAGGGAAGGGAGAACCGCTTCCGCTGGATGGCGTCTACTTCTTCGCCGGTGCCGTCCGGTCGAAACGTGATCGTCCTGGATATCATACCCTTCTTGCGCGCCAACCGGGAATCACGCCACGTTCCCACAAACGCAGGGCGGCTCGCGACCCGCAGCCAGACCCCCAGCCCCATGGCGGCAAGGCACAGCAAGCCAATGAGCGCCCATAACGGTCTGCGTTGCTTCAACGGCGCTTTCTCCCCGATAAACTTACCCTCGGATCAATCCAACTGGATCAATAGAACAGGAACGGCCACCAGTTCTTCATCGGCTTGCCGTTGTCGTCCTTCTGCCGGTTGTGCAGGCCGGGCATGTTCTGGCGCCAGTAGACCAGCCAGGGCCCCATGCAGTCCGGGGCCAGCGTGCGATAGGGCGCAAAGGCGGCGTTGGTCCAGTCTTGGTAAATATCTTGATGCCCCGGCCCGCTGCCGATGCGCCAGTCCTCAATGCAGCAGAGCACCGGCTTCTCATTGCTCAGGTCGTAGTCCCGGCGCGCGTTGGGCGGGAAGTGGACGTTGCCGCCCAAGACCCGGTAGTTCTCCAGGCGATAGGGCTTGCCCTGATAGGTAACGATGGCCGTATGGTCGTCGGGATAGGTGATCACGTCCTTGCCGTACTCCAATTCGTAGAACGACTTGAACGGCAGGCCGTAACGCTTGTCCAGGTCCAGCCCCGCGAACTCGTTAAAATACTTTGTGTAGTAGGGAATGACGCCGCTGTTAGCCATGCCTTCTAAGCAGTGGCCCAGGTTCTCCATCGCGCAGCCGATGCCCCGGTCCGGGTTGAGGTTGTTGATGCGCAGGCTGCGGCCCGTCCACTTGCGGTCGGGGTCTTCGCCGTTGCCCGCCGAACGGAACTGCCCCGGAACCTGCCGGAACTGCGCGTCATAGACCGGCTTCATCTCGATGCACTCGAAACAGCGCAGGTCGCCGGTCGCTGCCGCAAAGAACCAGACCTCATGCACGTAGCCGCGATCCACCAGCTCATCCAGCCGCAGGAAGCGCGCGGGGTTGTCGGGATCGCGCACGCCATAGTAGCGCGCGAAGGTGTCATTGAAGAACGCGCTGTAGTCGCAGTTCATGTCTGGCGGTGCGACGTTGCGCTTGAGAGGAGACTTGGAGCTATTGTTTTTGGTCTGGCCCGGATCGCGCAGGTCCACGTATTTGAACACCTGATACTGCAAGAAAACCGGCGCGCGCTTGTCCTTATAGCCGTGATAGCGCGAGCTTTCTGCGAGGGCGGCGATCAGGGCCTCCGTCATCTGCTGAACCTTCTCCATCGGAGTCTGGTTGGAGAAGTTGAGGACCAGCAGGCGGGGCCGCATCTGCCGGATTCGGTCGTGATTTTGCGCGATCCAGGGGTCGGAATTCGCGAAACTGGTCTTGTTAGGCCAGAGGGTCGTATCCGACGGGTCGTTCAAAGGCGGAGGCTGGCTCGCCCCTGCCGCGACACCGGCAAACAGACACAGAGCGATAGTCCAGAGGGCAAGCCAACCGCGATGTCTCGTCAATGCTGCGAAAATTCCTTTCCGGCTCGTCTTTGTCCCGCACGCGACCGCGTGCGGCGCTCTTAGATTCCGCCTTCGCTTGGAAATATCCTACCTCTGTGCGGCAGGGTTTCAGTCCAGCATTTCGACGCGGTAGCCCCTGGCCGTCAGTCCCGCGCTGATCTGGGCGATGTGGGCGGCGTCGCGCACCTCCAGCAGCAGTTCCACGCCCGTCTGCCCCAGCGGTACCGTCGGGCTGATGCGGTTGTGAACCACCGTGATGATGTTGCCCTGCAACTCGGCGATGACGTCCAGCAGGGCCGCCAGCCCACCCGGACGGTCCGGCACGGCGCTGAAGAAGTGCATGTAGCGGTCGGCGCGGATCATCTCCCGCTCGATCAGGTCGGCCAAAAACCGGGCGTCCACGTTGCCGCCGGAGACGATGACGACCGTCTTGCCCTGGGCGCGCGTCTTGCCTGCCAGCAGCGCCGCCACCCCGACCGCGCCCGCCGGCTCCGCTACCGTCTTGGCCCGCTCCAGGAGCAGCAGCATCGCGCCCGCGATCTCCTGGTCGTCCACCGTAACCATCTCGTCGGCGTATTTCTGGAGGTAGCGGAACGTGCGCTCGCTGGGCGACTTGATGGCGATGCCGTCGGCAATGGTCTGCGTCGGGTGCGGCGGCAGCAGCTTCCCGGCTCGCCAGGACTCGACGGCGGCAGGCGCGCCGGCGGCCTGCACGCCGATGAGACGCACCGCAGGCCGCGCCACCTTCAGCGCCGTCGCCACGCCGCTAAAGAGCCCGCCGCCGCCGACAGGGATCAGCACCGTCTCCACGTCCGGCACGTCCTCCAGGATCTCCAGGCCGAGCGTGCCCTGCCCGATGATGATGCCGTCGTCGTCATAGGCGGAGATGAAAGGCGCGCCCGTCTCCGCCGCCCGCGCCTTGCCCGCCGCTACCGCCTCATCGAAATTGGCGCCCGCCAGAATGACCTCTGCTCCGTAGTTGCGCGTCGCCTGAATCTTGGCGATGCTGGCGAACTCCGGCATGAAGACCGTCGCTCGGACACCCACCAGCTTTGCCGCCAGCGCCACGCCCTGCGCGTGGTTGCCCGCCGAGGCCGTCACCACGCCGCCCGCCCTCTCCTCCTCCGCCAAATGGTGGAGACGATAGTAGGCGCCGCGTATCTTGAACGAGCCGGTGCGCTGCATGTTCTCCATCTTCAGCAACAGATCGCCTTCCGGCAGACTACAGCGCCGTGCCAGGCTCATGCAGGTAAAAATCGGCGTGTGGTGCACCACGCACTCCACCTCCGGGTATGCCGCCTCAATCTCCGCCGCCGTGATCATTGCGTCCTCTCTCATGGGCTAAATTCCTGGGAATAGTACGCCTTTCCCTGTACATTTCTCTGCGTAAGTCGGCCCTAATGTGATAAACTCTAACCATGCATACGCAGACTATTACGCGCCAGACGGCGCGGCGTTACGTTCTGGGCCGGCAGGGGCTCTGGCCGGGACGCCGCTGGGCGGGCAAGGAGGGAACCGCCCGCGCCCTCCGGCAGGCCGAGGCCGTGCAGATAGATACCATCAACGTGGTCGCCCGCAGCCACGATCTCGCGCTCTGGAGCCGGGTTGTGGACTATCGCCCGGAATACCTCGACTCCCTGCTCTATCAGGAGCGCGCCTTCTTCGACTACGGCGGCATCCTGATGATCTACCCCATGAGCGAGCTGCCCTACTGGCAGACCATCATGCGGCGGCACCAGGACCGCTGGGCGCACCACGCCGCGCGAATCCAGAACGTTCATGACTACGTGCGGCAGGAGATCCGGACGCGCGGTCCCCTTGCCAGCCGCGATTTCATCAGGCGTCAGCGAGTGCCGGGCGGCTTCAATACGGTCAAGGATACGGCGCAGGCGCTCTACCACCTCTGGCGCAGCGGCGAGCTCATGACGCATAGCCGACGCGGCTTCGACCGGGTTTTCGATTTCACCGAGAACATTGCCGGTCGGCTGCTCTCGGAGGAGGCGCCCACAGAGGCCGACGCAGAGCGTTTCTTCGCTCTCAAAGCCATGCGCGACCTGGCTCTGGCGGCCCCGGCGGAGTGGGCGCGGCGCGCTTCGGTTCTGCTGCATCGCTCGATCCGCGCGCAGGAGGCCCGTTCCCTGCTGATCAAGCTCACGGAGGAAGGCGAGCTGGCGGCGGTGACTGTGGAGGGCCGCCCGGAGACCTGCTACCTGCCCGCCGCCGACCTGCCGACGCTAGAGGCATTGGAGAGAGGAGACCTCCCGGACGACTGGCAGCCGTGCGGGGCGACGACCTGGGCAGAAGTCAACTTCCTCGCCCCGCTGGATAACGTCATCTGGGACCGCAAACGAACGCAGACGCTCTTGGGGTTCGATTACGTGTGGGAGGTCTACAAGCCCGCGCACCAGCGCCGCTGGGGCTACTATACCCTCCCGATCCTCATATGGCGACCGGTTCGTCGGGCGGCTCTCTCCGAAGCTGGACCGCAAGACCGGCACGCTCGCCCTGGAAGGCTTCTGGCTGGAGGAAGAGCCGCTAGAGAAGAGCGCCGATTTTGCGGCGGCGCTGGCGGCGGGACTGGCACATTTCGCCCGCTTCCACGAGGCCCGTCGGCTCGATCTGGCCGCGATTCAGCCGGCGGGGCTGCGCAAGCGGCTCGAACGGAAGCTGCCCTAAACCGGCCTTTTTCTCTCGTTTCCGGTCTGTTTCGGGAAGAGAGGCCGGCGTTCCGCCGCAACCTCCTGCTTGCGTATCAAGGGGCTTTGTGATATACTGAGGCGGGTTAGCGGGCGACAAGTGATCCCACCGCCCGCATGCAGGAATAGAAACAGTTGGCGCACGTCTGGCCTGGCAAGCACATTCCCATCGTTCTGGTCGGCCCGACCGCCACCGGCAAAACGGCGGCGGCGGTCGAATTGGCCGAGCGTATCGGCGGCGAGATCATTAACGCCGACTCCATGCAGGTCTATCGCGGCATGGACATCGGCACGGCCAAGCCCACCCCGGAAGAGCGCGCCCGCGTCCGCTTTCATCTGCTGGACGTGGTCACGCCCGACCAGCCCTTCAGCGTGGCGGAATGGAAAGAGCGCGCGGAGGCGGCCCTGGCCGAGATCGCCACGCGCGACCGCTGGCCTATTCTCTGCGGCGGGACGGGACTCTACCTGCGCGCGCTGCTCGACGACTGGACGCTAGCCGAAACGCCTGCCGATCCGGCCCTGCGCGAGCAGCTACGCGCAGAGGTCGCTCATCTCGGAGCGCCGGCGCTGCATGGACGGCTGTGCACGGTGGACCCGGCGACGGCAGCGCGGCTGCATCCCAATGATGCCGTCCGCATTGTGCGCGCCCTGGAGGTCTACCATGCTACCGGCGTACCGATCTCGGAGCACCAGGCGCGCGACCGGGCCGCGCGCCCGCCCCGGCCCGCTTTTCGCCTGGGGCTGACCTTGCCGCGCCCGCAACTGTATGCGCGCATTGACGCGCGCGTGGAGGCGATGCTGGCCGCCGGACTGGAAGCCGAGGTGCGCGGCCTGCTCGCACAAGGGGTTTCCCCTGCCCTCAGCCCGTTACGCAGTCTCGGCTACAAGGAGATGGCCGCCTTTCTCCGGGGCGAAATAGACCGCGCCACCGCCATAGAACGAATCAAACAAGAAACGCGCCGCTATGCCAAGCGGCAGCTCACCTGGTTTCGCGCAGAGAAGCGCCTCCATTGGGTGGATGTCTCTGCGCTTAGTTCGGCAACGGTCGCAACAAGCCTGCTCGAATACCTTCGCACGCAGCCTGGAGGCCCACGATAAATCGTGCCTCGGCAGCAGGCCGCGGCCCGACGGCCATGTGTTTGTTGTTTTCCCTAATCTTTCTCCGGGGAGGATTGCTCCATGAATAAACCGCAGTTGAACCTCCAGGACATCTTCCTGAATCAGGTTCGCAAAGAGAACATCGGCGTTACCATCTATCTGATCGGAGGCGTGCAGCTACGCGGTATCGTGCGCGGTTTTGATGCCTTTACCATTCTTCTGGATTCGGTGGGCAAGCCCACCCAACTCGTTTATAAGCACGCGGTTACTTCCATCGTTCCGTCTCGGCCCGTGTCCAACTTTTACCAGGAATCCCACCGGGAAACCGACAGAGAACATCGCGAGGCCCGTGAGCCGCGCCAGCCTGCCCATCTAGGCCCCCGCGCCGAGTGATTGCGTAGATCGCTAATTTCGGAGAACTATCAAAACTCTGCGTGACTACGATGGAGAGGCTCAGGCGTCAGCCACTCGTAGGCCGTTTTGATAGATGCCAGGAGGCCGGGCTGTACGGCCCTTGCGGCCCCGGTCCTTCCTGCAAGTAAGGAGCAAGGGTTTGAAATTCACCAAGATGCACGGTATCGGCAACGATTTCGTGGTCGTCAACGCCCTCTCGGACGCGCCGGAGGAGGAGCGCCTGCCCGAAATCAGCCGCAAAATCACCGACCGCAAGTTCGGCGTGGGGGGCGACGGCCTGATCCTGGTGCTGCCCTCCCGAGTCGCCGATTTTCGCATGCGCATGTTCAATCCCGACGGCAGCGAGGCCGAGATGTGCGGCAACGGCATTCGCTGCTTCGCCAAATACGTCTTTGACCGCCGACTCATCGCCGAGCCGACGATTAAAGTCGAAACCCTGGCCGGCGTCAAGTTCCTGAAGATGCTGACGCGCGGCGGCAAAGTGGAGGCAGTGCGCGTGGATATGGGTTCGCCGCGCCTGCTGCGTTCCGAGATCCCGATGCGCGGCGACGACAACGGCAAAGTCATCGGCGAAGGGCTTAGAGCCGAGGGCCGCCGCTTCGAGATCACGGCAGTCAACATGGGCAACCCGCACGTCGTTATCTTTGACGACAACCTGGATACGTTTCCGGTCACCCGCTATGGCCCTGCCATCGAAAATCACAAGTCGTTCCCGCAGCGCACCAACGTCCAGTTCGTTCAGGTCTGCAACCCGGGCGAAATCATCGTCAAGACCTGGGAGCGCGGCGCGGGCGAAACGCTGGCCTGCGGCACCGGAGCCTGCGCGGCGGTAGTCGCCTGCGTCCTTAACAACAAGACGGGCCGCAACGTGCTCGTCCACCTGCCCGGCGGCGACCTGCGCGTGGAGTGGACCGGCGATAACCGCGTGGTCCTGACCGGCCCCGCCGAAGAGGTCTTCGAGGGCGACTTCCCTCTCTAAGCCGAATCCACAGATTACACCGATTACCACAGATTAAAAACAAAGACAAAAGATAAGATTTCAGACAGGATAAACAGGATTTACAGGATTACACAAAGATAGGGAAGCAAGGCTTGTGTGGGTTGTTGGAAATCCGGTTCAGCCCGTTCATCCTGTCTGAATCTGTTGTTGGCTTTTAATCGGTGCTAATCCGTGTAATCTGTGGATTCTTAATGAGGAAGCTTATGAGCCGCTATGTCATCGGAGTGGATGTGGGCACCGGCAGCGCGCGGGCCGGGCTGTTCGATACGCAGGGGACGCTGCTGGCCTCCGCCGCCGAGCCGATTGCGATCTGGAGGCCGCGCCCCGATTTCGTCGAGCAATCCTCCGAGGACATCTGGCTGGCCATCGGCAAGGCTGTCCGCGCGGCCCTTGCCGCCGCCAATATCGCCCCGGATCAGGTCGTGGGCATCAGCTACGACGCCACCTGTTCGCTGGTCGTCCTGGACCCGCAGGACCGACCGCTCGCCGTCAACGCGGAGGGCGACAACCGGCGCAACATCATCGTCTGGATGGACCATCGCGCCCTGGTAGAGACGGAGGCTATCAACGCGGGCCGGCATGAAGTGCTCAAGTATGTCGGTGGCAGGCTCTCGCCGGAGATGGAGACGCCCAAGCTCAAGTGGCTCAAGACCCACCTACCGCAGACCTGGGCCAATGCGGGCAAGTTCCTCGACCTGGCCGACTTCCTCACCTACCGCTCCACCGGCATAGACGCGCGCAGCCTGTGTACCGTCGTCTGCAAGTGGACCTACCTGGGCCACGAGGGCGAGCGCGGGCGCTGGGATGAAAATTACTTCGCGGCCATCGGCTTGGAGGACGCCTTCACGGGCGGCAAAATCGGCGCAGACGTGCGCTCAATGGGAACCTATCTCGGCCAGCTCACCCCACAGGCCGCCGCCGAATTGGGCCTGACCACGAACTGCGCCGTCGGCGTCGGCATTATTGACGCGCACGCGGGCGGCCTGGGCCTGCTGGGAGCCGTCTGGAAGGGCCGGACGGGCCAGGATCTCAGCCTGCTGGAGACTGCCTTGGCGCTCATCGGCGGCACGAGCAACTGCCACATGGCCGTCTCGCGCGAGCCCAAATTTATCTCCGGCATCTGGGGACCCTACTACGGCGCGATGGTGCCGGGAATGTGGCTGACGGAGGGCGGGCAGAGCACGGCGGGCAGCGCCATTGACCATGTCATCGCCGACCATGCCAACGCGGAGGCCCTGCGCGCTCAGGCCCAGGAGAGAGGCGTCACCGCCTACCACCTCCTCAACGCCGAGATCGAGCGGCTGCGCCATGAAGCCGGACTGCCCTATCCCGCCCTGCTCACCCGCGACCTTCACGTCCTGCCCTACTTCCTGGGCAACCGCTCCCCCAACGCCGACCCGCACGCCCGCGCCATCATAGACGGCCTGACGCTCGACGAATCCCTCGTCTCCCAGGCGCTCCGCTACTATGCCACCCTCCAGGCGGTCGCCTATGGCACCCGCGACATCGTGCGCGCCATGAACGAAGCCGGCTACCGCATTGATACGATCTTCGTTACCGGAGGCGGCACGAAAAATCCGCTCTGGCTCCAGGAACACGCCGACGCCACCGGCCTGACGCTCGTGCTGCCGAAGGAGCCGGAGGCGGTCCTGCTGGGTTCGGCCATCCTAGCCGCCACCGCCGCTGGCGTCTATCCCGACATCCCCGCCGCCATGCAGGCCATGAGCGGACAAGGCGAGGCCATTCGGCCCAATCCCGCCACTGCCGCCTACCATGAGGCCAAATTCGCTATCTTCCGTGAGATGTACCGGGAGCAGTTGCGCCGCCGCGAGATCATGCAGGCATTCTAAAGCTGCAATGCCCCGTGCAGAAGGGGCTGCCATGCCAACCCCGAATCACGATGCCTTTCTGTCCCGCGTGCTCTACAAGGCCAGGGAAGAGTGAGGAGTCCTACTCCCGGCGCGTCTGGCATTAACCAACGCTGTCCGGTTCCCACATGACATCGCCCCCGTTTTTCTAAATCCCCTTCGCAATCGGCATTGCCGGGTACTGAAAGTACCCGTCTAGAGGGCGGCTGCGCCGCCAAGCGTCCTCCGGACGCACCTCACCTCCGGCCTCGCTCTCGCCACGAAGAGCAAGAAAATCGGGTGTGCGACGGAACAATTGACTGTGGCGGACTATCAAACCTAATGACTATAGGGGTAGTCGTTATCCGCACTCCCGTTGCAGACCACCCTCATCGCCAGCAAGGCAGGAGGAAGACATGGAAACGCCGTCCTTGGGAGATCAAGAGCTGGAGGTTCTGCGCTACGTCGCCGAGCACGCCCCCATCTCCGTTGGGGAGGTCGCCGCGCAGTTTGGCGAGCCGCGCGGGCTGGCGCGCACCACGATCCTGACCGTCATGGAGCGGCTGCGCCAGAAGGGCTATCTCACCCGGCAAAAAAAGGACAACATCTACCGCTACTGGCCGCAGATGCCGCAGGGCGAGGTCTTGAAGGGGCTGGTGCAGGAGTTCGTCGAGAAGACGCTGGCAGGCTCGCTCTCTCCTTTCGTTGCTTACCTGGCGGAGGCGGAGGGCCTTTCGGAAGAGGAGCTGGTCGAGCTGCGCCGCATCGTCGAAACGCTGCCCTCCGCCAGGGAGCCCAAACAGCCATGAGCGCCGACTACTGGTTCACGGTGGGCAACCCCTGGCCGGACGCTTTTGCCGCACGCGTGGCAAGCGCCTGCTGGCAGGGCGGCCTGTTTATTCTGGCGGTCTGGGCGATCTGCCGGCTGTTTCCCCGCCTGCCCATCGCCGTCCGTCACGGCCTCTGGTGGCTGGCCTGTCTCAAGCTGCCCCTGGCGCTGCTCTGGACGGCCTCGCTGCCGCTGCCCTGGCTGTCCATGCCGCCGCGCGCCGTCGCTCCACTCCCCCGCCCCACCGCAGGGACGCCGCGCTCCTTCCTGCCCGGTCGGGCCTCTAAGGCCACCGTGCGGGTCAGCACGAACGCTCCGGCTGCCGCCAGCCCGGTCGTCAGGCCCGACGAGAAGCCCGCCGCACGATCCGCCGTGTCCCTGCCCGCGCCAACGCCCATATCCGGCTCCGCGCTTCTACCACAAAGACCGCCCTCTCGGCTCTCCCTGCCGATATAGCCGATTTTCACGACACGCGTCCCTACCCTGCCAACGCCACCTTCAGCCCGCTGCTGGCGCTCACCCATCTCTGGGCGATCTGGCTGGTCGGCCTCGGCTGGCATCTGGGCCGGGTCGCGCGGCAGGTTTGGGGACTGCGGCGCATGCTGCGCCAGGCCGTTTCCCTGGAGGAGACGGAACTTGCCGAGGAAACCCGACTGATGGCGGCGCGCTTTGGGCTGCGCCGTCCTCCGCGTATCGTCGCTGCGGAAGGGATCTGGTCGCCCTTTCTGGTAGGCCACTTCCGGCCCGTGATCGTCTTTCCTGCGCTCTTCGTGGAGACGTTCTCGGAGGAGGAGTGGCGCATGGCGCTGGCTCACGAGATGGCTCATATCCGCCGGCACGACCTCTGGCTGGCGCTCATTCCGCTGTTTTCGCAAACCCTCTTCTTCTTCTTTCCGCTCATCTGGCGGGCCTGCCGGGAATGGGGCGTGGCGCGGGAGGCCACCTGCGATGCCGCCGCGCTGCGGGTCACGGCAGCCTCTCCCCTCCAGTACGGGCAGATGCTGCTCAAAATTGCCGCCCGCGACCGGCGGGAAAGCTCCCTGGTCTCGCTGGGTGTTACGGCAAGCTACCTCTCCATGAAGCAGCGTTTGTTGATGATGCGTGCCGCCGCGGACTGCCCGTCCCGGAGCGCGCGCTTCCTTCTGGCGCTCTTCCTGCTCCTCGGCCTGCTGGGCGCGGTGCCCTGGCGCGTCCGAACAGCAAAAAGCGCTACGGTCTCCCCGGAAGCCCGGATCGCACCGGTAAAGCGCGAGCGCGAGGCCCAAATTCAGGAGGCCATTCTCCGTTCGCCTGCGCCCTACCGCCTCCTGCCCCTCGGAGCGCTCAACCGGTACGCCCATTATGCCACCGGCATCAACGCCTCCGGCCAGGTCGTCGGCTGGGCCGATATGGAGCCACAAGAGAGGAGCGGCGCGATCCCTCATGCGATGCTTTTTGCGGCGGGGCAATGGAATGACCTCGGCGCGCTTCAGAGCCATCAGCACAGCCTGGCCTTTCGCATCAACGCCGCCGGCCAGGTCATCGGGCAGATCGGACCGCTGAATTCGGGCCAGGAGCGCGCGTTTCTTTATAGCGGAGGCGCCCTGCGCGATCTGGGCACGCTGGGAGGTTCCGCCAGTCTCGCCGCCGCCATCAACGACGCGGGGCAGATCGCAGGACGGCAAACTGCGCGACCTGGGCACGCTCGGCGGCAAGTCCAGCGGCGCCAGCGGCATCAACAACCGGGGTCAGATCGTGGGCTGGTCGGAACGCGGGCGCGGCCATTGGGTTCCTTTCCTGTATAGCGGCGGCGTCCTGCGGCCCCTCCGCTGCCTGCCACCTGGCGGCGTGGACGGAATACCGCGAGCCATCAACGATAGAGGCGAAATCATCGGCCAGTGGGGTCGCGGCGATGGCAGCCTTTCCAGCTCCTTTTTCTACTCGCACGGCGTCGCGCACGACATCCGCCTGGAAAACGGCCATGCCAGCGAGATTTACGTCCAGGCCCTCAACAACCGGGGCCAGGCTGTCGGCAGGTATACCGACCTGCGTACCAACGTCAGCAGCGCTTTCCTCTACAGCGGCGGCAGGCTGCAGGACCTCAACCGCCTGATACCGGAAGCAACGGGCTGGAAGCTGCAAGACGCCACCGACATCAACGACGCGGAGCAGATCGTCGGCTACGGCCAGGACCGCGCCGGCGCGACCCGCGCTTTCCTGCTACAACTGAAGTAGATACGTAAGGAGAATACTTCGGGAGGAAGGCTTGTTTGTGCCGCTTGTGACTATATCAGTAGTCTTTCGAGGGAGCACATTCACTTCCCTGGCTTGCCGCCCAGGAGGGATATATTCATGCGCCGGAACCATGCTAAACTGTTTTGGCTTGGGCTGATTGGCCTGCTGCTGGCTCTCCTGATCGCCCGCATGCGTCATGTAGCCACCGTGATGGACGAGCAGGCCCGGCCCTATGGCCGGCTTACCGCCGAGGAGATTCGCGAGCGCGCACTGGCCCTTTACCACACCATCGTTCCCCGGGCTGACGCCGTGCGCATCGCCGTAGACAGGCCGGCCTCCGGCTCTCCGCTTCCCTGCTGGACCGCCGAATGCACCGATGCGCAGGGGGCCTTCCCAATAGACTTCCAATGGGAGGCCGCCACCGGGCTCTGCGCTCCATCGGACGCCCCGGCTGGCCGCCCCCGGATGCGCCGCGCCGCCGTCTGAGCCGCCGGGAAGCCCTCGCCGCCGCGCAGTTCTGGCTGCGGGCGCTGGGATTTACCGACCGGATAGGCTCCTATCGGCTGGCTCAGGAGCCGCAACAGGCCAGTGTAAGCTGGCGTCTGCGCTGGCGCCGCGCCGATCCCGAGGTCGAGCTTGTCCTGAGCCTGCATACCGGGGAACTCATCGCGTTGCGGGCCTGGCAGCGTCCCCCTGCCGCCTCTGCCCCATCCTCTCTGGATGATCAGCATGCCAAAAAACGGCCCGCCCATTGACTTCGCGCGGGCGGTCTGCTACGATCACAGACATAGGCATTGGGGTTCCCATGCTCTGCGACCGGCGGGCAGAACGGGACTGGTCTCTCTCTAGCTGACTATGGATAGGCATATGCGGCGTCTCCTCTATATCACGTTTCTTCTCCTTCTCCTGGGCGGCATGAGTCCGATAGGCTGGGCGCAGCAGAAGCCAACGCCACAAGCCGACAACAAGCCTCCCGCGCTCTCGGCAGCCGACTTAGACCGCAAAGGATCCGCTCTGCTGGCGGAAGGCAAGGCCGAGGAGGCGATAGCCGCCTTCAAGCAGGCCGTCGCGGCCACCCCGAAGGACATTCAGGGTTACATCGGTCTGGCGAGTGCCTATGGCCGCAGCAAACGCTTTGCGGAGGCGGCTCAGGCGTATCGGAGCGCCATTGCCCTCAACCCTAACTTTGCCGAGTTCCATTTCGGCCTGGGACATGCACTGATGGACGCGGAGCAGTACCCTGCCGCCCGCACCGCCTTTGAGCGTGCCGTGGAACTGAATCCCGATGAGCTGCGCTTCCGGCTGGCGGTCGGGGAGACGTATCTGCGGGAAAAAGATTATGCCAACGCGCGCCGGGCCTTCCTGAATGCGCTGGGCTATGCGCCGGAGAGCGCCGTCGTGCACGATGCGCTGGGGGGCGTCAACGCGGCAGAGAACCGCTTTGCCGAGGCGCTGGAGGAGTACGAAGCGGCCCTGCGCGCCGATCCGAGGAACCTCAATGCGCAATTGGGACGGGCCGGCGCGCTTTCGGGCCTAAAGCGGCACGCCGAAGCGGAGCAGATCATGCGCGGCCTGGCGGCGCAGCTTCCAAAGGAGCCCGCCGTCCACTCCCAACTGGCCGCCGTCCTGGAGGGCGCAGGCAAGCATGAGGAGGCGATTGCGGAATACCAGATCGCCCTGCAATCTACGCCGGACGACGCCTATCTGCTGGGCAATCTGGGCTGGTCGCAATACGGGGCGGGCCATTATGAGGAGGCGATAGCCACCTGCCGCAAGGCGCTCGCGCTGGACCCGAAGCTCGCCTACGTCCGCTTCAACCTCGGCCTGATCTATGCCGTCCAGGACCGCTGGGAGGAAGCGCGGAAAGAGTACCGCCAGGCGCTGGCCGTCGCCGCCCGGCCCGATCTGCGCGCGGGCATCGGCGACGTGCGCGACGCTTTAGCCCGGCAGCCGAATGTGCGCGCCCTAAATCTAGCGCTAGAGATGCTCACTGCGGCAGAGCGCAGCCTGCGTTTCCCAAGCACGGAACAAGCGCGTGCCGCTCCGTCCCCTGGAGCTCAGAAGGGTAGATGACCGCTTGCTCACTGAGGTGAAAATGGCCCTCACCCCCTGTCCCACTGCCAGGGTCGGCGCTCAACGGTTCGCGCCTCTGCCTTGCGATCCTCAACAACAGGGGAGGGGAGAGGTATATTCATGATCGGTGGTGCGCCCTGCGCATGGAAGGCTATCCTGAAGGCAGCGGCCTCTTAAAACGGAGGAAACGGATAAGGGAAACCGGGCTTGCCCATCCGTGTTATCCGTCCGATCCGTCCCATCCGTGTTTAGGTATTTGATTGCGAGGGGATCATGATTGTCAAACAGGCCAAAGAGGCAGCGCGCCAGTGGGTGATGGAGGAGGCCAGCAAAACGTCCGGCTTTTATGGCGCTTTCTACCACGGCTCGGCCAACTACCTCCCCGATGACGCCGTCCTTCCGGCAACGTCCGATCTGGATGTTATGGTCGCGCTTACCGATCCCAACCCACCAGACAAGCTAGGGAAGTTCCTCTATCGCCGCGTTCTTCTCGAAGTCTCCTATCTGCCCAGTGAGCGGCTTCAGTCACCGGAGCAAATCCTAGGCTCTTACCACATGGCCGGCAGCTTCAGGGTGCCGAGCGTCCTTTTAGACCCATCGGGCCAGTTGACCAAGCTCCAGGCGGCTGTGTCTCAAGGCTTTGCCAAACGTCCGTGGGTTTCTAAACGCTGCGAAAATGCGAGAAACAATGCCCTGAGTTTTCTCCAGGGATTGAACGAAACCGCTCCCTTCCACGACCAGGTTATGGCCTGGCTGTTCGGGAATGGCGTACTGACCCATGTGCTGCTGGTAGCCGGGCTGAAGAACCCGACCGTGCGGCGCAGGTATCTGGCGGCCCGAGAGCTTCTGGCAGAGTACAATCACCTGGATTTTTACGAGACCCTGCTGGAGATGTTAGGGTGCGCCCAGATGAGCCGGGCGCGTGTGGAAGAGCATCTTGCCGCGCTCGGCGAGGCGTTCGATGCGGCCAAAACAGTGATCAAGACGCCTTATCGGTTCGCGGCAGATCTGACCGATATAGCCCGTCCCATCGCCATTGACGGCAGTCGGGAGCTGATCGAGCGCGGCTTCCACCGCGAGGCTATATTCTGGATGGTTGCCACGTATTCCCGGTGTCAGTGGGTGCTCAGCCACGATGCGCCCGTAGAGATGCAGGAGAGGTTTCGTCCCGGCTATCGGCAGCTGCTGGGCGATCTCGATATCGCTTCGTTCCCGGATCTTCAGCGGCGCAGTGAGCAGGTCAAGGAGTACCTTCCCCGTGTTTGGGAAGTGGCGGAAGCCATTATGGCGGCGAATCCAGAGATTGAAGATTAGGCTTCCTCGATAGTTGCCAATCCCTCCCCCTGGGCAAGCGTTAAGAACTCCGCGCAGCTTTCCGGGACGGGCAGGCTCTTCTTCTGGGACTCGTTGTAACGCCGGACGACTTCCTGGGCAAATCCGAGATTGCTCATCGTGCCGACGACCAGCCGCATGGCAAAAGGCAGCTCCTTCATGACGCGCGCCTTCATCGCCCCGACGACCTCATCCGCGCTCTTACCGGCAAACTCCTCATCTATGTGGATTTTATCCTGTCGAAAATGTAATCGGACTTTCATTTCCCCTCCCAAGCCTGGTTGATATTGCGGTAGACCTAACCCCCGTCCCCCTTCCCGGAGAGGGAAGGGGGTGACCCGGCTTCTGCTCTCCCCTCTCCCGCAGCGCCGGGGGTCGCTAGGTGTCGCTAGGCGGAGGGCCGAACCGTTGAGCGCCGACCCTTGCAGTGGGCCGGGGGTGAGGGCTATGTTCACCTCAAGGAGTGACCTCAACGCGCGGCGGCGCGACGAAGTTAAGATAGTGCGCGTTGACCCGTCCCTCAGAGGCATTGCCCCGATGCAGCACCAGCCGGTAATGGAACTCCAGCGCATCGCCGGCCTGGAGCGTGTAGCTGCCGTCTTTGACGCCGTTCGTGAAGGCGGCATAGCCGAACGGGTTAGCGGTCATCAAGCCGTAATCGCGCACATGCCAGTGCGTCGGGTAGCGGAAGCTCAGCGGATGATCCAGGATGGCGATTCCCACCTGCTGCCCCTCCACTACGCCGGAATAGTCGCACCAGTGCGCCGCCTTGCCCCAGGTCTCGCCCTCGTTCACCCCGCCGTAGACGTTCTCGATCCGCCCGCCGCGCGGCACGTCCATCGCGCTCGCCACCCGCGTCGAGAGGATACCGCCCTCCTTCGTGTCCCCAAAATGCACGTCGCCATGCGTCGCCTCTAGCCGGATGTCGAAGTCCAGCAGACGCACCGACGCGTCGGTTCCCCAGACCGTGACCGCCAGGCGCTGTGTGAGCAGCGGGGTCTTGTCCGCCCGCGCCCACAGGCTCGTCGTCGCGAACCGCCCGGCCACCTCTCCGTCTTCCAGCCTGTCCACCGACTGATGCAGGGTATAGCCGTGCCCCGGCTCCTCGCTCCAGTTGTCCGCGCCGTTGACCTCGCCGAAGGCGATCCAGAGCGAGCGGTGGTGCGGATGATCCTGCATCTCGCCGGGAACGTCCTCCATCGGATAGCTGCGCGTGATGCGGATGCCCTGCGGCCCGATCAGCGGGAAGAAGTACGGACGCGCCGGAACATTGCCGTAGATATAGCGCGTGAGCAGGCTGCCGTTTGTCTGAATCTCAATGCGCTCCCCCTCAGCATGGGTTAATGTCACCGCCGCCACTTTCGTAACAACCGGGAGGGAAGTCTTGTCCGGCGTCTGGTGCGGGCGAACGCGGTAGGTGCGGCTCTCTCCGGCTCTCAGGGCCGTTTCGAGAAAGACGACCTCGTTGCCTTCCAGGCGTTGAAGAGGGCGCGTCTGGCTGGAATCGGCGGCCAACTCCCACTCGCCTTCCGGCAGCGGCTCCGACAGCGTAACGCGAACGGGGCAGTGCGAACGGTCATGCGGTCCGGCATGGACGATCAGGCGGAATTCGGGTTCGGGCATGGTGCATTACCTCTTCTGGTTCTAGGCGGCCTCACAGCGGCGCATATAGGCCAGGCTGTCGCGGGCGATGGTGACGGGATCGGGCGAGTAATCGAACACCTCCACCGAAACGTAGCCGTCGTAACCGACTTCGCGCAGCGTGCGCAGGATGGGCACGAAGTCGGTCTCCCCGAAGCCGGGGCCGCGCAGGTTGGCGTCGTTGGCGTGGACGTGGGCGATGTAAGGCGCGAACTCGCGGATGAGCTCGGGCAAGGGGCGGCCCTCGCTGGAGGCGCTCTTGACGTCCAAGATCGTCTTCAGGCTCGGATGAGCAAAGCGTCGCACCAGCGCGACGGCCTCGTGCAGCCGCATCACAAAATCGGCTTCCGGGCCGGGCAGCGGCTCCAGGCACAGCGTGATGCCCTGCGCCGCGCAGCGCTCCAGCGCCGGCTCCAGACAGCCTTGCAGCCGGTCGGCGGCGATTTCGGCCGTGTCTCCTTCCGGAATCCGCCGCTGCGCCGGAGAGCCGAACACCATGATGTGCCCGCCCAGGTCGGCGCAGAGATCCACCAGCGCCGTCAGGTAGCGGGCCGTCTCCGCGCGCACCGCCTCCTCCCGGCTGGTCACGGAAAGCCCCTTCGGCGAGACCAGCAGCCAGTGCAGCCCCACGACCTCCAGCCCGGCGCTTCGGGCGGTGCGGGCATAATCGCTGCGCGCCTGGCGGCTGATAGTCCGCGCATCCTCCGCCAGCGTGAACGGCGCCACCTCAATGCTGTCGTAGCCGAGCTCGGCCACCTGCCGGCAGGTATCCTCCCAGCCCCAATTCTGGAATGTCTCGTTGCAGATCGCGTATCGCATAGTGCCCTTCCTTTCCTCACCGGACGCGCCTTCTCCTGCGGTTCAACGGCTGCCGCGCGCCCCTACCTTTCCCTGTTGCGGCGTGTCTTTCCTGCCTGCCTGCCGTACATTTCCACGCTCATAACTTGCGGAACTCCTCGCCTCTTAATACCCGTCATACCGGCGAGATCGCAACAAGACGGTGCAGGAGTGGGCCGACCTCACCCCAACCTCTGCGCCCGGTAATGTGATAGGGAGAACAGGAATGAAGACGCTTATCGCGCTCGGAGCCGCGTTGCTGCTGCTCGGAACGGGCCTTGCGGGCTGCAGGAACACGGCAGAGGGCTTAAAAGAGGATACAGCCAAAAACGTGCATGCCGCCAGTCAAGCGGTGGAGCGCGCGGCCAAAAAGGTGGATCAGGAGACCAACAAGCACGCCCCGCAGGCCAAACAGGGCGCTAGCAATGCCGGCCAGGCGATAACGCTGACCCCGACGGTCAAAACCGCCATTGTTGCCGACTCGAAGCTAAACGACTCGCGCAACAACATTGATGTGGACAGCGCCAACAACGTGGTGCATCTCAAGGGCCATGTGGTCAATAGCGCCTTGAAGCAGCACGCGACCGATGTCGCCGTCAAGGCCTTGCAGAAAGTCGGAAGCAACGCGAAAGTCAGCAATGAGCTTGCCGTTCAGAAGCCCTGAGTCCGGCCTCTTATCTGCTTCCCGACGGGCGGCTCACCTGCCATCGAGAACAAGGCTCACTTACGGAGAACTTTCCATGCCGTATACCATCAACGGAGAAAGCCGGCAGTTCGCGGAACCTCAGCACCGCGACGGCACGACGTTCGTGCCGCTGGCCGGCATCGTCGAAAGCCTGAGAGGAGTCGTCCACTGGGATGCTACCTCCCGCGTCGCTAACATCGAGATTCACGGCAAGAACGCCAGCGTGCAGAGCGGCGAGGCCAACGTAGACAGGATCGGCCACCAGGTAACGATGTCCCGGCCCGCCTTCCTGGAGAACGGCCAGATGTGGGTTCCGCTCGACTTCTTTGAGAAGGTGCTTGGGTTCCAGGTGAGCGCGTCGGGCGGCAACATCACCATCCGCGCGGAGCAATAAAGAAAAACCTCAACAGGATGAACAAGATTCCTAAAACCCAACCAACCGAGCCCTGTTCTTGCTGACTTCAAGCCTCACCCTCGGCCCCTCTCCTCCTGAAGGAGAGGGGAGGGGTCTTCACGCGCCCTTGACGGCGGGAGACTCCGAGGCAACGTACTGCCTTCTGAAGGAGAGGGGAGGGGTCTTCACTGCCAGGTACTTCCGTTCTCTTTTATCTCCCCTCCTCCCCGGCCCTTCTCCCTGCAAGGCAGAAGGGAGAGCAGAAGCCAACTGAGCTGGTAGGCTTCTGTCTTGTGTCTTCATCCTGTAAATCCTGAGTAATCCTGTGCATCCGGTTGGAATCTTGTTCATTTTTCCGGGTCGTAGTTGAGGTTAGGAGCCAGCCAGCGCTCGACGGTGGGGATGTCCAGGCCCTTGCGCGCCGCGTAGTCGGCCACCTGGTCGCGCTCGATCTTGCCGACCGGGAAGTAGCGCGCCTGCGGATGCGCAAAGTAGAGGCCGCTGACCGAACTGCCCGGATACATCGCGTAGCTTTCGGTGAGCCGAATGCCCGTGTTCTCCTCCACGTTGAGCAGGTCCCAGATGCGTTCCTTCTCCGTGTGGTCGGGACAGGCGGGATAGCCCGGCGCGGGACGGATGCCCCGATACCGCTCCCGTATCAGGTCTTCGCTGCTCAGGTTCTCTTGCAGGCCGTAGCCCCAGGCGTCGCGGGCGATCTTGTGCAGCCGCTCGGCGAAGGCTTCCGCCAGGCGGTCGGCCAGGGCTTCGGCCAGCAGCGCGCGATAGTCGTCGTGCTCGGCCTTGAACCGCTGCACCAGCTTCTCCAGGCCGTGCCCCGCCGTCACCGCAAACCCGCCGACGTAGTCAGGCCGGCCCGACTCTTTGGGCGCAATGAAATCGGCCAGGGCGTAGTTGACCGTGCCCTCGCCCTTGTCCACCTGCTGGCGCAGCGTGTGCAGGGTCGTGAGCGCGTGCGAGCGCGACTCGTCGGTGTAGAGTTCGATGTCGTCGCCGACGCTGTTGGCCGGGAAGAAGCCGTAGACGCCGCTGGCCCTCAGCGCCTTCTCGCGCAGAATAAGGTCGAGCACCTCCTGCGCCTCGGCAAAAAGCTTTTTCGCTTCCTCGCCCTGCGCCGGGTCGTCCAGGATGGCCGGATAGCGGCCCGTCATGCCCCAGGTATGGAAGAAGGGCGACCAGTCTATGTAGGGCACCAGTTCTTCCAATGGGTAGTTGTCCAGCACGCGCACGCCCAGGAAGGACGGCTGCGGAATGTCGGCGGTCGCCCAATCAATCGGCGTACGGCGGCGGCGGGCCTCTTCCAGCGAGACCATCGCCTTCTCGCGCTGCCGATTGGCATACTGCTCCCGCAGCCTCTCCTGCTCGCAGCGATTGGCCTCGACGAAGGCGGGCTTCTGATCCGGGCTGATCAGGCTGCTGACCACGCCGACCGCGCGCGAGGCGTCCAGCACGTGCACGACCGGCTGGCGGTAGTTGGGGGCGATCTTGATGGCCGTGTGCGCCCGGCTGGTCGTGGCGCCGCCAATCAGGAGCGGGATGGTAAAGCCCTCGCGCTCCATCTCGCTGGCGACGTGGGCCATCTCGTCCAGCGACGGGGTGATCAGCCCGGACAGGCCGATTAAGTCGGCGTTATGCTCGCGCGCCGCCGCCAGTATCTTCTCGCAGGGCACCATCACGCCCAGGTCTATCACCTCGTAGTTGTTGCAGCCGAGCACCACGCCGACGATGTTCTTGCCGATGTCGTGTACGTCCCCCTTGACCGTCGCCGTCACGATCTTGCCCTGCGCCTGCACCGTGCCGCCTGCGGCCCTAAGCGCCTCCTTCTCGGCCTCCATGTAGGGCAGCAGCACCGCGACCGCCTTCTTCATCACGCGCGCGCTCTTGACCACCTGCGGCAGAAACATCTTGCCGGAGCCGAACAGGTCGCCGACGACGTTCATGCCGTCCATCAGCGGCCCCTCGATAACGTCCAGCGGGCGGGGATACTTCTGCCGCGCCTCCTCCACGTCCTGCTCGATATAATCGGTGATGCCCTTGACGAGCGCGTGCTTGAGCCGCTCCTCCACCGATTCCTGCCGCCACGCCTCGTCCTTGACCTTCGCCTTGCCTTTATCCTTCACGGTCTCGGCAAAGGCAAGCAGGCGCTCGGTCGCATCGGGGCGGCGGTTTAAGAGTACGTCCTCGACGAGTTCCAGTAAATCCTTCGGTATCTCCTCATAGACGGCCAGCTGGCCCGCGTTGACGATAGCCATGTCCAGACCGGCCTGGATGGCGTGGTAGAGGAACGCAGAGTGCATCGCCTCCCGAACGACGTTGTTGCCCCGGAACGAGAAGGAGATGTTGCTGACGCCGCCGGAGACCTTCGCCAGGGGCAGGTTCTGCTTGATCCAGCGCGTCGCCTCGATGAAGGCCACCGCGTAGTTGTTGTGCTCCTCGATGCCGGTGGCGACGGTGAGGATGTTGGGGTCAAAGATGATGTCCTGCGGCGGGAAGCCGACCTGCTCGGTCAGGATCTTGTAGGCGCGGGCGCAGATTTCGGTCTTGCGCTCGTAGGTATCGGCCTGGCCCCGCTCGTCGAAGGCCATCACGACCACCGCCGCGCCGTAGCGGCGCACCAGCCGCGCCTGCTCGATGAATTTCGCCTCGCCCTCCTTCAAGCTGATGGAGTTGACCACGCCCTTGCCCTGGAGGCACTTTAGGCCCGCCTCGATGACCGACCATTTCGAGCTATCCACCATGATAGGCACTTTGGCGATGGAGTCGTCCGGGCCGACGAGGTTGAGGAAGGTCGTCATGGCCTTCTCGCCGTCTAAAAGGGCCTCGTCCATGTTGACGTCTAGGATATTCGCGCCGTTCTCCACCTGCTGACGGGCGACGGAGAGCGCCTCTTCATAGTCCCCGGCGAGAATGAGCTTGGCGAACTTCGGGGAGCCGGTGACGTTGGTGCGCTCGCCGATGCTGATGAAGTTGGAGTCGGGGCGGATGGTCAGCGGCTCCAGCCCGCTCAGGCGGGTGTAAGGCACGACCTGCGGCAGCACGCGCGGCTTGCAGTCCTTGACGGCCTCGGCGATGGCCTGGATATGGGCGGGCGTCGTGCCGCAGCAGCCGCCGACGATGTTGAGCCAGCCGTTCTCGGCCCACTCGCGCAACTGCGGAGCCATCGTCTCCGGCGTCTCCGGGAAGCCGGTTTCCGAGAGCGGGTCGGGCAGGCCGGCGTTGGGGTAGGCGCTGACGTAGATGGGCGCGATGCGGGATAGCTCCTCGATATAGGGGCGCAGCTCCTTCGGCCCCATCGCGCAGTTGAGGCCGACCGAGAGAAGCGGCGCATGGGAAATCGAGTGCCAGAAGGCTTCCAGCGTCTGCCCCGACTGCGTGCGCCCGCTCAGGTCAATGAAGACGCTGGCCATGACCGGCACACGCCGCCCGCCCTCGTCAAAGAACTTCTGGATGGCGAAGAGCGCCGCCTTGAGGTTGAGCGTGTCGAAGGTCGTCTCCGGCAGCAGCAGGTCCACGCCGCCATCCACCAGGCCGCGCACCTGCTCGTAGTAGGCGCGCATCACCTCGTCGAACGTCACCAGGCGCTTGCCGGGGTCGTTGACGTCAATGGCGATGGAGAGGGTGCGGTTGAGCGGCCCCATCGAACCGGCCACAAAGCGCGGGCGGGACGGGTCCTGCGCCATCGCCGCCTCGACTTCGCGCCGGGCAAGCCGGGCGGCAGCCACGTTCATCTCGTAGACCAGCGGCTGCAACCCATACTCGGCCTGCCCGATGGAGGTCGCCGTGAAGGTGTTGGTCTCGATGATGTCCGCTCCGGCCTCCAGATAGGCCCGGTGCACCCCGGCGATGATCTCCGGCTGCGTCAGCGAGAGCACATCCGGGTTGTTCTTGAGGTCGAACGGATGGTCCTGGAACCGCTCGCCGCGATAGTCGGCCTCGCTCAACCCCTTACGGAAGAGCAACGCCCCCATCGAGCCGTCCAGGATCAGGATGCGCTCCTTCAGCAGCGTTTCTATTAGGTGGGACATCTTCATAACCTCGCCGTCGCTTTTCTCTACTTGATAACCTACCGCGCAAAGTGTGTGCAATTTTTATGCCATTCGGCACGACTTCGCAAGCACATTATTATACCCTACCCCCGCCCCGAAGCCCGGAAAAATCAACCACCCGCTAGCGCTAGAGGCACAGAGACACAGAGGAAAAGCCAATCCTTCAACAGGATGAACAGGATGAACAGGATTATTCAGGATTAAACAGGATTTCTAAAACCAACCCAACCAACCGAATGTCTGTTCTTCTGGATTTCAAGTGGGCGGGAAGGCTTCTATCTCTAGCCCTAATCCTGTAAATCCTGTGAAATCCTGTTCATTCTGTTGAGGGTTTAGCGGGTGTTGCCGTTGAGGATGCGCCGTTGGATGAAGTCGGTGGAGACTTCGCCGCGACGGTAGAAGGCGTTGGAGAGGATTTTGCGCTGGAAGGCGATATTGGTCTTGATGCCGGTAATCTCCATCTCTTGCAGGCAGCGCTGCATCCGCACGATGGCCCCGGCGCGATCCTTGTCCCAGACGATGACCTTAGCCAGCAGCGGATCGTAGTAGGGCGGGACTTCATACCCGGCGGTGATATGCGTATCCACGCGCACGCCCAGCCCGCCCGGCAAAATCACGCTCTCGATGCGCCCGGCGCTTGGCGCGAAGTTGCGGTCCGGGTCTTCGGCGTTGATGCGGCACTCGATGGCGTGCCCCTCCCAGCGAACGTCTTTCTGATTGAACGGCAGGCGCTCGCCCGCCGCGATAAAAATCTGCTGCTTAACCAGGTCTATCCCGGTGATCGCTTCGGTGACGCAGTGCTCCACCTGCAGGCGCTTGTTCATCTCCATAAAATAGAACTCGCCCCGCCCGTCCATCAGAAACTCCACCGTTCCGGCATTGGTGTAGTTGATAGCGCGCGCCGCTTTGATGGCGGCCTCGCCCAGTCGATTGCGCTGCGCGGGCGTTAGCTGCGCGGCGGGCGCTTCCTCGATCAGCTTCTGATGCCGCAGGTTCTGGATGGAGCACTCGCGCTCGCCCAGGTGAAGGATATGTCCATGCTCGTCGGCCAGGATTTGCACCTCGACGTGGCGCGGCTCCTCGACGAGCTTTTCCAAGTAGATGTCCGGACTGCCGAAGGCAGAGGCGGCCTCCGCGCGAGCCAGCTCCAGTTGGCGGGGTAGGTCCTCCTCGTTTTGAACGAACCGGATGCCGCGCCCGCCGCCGCCCAGCGACGCCTTGATCAATAACGGATAGCCGTAGCGCTGCGCGAACCGCAGCGCCTCCAGCTCGCTAGTGAGCGCGCCGTTGGTGCCCGGCACGACCGGCACGCCCGCGTTGCGCATGGTCTCGCGGGCTACGGCCTTATCCCCCATCTTCTCCATCACGGCGGCGGACGGCCCGATGAACTTGAGACCGCAGGCTTCGCAGGCTTCCGCGAAGCTGGGACGCTCGGAGAGGAACCCGATGCCGGGATGGATGGCATCCGCCCCGGTGATGTGGGCGGCGCTAATGATATTGGGGGCGTGCAGGTAACTGTCCCTGGGCGGAGGCGGGCCGATACAGACGGCCTCATCGGCCAGACGCACGTGCAGCGAGTCGGCGTCCGCGGTGGAGTGAACGGCGACGGTCTTGATGCGAAGCTCTTTACAGGCGCGGATGATACGGACGGCGATTTCGCCGCGATTGGCGATGAGGATTTTCTTGAACATCGACTCGTTCAGCGCGCAGCCTTCCTAACGCTCCCGTGACGTATTGGGTACAATAGAAGCGCGGATGCGGCCATCTGCATACGTAATCCGGGGCGGTCGGCTTACCACCGGCTGGTCCCGGTGGGTGGAAGACCAACCGCCCCTAGAGGGTGTTATGCCCTTTTTTGCCTGCTTCGAGAGAGGACTTGGAGGCTGATGACCGCTTGGTGCTCGCTTTCTAGCGAGCACCAAGCCTCTAATGAGCGGCTGGCCTATCTCCTCAAGAGGACCCAAGTGCATCACACGCTCTAG
>Ga0209810_1000798_pt1 | contig 58364 bp, 44 predicted proteins | sample Coa_R1_7_FD_187159 | JGI IMG/M metagenome (GOLD analysis project Ga0209810, IMG submission 187159) | Surface soil microbial communities from Centralia Pennsylvania, which are recovering from an underground coalmine fire - Coalmine... | ecosystem: Environmental > Terrestrial > Soil > Unclassified... | reverse complement strand
TCGCATTCTGCACGTGACCCCCGTTGGCCACCGTCTTAAGCGCCGGATCACTAAGACTCACCAAAACAGGAAAATTAACCAATGTGCCAGGCACCTTCGTGTGATCCACCGTCAGTGATCTCACACATCCTGGAACCGCGGTTGGAGCGGGCGTCGCTGTGGCAGTCGGGGTGGGCGTCGCTGTGGGAACAGGCGTAGCAGTAGGTGTCGCAGTCGCTAAAGGGGTAGCGGTAGGTGTCGCCGTCGGTGTCGGCGTCGGCGTCGGCGTCGGCCCGGAGCAGTTCTCAACCCCCAATGTGACAAACGCCCCGGGATTGCTCTGGTTGTTATACTCAGCTGTCACCCACGCCGCAGGACGTTCCACAGTGGACAAACGCACTTCATCCAACACCCCAGCCCCGTTGAGCGCGCTGGCCGCCCGCGACATAAAGTAGAGCAGGCTGTTGGAAAAATTGCCCAGTCCAGATGCACTGTGCGTCCCAGTCGCCAGCGTCTGCAACAACCCGTCCAGGTAAAGCTTGTTGCTCGGCCCAGATCGGTTAAACACCAAATGCACTAAATGCCACACCCCTGCAGAAGGCCGCCCCACCAAATCCGTCCAATAGGTGAAATCCCCCTTGCCCATCCCCGCCTCAAACTTCCCGCCACCGCCAGTGCTCGCATTCCAGTCCGCAATAAATCCCCCAGGATTGTTGTTGTAGTTGGCCGTGTATTCAAACGCCAGACGATCATCATTGGCGTTGCTGGTCCACTTCACCCAAAACGACAAAGTAACCGTGTTCACACCGCTTAAGTTCACCGCCGCAGCAGACCCGTCGCTCACCCCATTGTAACTCAGCGCACCACCAATCTGCCCCACCGCAGCCCGGGCACTGGTGTTGGCGTTGTTCACTGCGTTGGCCCCAGTCACCGTAGATTCCCTAATCGTCGTCGTCGCCGCGTTATCCCCCATGTGCCACACCGCCTTAAAACCAGATTCCCACGTGTTGACAGGATCAGACTGATCGCTGTTTATCGTCCCGTCCCCATAAATCAGGTAAAAAACCGTGTCGCTCACACTCGACAAACTCGGTACCTTCACCCATGCAATCAGTTGCCCAGTAGCCCCATTGTACCTCTCCACTTCCCACTTCAGCTTGTTCACACCCCCAGCATCAGCGTAAAACCCTATGTCATACCCGTTCGCATTCTGCACGTGACCCCCGTTGGCCACCGTCTTAAGCGCCGGATCACTAAGACTCACCAAAACAGGAAAATTAACCAATGTGCCAGGCACCTTCGTGTGATCCACCGTCAGTGATCTCACACAATGCGAGCTGGGCGTTGGCGTGGCGGTGGGTGTCGCTGTGGGGGCAGGCGTCGGCGTCGCTGTGGCTGTCGGGGTGGGCGTCGCTGTGGGAACAGGCGTAGCAGTAGGTGTCGCAGTCGGTAAAGGGGTAGCGGTAGGTGTCGCCGTCGGTGTCGGCGTCGGCGTCGGCGTCGGCCCGGAGCAGTTCTCAACCCCCAATGTGACAAACGCCCCGGGATTGCTCTGGTTGTTATACTCAGCTGTCACCCACGCCGCAGGACGTTCCACAGTGGACAAACGCACTTCATCCAACACCCCAGCCCCGTTGAGCGCGCTGGCCGCCCGCGACATAAAGTAGAGCAGGCTGTTGGAAAAATTGCCCAGTCCAGATGCACTGTGCGTCCCAGTCGCCAGCGTCTGCAACAACCCGTCCAGGTAAAGCTTGTTGCTCGGCCCAGATCGGTTAAACACCAAATGCACTAAATGCCACACCCCTGCAGAAGGCCGCCCCACCAAATCCGTCCAATAGGTGAAATCCCCCTTGCCCATCCCCGCCTCAAACTTCCCGCCACCGCCAGTGCTCGCATTCCAGTCCGCAATAAATCCCCCAGGATTGTTGTTGTAGTTGGCCGTGTATTCAAACGCCAGACGATCATCATTGGCGTTGCTGGTCCACTTCACCCAAAACGACAAAGTAACCGTGTTCACACCGCTTAAGTTCACCGCCGCAGCAGACCCGTCGCTCACCCCATTGTAACTCAGCGCACCACCAATCTGCCCCACCGCAGCCCGGGCACTGGTGTTGGCGTTGTTCACTGCGTTGGCCCCAGTCACCGTAGATTCCCTAATCGTCGTCGTCGCCGCGTTATCCCCCATGTGCCACACCGCCTTAAAACCAGATTCCCACGTGTTGACAGGATCAGACTGATCGCTGTTTATCGTCCCGTCCCCATAAATCAGGTAAAAAACCGTGTCGCTCACACTCGACAAACTCGGTACCTTCACCCATGCAATCAGTTGCCCAGTAGCCCCATTGTACCTCTCCACTTCCCACTTCAGCTTGTTCACACCCCCAGCATCAGCGTAAAACCCTATGTCATACCCGTTCGCATTCTGCACGTGACCCCCGTTGGCCACCGTCTTAAGCGCCGGATCACTAAGACTCACCAAAACAGGAAAATTAACCAATGTGCCAGGCACCTTCGTGTGATCCACCGTCAGTGATCTCACACATCCTGGAACCGCGGTTGGAGCGGGCGTCGCTGTGGCAGTCGGGCTTGGCGTGGGAGTCGGTGTCAGTGAATTGACTGTTACCAGGAAACTCGTGCTGGTATTGTTCGGCCCATCGTTCACCGTTACCGTGATGGTGGCGCTCCCTGACTGCCCCGCTGCTGGGGTTACAGTTATAGTACGGTTCGCGCCATATCCGCCGAACACAATGTTCGGGCCAGGTATGAGCGCGACGTTGGATGACACTGCGCTTAACTGGAGGTTGGCGGGCGCCGTTTCCGCATCGCCAATGGTGAAAGGGATGGGACCTGTGGATTGACCCTGCGGGATGGTTTGATCGGGAATCGTTGAAATGGTGGGCGGCGTGTTGGGTCCGCAGTCTGGGAAAAGCCGCACTTCCTGCGTCGTAGCCAGCCCCTGTGGGTCAGTAACGGTCAGCAGGATTCGATAATAATAGATGTTGATGCCGTCGCAGCCGGTGGGCTCCAGGACAGCGGTTGTGGTGTGATTGGTATCGACCAGCACGCCATGGTTGTGATCATTGTGATGCAGGAGGACCTGCCAGCGGTAAGACAATTGGGCGTCGGACGACTCCGCATCGGTGACGGTTGCCGTCAGGTTAATCGTGGTTGGGTTAACCGGTGAATAGAGCGCGCCGTTGACAGGGCTGGTGATTGTTACATTCGGCGGCGTGTTATTGACCGATATGATCAAGGTAGCTTGCGCTGAAAGATTGCCGCTGTCGGTTACCGTCAGCGTTACCTGATATTCCGTCGGAACACCGGGCGAAGCTGTGAACGTGTGGGCCGGGTTAGCGAGAGTGCTCGCCGGCGAACCATCGCCAAAATCCCACAGATAGGTGATGGGATTGCCGTCCGGATCGTAAGAGCCGTTGCTGCTGAATTGCACGGTGAACGGCGCAGGCCCGTAATAATGATCTGCAGATGCCACGGCTACCGGTGTCCGATTGCCTGTGTAAGCAACTCGGGTGATTGCGCCTCCCGTATAATCGTAGCCGATGTAGTAGAGGCTGCCGTCAGTCGGGTGCTGCACGATGTCCACCACGGCGCCGGCGGCGCTGGCAAAACTATTAAGCGCGACCGGCTTGTTGTTGTCGTCGAAGGCGAGGGTCTTGATTAACCCCTGGCCCCAGTCGGCGAAGTAGTATCGGTTTTGATAGGCAGGAGGAAAGTTTGTTCCAGTGTACCAGGTGCCCCCTACCGCACAATTTCCCTGAAACGGCGTGCCGGAGACAGGCGAACCGGGATCGCCCACATTGGCTATCTGTGCCTGACCCGACGCATCGTAAACAGGCGTTCGCGTGATGGCGTTGGAATGATTCCAATCCAGAGCCGGCCGGGTATGGAGAAACTGCGGGATCGAGCTGGGTATCGTCTGTGAGGCATCGCACGGATTCGCAAAAGGCGGCTGGCCGGCCGGGTTCAGCGTATCTTCGTGCAGCAACTGCCTGAAGGAGAAATACTGGCTGCAGCCGGTGCGCGGATACAATGGGTTTGGAGCATCCTGGTTGGGAACGTCAACGTTGTAATCAGTTCCGTTGTCGGGTGGCGTGATGCTCAGCCCCTCGTAAGTTGGCCACCCGAAGTTCTGACGCGGACCAGTAACAACCGCCACCGATTCCCAGGTATTCCAGCCTGTGATCCCAAGGTAAATCGCTCCAGGGTTGCCATCAGCCGGAAAGTGACTGCCTGTGTTTGGCCGCAGACTCATGCGGAAAGGCTGGCGCAATCCGAGAGCCCACACGCGCGAACGCGGCGCCCTGGGATTGGCCGGATCATAATAGGGATTGCTTGGCACGCCGTTGCCAGTGGCAGGGTCGATCCGAAGTACCTTGCCGCTTAGGGAATCGACCAATTGCGCCCGGAACGCGCCCACATCTTCCTTGGGCCGAATGATGCCATCAGCCAGCGCCTGGGGCGCGTAACTACCGCCTTGGTTACCCCCGATGTCTGCAATGTAAGGGCTGGCGCTCTCGCCTGCGGATACCAACAAGGTCCCGTCGTCGCCGAACACAAGGCTTCCCACGCCGTGGGTCTCAGAACAAATCGGGATGCCAGTCTCCTTCGTTTCGCCGACCAAGATCAGCCGACTGGTGGGATCCACCGAGCGGAAACCGTCCGCCGACCGGCAGGTATAGCGCGTGAGCCGGCCAATCGTTGCCGCGTTGTATTCATTGGCATTGGGATCGTAATTGGGGTCTCCAGAGTGGAAAAGATAATAGCGATCCACCACGTACAGCACGTAGATGTAGCCGTTGACTCGGAACTCCGGGTCCAGCGCAAAGCCAAGCATTCCATGGTCTCCCCATTTGCCCACTTCGTCGTGAATATCGAGCAGGAGTGTGTAGCCAGGATCTCCCGGATCCTTGAACCAAACCTGGCCCGTCCCTTCCCAGACGTACATGCGCCCATTTGGCTCAAAAGCGACTCCCACCGCGTTCGTCCAAGGACCGGAAATGACGGTTTCAGTGAAGCCCGGGGGCACTGTTGCGCCGAAGAGGCTGTCGCTCAAAAGGAAAAAGGATGCCAGCACGCCAAAAGAGGCGGCGACGCCGAGTCGGCCCATGCGCAGCATGCCGATTTGGAAGCGACGGTGGCAGCGGGCCACAAAAGCCCTGCCCCGGCGCAGCATAATAAACTGTGTCTGTCGTTGCCTTTTGAGTCTAATCACCGTTCAAGCCTCCGAGCCGCGTGCTGAGAGTGTTTGGCTTTCTCACACTTGTTCGGGCAGGGGTAAGCTGGTGCCGTCGCGTCCCTTAGTGTTCTCCGGAAATTGCAACATCTGGTTTTCGAAAATGTCAGGCGTTTAGAAACGCGTCGGATTTAAGCGATATTTATCCAGCTCCATTTGGATTCTCTTGCTCCGGCGAGCGTTCTGATTCGCTCCTCCAGAAAAACTCGGAATCGATCTGCTGCGTCCGTATCAGGTACTCCAACTGTTTGAGGCGCGTGAAAGTTCGAAACTCAAAAACCTCTCGCGTCATGTCAATTCGCTCAAACAGAGCATGGAGTTGTTTTGCGCCGCGCCGGGCGTCCCAGGCGCAATGAAAACCGCGGAGATGCCTGCGAATTTTGTCGAAACAGACGCGGTAGCTCCGATTATCCTGCCCGGGCGCTCCAAAACTCGTTCGGCAATTGGGGAACACTTCGCCTACGATTTCTGCAATCTCGCGCACGCGATAGTTGTGAGCCGTGTCGCCCACGTTGAATACTTCATTATGAATGGCCTCGGTGGGCGCGCGCAATACTGCAACGATTGCGCCGACGATGTCCAATGCATGGACCAACGGGCGCCATGGGGTGCCGTCACTGGTCATTTTGATTTCGCCGGTTGTCCAGGCCAGCCCGGCCAGGTTATTGAGCACAATGTCAAACCTCATGCGCGGCGAAGCGCCGTAGGCAGTGGCGTTGCGCAAAAAAGTGGGTGAGAACGTCCGGTTTGCCAGCAGCCTCACGTCGCGCTCAACCAGAGTTTTACACATGGCATAGGCGGTTTGCGGATTAAGAGGGGATTCTTCGGTCACATCCTCGCCGTCGGCAACGCCATACACGCTGCAAGATGACATGTACACAAAACGTTTCACCCCGGCCTTGCGCGCAAGTTGTGCAAGGTGAACCGAGCCTTTGTGATTAATCTCGTAAGTGATGGCAGGCGCCAGTTGACCGGCTGGATCATTCGACAGCTCAGCCATGTGAACGACGGCGTCCACATCCTTCAGGTCGGTGGCTTTCACATGGCGAAGGTCTTTAACCAGGGTCAGAGGCGTTGTGCCGGCGCTGCGGTAGAAGGCGCGGTCTTTGTAGAAGCCGGTGTCGAGGCCGATGACTTCATAGCCTCGCCGGATCAGCTCCGGCGCTAACAAGGAACCCAGGTAGCCTTCCGTTCCAGTTACAAATATGCGTTGAATGGGTTCCATTTACTTGGCATGCCGTAGAGCCAAATGTTCGAATTTAAGCGAGTATCTACGCTCTGTCGCGCCGACGCACTACCCCTGTTGTGTGGTGTTTCTAAATACAGCCGCGTAACGGATCCGCCAGTCGCGCTTCTGCTGGTTGAACGGCTCAAGTCCCCACCAGTGCCACGGCCAGTCGGCGCACACGGAAGGATCGCCGTTGTGGATCTGGGCGAGAAGATCCGGAACCGGTTCCCAGCCCAGGTCCAGGGCGACCTGTGTTCGGACGTCCAGGTCAACTCCGGAAACAAACAGATAGCCGCCGGGAGCGACCAGTCGGGCAACGTTGCGCAGGCACTTGTCTGCTTCGGCTGGAGCCATGTGGCAGAGAAAGTTGCTCGCAACCACGATGTCGTAGCGTCCGAGGCGTTCCACAAATTTCGGGTCCCCCGCGTCTCCAAGCTCCCAACTGATCCCTTCCTTTAACCAGGGTTTCACTCTTGCCTGGTCCTCGTCCCAATCGAACATCCCGGCCATCTCGTTTTTGGTCAGCCGCTCAAAGATCGAAGCACCCACCAGCTGGGACGTGCCGGCGCCGTACACTCCCTCTTTGGCAATGCCCAGTGTTTCCTCCGAAATGTCAACAGCCGTTACGGTCACAGTTCGGTGCCGACAACTCGAACGGAGGACCCAGAGAATCGAATAAACTTCGGCGCCTACACTGCATCCCAGCACAGCAATCCTCAAGGTCGCGCGATTAAATCGTTGCTCAGCCAGGCGGCGCATCAGCTCAAGCGCCGGCCGATTCCGCAGAAAAAATGTTCCCAGGTACTGCTGGCGTCGGACGCTTTGCCGAACCAGTGCATGCAACCACGATCCATACAACCGGGCCAGCCGGCCACGGCGCACGTTTGATGGCAGACGTTCCCAAACTCCGCGATTCAGTTTCAAAAAATAGGCGATAGCTCGCTTCTTTGCCGCGTGCCGCCACTGCTCATCACCGACGGGGCGCGATTGGATAACGGAGTTCTTGCCCACTGGGGTGTCAGCTATGGCGCGCGCATCCCTTAAGGCCGACGGGGAAATCTTTGTTTCCGCAAAGAGTTCAATTGCCACCAAAGATGACCTGGTATTGCTCGTCCAAAGCGGAGCGCAGGCCCGCCACTTTCTCCTTGACAATCCGCTTCAGGTAGGCGGCATTGTGGGTCAGCTCCTGGAACTGCGCGACAAGCGCATCGGCATTCAGCTGTTGAAAGTCGTGGCAATAATGCGACAACCCCATCTCACTCATCAGCGAGGCGCACTTATGGTGAAACGAAATGGCAATGACCGGCTTGTTAAGGAGCAGGGCAAAAAGCACGTTGTGGAAGCGGGTCGCCACGACGGCGTCCGTGGTGGCAAGCTGCGCGAGTAGTTCCTGCGGCGAAGCTGGCAGCACATCGAGAATGCGCTCCTCGTCAAGCTTTCCCATGCGGCTTTTCAGCAGTGATTTGAAGTCCGACGTTGCCGGCTGGTCATAGCCGTCGCCGATCAGGATCCGGACATCATGGTCATGGTCAAGCAGCCATTGAGCGAACCTTGCCAGCTCGGCCAAATAAGTCTCATACACGTTCCGGCTGGGCTTTGCGGCGCTGTATCTGCCAGCATATTCCATCAACCCGATGCCAATTAAGGGGCGCTTTCGCTCAGGCTGGACGTTGGCAGGTAACATGGCATCAGGCAAACTAAAGGCCAGGTCCGGATACAAACGGTCGCTGTTTGTGCGAAAACCGAATTGCTCCAAGCAGGTCATGCTGGCCCTATCCCGATAGGACCTGAAGTCTGCCAGCGCCAGAGCGGCTCGCACAAGGTGCCTGCCCAAACGGCTGTAAATGGGTCCCGCGCCAACGCTGACAAAAAACACCTTCGCCCCACGCAGCCTCGCCAGCAACGTCCATTTAAACAGGTTGTATGGCCCCCACTGCCGGAGCCCGAAAGCGTCGGTTAAAAGGCCGGTGCCTGGGACAATAAACATCCTGCTTCCCTTTAGCGCTCTGAAAGCATCAAGCCACCGGTAAATTTCGCACGGCACACCAATGAACGCTTTCCGCGCCAGTTTGCTCACTGGATTCGTGACATTCCACTCTCTTACGATTGCGCGATCGATGGGAATTGTCGCGATCCCTTCGCTGGCAGCCAACGTATCAGGATAAGTGCAGATACAGATCGGTTCGCTGTGAGGCAGCAATCGGCGTTGATGAAACAAAATGGTTTGAAGAGTAATTTCATTCCCAAAGTTCCGTGAGCCGAAGTGCCCGTAAAAGTGCACCCTCGTTCGTGGCGTTTTGTTATCAGCGCCAGTCGGGTCGGGTAACGCTGTTTTGGCCTTTGAAGGCGGGACCATCGGAAATCTCAGCGTGGTTACTCGCCCCGGGCCTTGCTCGCCAGTGCCGTCATGAGCTTTCTTGTGGCTACCCGGGGATTTTTGAGTTCCGCAAGCATTTCCTGCACAGCGGCGCCTAGCACCAGGCTCCACTTCAGTGGCGTGCCCAATTTTGTCAGGCCCCGGGAATGAAAGTTCCAGAAGTCGCGTCCTTTGAGCTTTAAGAGGCACCCTCCAAGCCATCGATAATAGGCTGCATAACATTCACGAGTGCGGCTCGCCAGCTCATCGGGCGTCAGGTAAATGGGACCGTAATCGTGCAAAATTTCCAGAAACGCGAGGGAGCCCATTCCAAGCCTGTTGGCAGTGGCGGTCAACTGTTCGGGATGTACCCGTTCCACCGAAAGCGGTTCTTGCAGAAAGCCGAAGTCGCAATGCTCTAGCACCCGGTAGCAGGCGCTGGTATCGCAATGGTAGCCGTTGTGGGGAAAGAAAGGACAATACGCCCTGACAAGGTCCGCCCGATACAACAAGGCTGTTGGATTGGCTAGCACGTGGGTATTATCCAGCAGCCCGAGGCGGCAAACGTCGCGTCCCGAAATGACTCCTACACCACGGGGTAATCCCTGCCATTTTAACCGATCACCGCTGCGCTGATAGGCGCCCACAATGCCAACCGACGGATGAGCCTCGGCAAAAGCAACCATTTTGGACAAACACTCTGGAACCAGCCAGTCGTCCGCTGAAACGACCTTGCAATACTTGCTCTCCGGCAAGATCAAACCAAACGCGATGTTGTGATTTTCCGCCACGGACACGAAGCGCTTGTTGGAGTGAATGTGGATGTTGGGAAACCGGGCGGCGTAACTGCGCGCGATCTGAAGCGTCGCGTCCGTGCTGCAGTTGTTTACAATTATATAGTCCCAGTTGCTATAGGTCTGTGCCAGGACACTTTCGACGCATTGCCGCAGATACTTTGCGCCATTGTACACCGGCGTGAGAATCGATACGTGTGGCTCAGCCGTGCTCATGGGCAAATCGCCTTTCAAGGAACTAGGAGACATTATTGTGCGCCCGATGGAAAGACCGCGGGCTGAAAAAGCAGCCTCGCATAGAGATACGCGGCTGACTCACTGACAACCTCCTTCACCGCCGCGCTGTATCGCCACCAGTGGCGCGCATCGTAGTCCGGGTTTGGAACCGCAATCACGCCCACGGCAATGCCTTTGCCAAGGGCTTTCTGGAAAAGTAAACGTGTCCGCCGCGCGTGCACGTCTTCGGTAACTACGTTGATGCCCGATACCATCGCATGGTGTTTATCAAGCCACCTTCGAAGAGCCACTGCCGATTCATACGTTCTGTCACGATCCATCACGCGGGAAGGAACCATTTGCAAACGCTCCTCGGGGATGCCCCATTTCTTCAGAAGATCCGCCCCAACACTGGCCGACGTGTAAAAGTCATTGATGTAGCCTCCGCTTCCACCCACCGGGCCGCCCGTGGCAAAAACGCGCTGGTAATGGCTGCCCTGAAATTCCTTCACCGCATCGCGTATGGCATACTCGTGTACCCAGCCTTCGACTACCAGCGTGTCCGCATTCACGCGATCATTGACAGCCAAGAAAGGGTAAAGGTTTCTGAGGACCACCAAACCGCCGATTAACAATGCCGCTATCACCGCGAATCGGCCGCGCCAGGAAAGCGACCATCGCTCTCTGCGATCAATCATTCCCCACATCGCCTGGACGCGTCTCGGCTGCCCGACTGCGCCGGACGATGCAATACTATTTTGCGTTGAAGACACTAATCCGCGATTTCAGTTCCAGCAGGGTTTCAACCAACGACAGCGCAATCCGGCGCATTGACGGGATAATCCAAATCAGGATTGCCCCGGCCACAAGGCCCGCGGGAATGCACAAAGCGAGTTGCATCAAAGGAGACAACGTCGTCGCAACCAACCGCGTCATCCATGTTGCCCCAAAGACAACAATCCAAAGCGGTAAATAACAAATGACTCGGCGCCACAGGTCGCCGGTTGTTACGGGCCCCTGGCGTCCGGCAAAATAGAACAGAACAGGTACCCCAATGAAAAGCCCTGCCAGCGAATAGGCGATCGCCACGCCCGCGGGCCCGAAGGGAAGGCCTGCAACAAAGGAAGCAACGGTGATGAAAGAACCGAGCAAACTGTTGATGAGCCAGTCTTTCCCCCGTCCCTGGGTCTGAAACAGCCACGTGGAAGCTCCCGCCAGCGGAATACAAAGCGCGGCAATACTGAAACCGGCGAAAATCGGCGCTGCCTGTTCCCATTTCGGCCCGAGCACGACCAGAGTGATAGGATGAGCCAGCGGCAGCATCAGGCCGGCAAAAAGGAAGCTTATCAGCGCGAGCGCCTCATAGACACGAAGAAACGTCCGACGATAACGCTCCGGTTGAGCCTGGATCCGCGACAACGCAGGCACCAGCACAGCGTTTACGGGTATGGTAAATTGTTCCAGCGGTCGGATCAGAAGGATGGATGCCCTGGAATAAAGGCCCACAGCCGCCGCGCCGAAAAAGCGTCCAACCAAAAGGTTATCCGCGCCGCGTGCCAGCGAGTATAACAAGCTCCCGGCGGTAATGTTGGCGCCAAAAGTCAACATGTGACGCGTTTGAGTGTAACGGGATGGCATCTGCGGGCGCCAACCTGAAATCACCCACGCCAGTAGAAGTCTTGTCGCGCTCTGCGTAACGGCTGCCCCAACCAGAGACCAGTACCCATATCCTAACAAGGCCATGCCCGCGCCCACCAGGTAACCAGCCAGGGCGGAAACGATGTAAATCATCGCGATAGCCCCAAAGCGCATCTGCCGGTTCAACAAAGCCATGTGTTGCACTGCCGAGCTGGCCAGCAAAAACGTAATGGACAAAACCATCGTAATGGCTACCAGCCGCGGTTCGCGATAGAACCACGCCACGGCAGGCGACAAGGCCGCGACAAAAAGCGTCGTAACAGCGCCAACAGCCACGTTGATCCAGTATAAATTGGAGACCTGGGCGTGAGTGATTACCTGGCGCTGCACTGTGGCAGTGGAGAGACCCGCATCCTGAAACATCCAGAGAAAACCGGTCACGGTAGTGACCATCGCGTACAGCCCAAAGTCCCGTGGCGTAAGCAGACGGGCCATTACCATGATGGAAGCCAGATTCAAGAGGAACTGGGTCGCCTGAGAAGCAATCGTAATAACCGTTCCCGAGACCGTCCGGCCTTTGAGATCGTCCAAAAGATGGTCAGTGCGAAGATGTTTGTCGTTCGGGTCGCTGGCTTTCTCCAGACCGTCACTCGCGTCTGGCAGCGTTTTGGCAAGGACGGGCTTCGCGACCTCAGCGATGCTGGAACTATTGCTTGTCATGTTTGATAAAGGCAAGCCGGCCAGGGCTCAGGTTTTGACCCGCTTATTTCCGGGGACCAGGTTCGCACCCAGCTCAGCAACGAGTGAAGTCATCCGTCTCTTCGCGCGAAACGCAAGCGTATGGCAGATGATCTGGTTGCTGTCGCCGATTGCTCGGATCCTTCTGGCGAGCGTGAAAGCTTTAAGGTATCGGCAGCGGTATAACTTTCTAATAAGCCAGTCGTAGTACAGGAACCTGAGTCTTTCCAGAAGCATCCGTCGAAGTTCAGGATCTGTATTTTCCGGCAGGCATAGCCACTTTTGAAGGACCCGCTCCATGGAGGCAAATGCGCGGTCGTCGTTGCGGGAGAAAAGTTCCATCAGACCCACGCTGCGGGACGGCGTCCTGTCGATCCTGACCAAAGTCTGGTTCACAAAACAAAATCTGGTGTGGAAGGCTAATCGAAACAGCAAATCGGTATCTTCTGCCACGGCTAGACCTTCATCAAATCCGTTCAGTTGTTCGACCAAAGAGCGCCGCACGAGCAAACTTTGAACGTAAATGGCGGGATACCGGGCAAGGATGACCTTCAACGGCTCCTCCAAAGCGCCAAAAGGCCGCAGCTCGCGTAGCTGCGCTTGCTCAAATGCCGACGGCACGGCTTCGCCGTTTCCGAAAAACTCGCAATTCGTAAAGCAGGCGCCGAAATCGCCGCCGAGCTCCTCCAAAACGCGGGCCTGACTTTCCAGCTTGGTGGGAAGCCATAAATCGTCTGATGCCAAAATCGCGATCCACTTGCCGGTCGCCAGCTCCAGCCCTTTATTCTGCGCGGCACTGGCGCCTCGGTTCGCCTGATACACATAGCGGATACGACCGATGTAAGGCTCAAGCGCACCCGCTGTGTCGTCAGTCGATCCGTCGTCAACCACGATGATCTCGTAGTCGCGATACGTCTGTTGAAGGACGCTTCGGACCGCATTGCCAACAAGGTGCCGCCGGTTATATGTCGGAATAATGACTGAAATGGCAGGCATCGTGAGTCCTTCGCCAAGGCATTAACGGCCGCTTATCGCAAACTGTGGCACCGGCGGACAAGCGGCGAGTTGATTCATGACCGCGTCGATCACCTGATCCAGGCTGATTGCCCTGGTTGCGCGCGGATCGTACCCGCGCGCGTAGAAAAATTCTTCGAGAAGCGGTGAAACTACTTTCTGCTGCAACTCGTAGCCATGGATTTCCCAGGGACTGGTGCAGTTGAAGATGGAAACACAGCGAACCCCGCTGCCGAGGGCCAGATGCATCGGCAGGCTGTCGCCCGAAACCAGGCAACGATGGCCTTGCACATCTGCCAGATGTTCGAGGACGCTCGGCCGGTTTCGCAGTATGTTGACTTTCAGACCCGCTGCCTCGAGTTCACTTTTCAAATCGTCGTAGTACGCCCATTGTTTCATTGGCCATACCGGGCCTGCGGTCGATGAAATGGCTACATCGCCTGTTAACCGCGTGGCATGCCCCTGTGGCAGACAATACGTCTCCCCGCCAAACCGGAGGCCCAGTCCCTCGAAGATCAACTCCTGGTAGGTGCGTCGGTTCACGAGTTTCAGCCGGTTGGCTTCCTTTAACCCGAACCGGCTAATCAAACTCAGGTCGAACCAGCCGCGCGCGTCCTGCGTGTAAGTCAACTGATCCTTCTGATCGAGGTAAGCGCCAAAAAGTTGCTTGTATTTCAGCTGTTTCAGAAACAAGCTCGTTTGCCGGTCGTCTTCCAGGTTGATAACCAGATCGTAAACGGTGTCTGCGACCGTGTCGCGGTCATCCCACCCTACACAGCGCAGCTCACAATCGATTCCCTTCAGCAAGGCGAGATTTTTTTCTGCGGTGACCCAGCTAAAGGGCCCCGCAAGACGCCGCAACAGTGGCGTGGTGCGGACCACATCGCCGGCAGCGCCGAGTTTGATGATGAGGATGCTCATGCCTGTTCTCAGATTGGCAAGCCGCGCTCGTGCTTGAGGGAATACAGCATCCAGTCCCACATTCTCAGCAGAGACGCCTTGCCTCGATTATAATACAATTGGGCGTGCTTGGCGGCGGCGAAACCAAAGAGCCTTTCAATGCAGGCATATTTCCACGAGGCGTGGGGCAAAGAGAGGCGACCGCCGAGGCTTTCGGCAAGCTGCCGGGCGTCCTGCACAAGGTCGGGGCGATCAGGATAGAATACGGGCAGCCACGTCTGCAAATAGCTGATGCAAGCGGCGCGCACGCGGGCGCTGTCCTCTCGGGCGCGCACATAGCCAATTTGCAGTTTCATACCAAGCCAGTGCGCCTCCATCTTTTTATTGGACTTGTCGATACAACTGAGACGGCTGCTGGGCATGATGCGGTAATAAACCCGGCTCTGCGGCACAAAGGCGATTTCGCGACTGGCATTGATGACACGACAGAAATATTCGCCATCGTCATCCCCCAGAAGTCGAGTGTCCCATGGGCCGGCTGCCTCGGTCAACTCGCGGCTCACCAACCAGGTGGCCGTTTGCATATGCCAGTTTCCCTCCCACTTTCTTGTGAGCCATTCCGTGGGAGCAAGGTCGTGCCACAGGGGAGTTGGAATAAACTTCGCCTTACCCGGTCGAAACCGGAACGGCGCCCAGGGCGACGATAGGAGGAGCCGCGGGTCGTTTGTCAACAGCGCTCGCCGCATCTGGTGCTCGACCTTGCCCCTGGAAAGCAAATCGTCGGCGTCGAGCCATTGAATGTAATCGCCCTGACTTAACGCAAGCGCCTTATTGCGCGCAGCCGCCGCCCCTTGGTTAGTCTGAGTCGTAACCATGACTTCCTTTGATGCAAACCGCCGGGCCACGGCGAGCGTCTGATCCGTGGAACCGTCATCAACCACGATGATCTCCTTGCGCGGCCAGCTCTGGCCGATGGCCGACTCGATCGAGCTGGCAATCCAGCGCTGCGCGTTGTATGCGGGAATTAAAATGGACACCAGAGGTTTCATTCCAAAGTGGGTTTGCGGCTGCCGCGATTCGCGGGCTTAAGACTTCGAATAGACCATCGTTGTAGCCTCGGCCACCTTCGTCCACGCGTATCGCTCGTTGGCGTACGCTATGATTTGAGCGCGGACGTTCGGCAGGTCGCGGTATAGCTCGCTGCTGAAGTAAGTCGCAATCTTGTCGCGCAGATCCTCCGAATCCTTAGGCCTGAAGACCAAACCGGTTTTGCCCGCAACAATTTCCTCCTTCAGGTCGCCGACATCCGCGACGATCGCCGGTAACCCGAAACTGTAGCCCAAAAACAGCACGCCGCTTTGAAACACATGGGTATAGGGAAGAATCAACACGTCAGCTGCTTTAAAATAAAGCTCCGCTTCTTCGTCGGGGACGTACTCGATCTTTTGAATAATTCGGCCTTCGACACCAGTGCGCACGATCGCTTGTCGGATTTGATTCCAGTAATCGTGGTGCCCTTTTGGGCGCCCAACGATCAACAGGCGGTAGCTCTCATCGGAAACTGCCAGCCGGGCGAAAGCGTGCACGAGATACTCAAGCCCCTTGTAAGGAGCGATGTTTCCAAAGAACAGGATGGTCTTGTCGGCCGGACCCAGGCGCAGCCGGCGTTTGGCTTCGTGGAAAGAAAGATTGCTGTTGGGAACGGTGTTATTGATGCCAAACGGTATGACAGTCACTTTGGCCTCCGGAGTGCGAAACGCTGTTGCCAGTTCGTTTTTCATTCCGCTGGTATGCACGAAAATATGGTCGCTCAGTCGATACTGAATTTTGAGCGAGATCCGATTGAGCCACGAATCGTTTCCATCTCGTTTGCCAGCGTTGACGTTGTGCGCAGTCAACACCACTCGCTTGCCGAGCAGCTTGTAATAAAGCATCAAGACCGTTCGGTCGAAGAGTTCGATCTTGTTATTCCAAAGGATGTGAAAGATCGTGGGCTGCGCGGTAGCAGCGTAGCCGATCAGCTTCGCGTAATAACTTAGCAATCGTGTCACCTTTTTCGGAAGGCTGGCTTCAGGCTTCTGATCGCCGCGCAAATTAAGAAACGTGATCGCCGAATTGGTCAGCAACTCAGGCACAGCCAGGTCGTCGCTGCCAATGAAATCGATCGCTACGTTGTGTGCGGCAAGCGCCGTCGCCAAACCGAGCGCATAAGGTTTGTCACCGCCGCCAGTGAGAAGGGCCACGCGGGGCGACAATCGGCGCCTGGCGTTCGTCGCTGGGATTAAGTGCGCGTTGGCGGAATGATCCGGCGACAGCGTTCCGGGATAGCGCAAATTGCGAGCCGACGTCCGCGCGTCGGGATGAATGGCATCCGATTCAATGGTGTTCGCGAAGGTCGAATTTACAGAATTCATTGATGCGCTTTTTGGCCGGTCAACAGCCTGACCCAACCATGTTTTAGTTCAATTCGATCAGTTGCCTGTGAATCAGTTCCAGGGTCAAAATCTTGTGTATCTCAAAGGCGTAGTTTCCGTGGCCGCCAAGATGGGCTGAGAGAATTCGTTCCAACGCGTTCGCGCGCAGATACGGCCTGCTGCGCGCGCCGGAGTCAAGGAGCACTTCTTTTAACCAGGCCGATAATTGATCCCGATACCAGATGCGGAAGTGATGGAACTTGTGCCTGCCGAGAAATAATCGCTCGAGGCGCAACGGCGCAAAGGCGTGGTCGAGCTTTGCCAGCCATTGAGGCATCCGATAATCATATGCGTATTCGGCTTTAAATGTGAATTCCCGGTACCAGTGCAGCGTTTTCGTCACGCCGGGGATGGAATGCAGGGCAAGGCCGCGATCCGTGCCGATCTTTGCCAAAGCCGGATTGCCTTCGCCGATCAGGCGCAGCGCGGGCCCATTGTTTAACAGCGTTTCCGGGGTCTGGTACGCGAGTGCAACCAGATCATTATCGAAATAAGGACTCCTGTAGGTAAGCTGGGATCGTTCGATGGTAAACTTGCTGGCCATGTACCACGGTGCCTGCTTAAAGGAGGTAAAGGAAAGCCGGTGCCCCTGAAGCTCGCTCGTGTACGTGGCCGCCGCGTCCTGAAATGACTCTTCCAATTCGGTGTCGAAGATTCCGGGTTGCGGCGGGTCGGGCTTGAACATGACCAGCCGCCTCAGGATTTCACCACCGCAGACCCCGCTCAAGCGGACCGGCGCGATCCGCCTTGCTGATTGCTGAAGGTAGAGGTCGATCGACCCGGTGACGTCCATGGTGCCGTCGCTAATGTAAACAGATCGTTGGGCCAACTGCGGAAACTGCGACAAGAACTCGGCGCCTACGGGAATTGTTTGATGAGGTTGGCCACAGAGTCTGGCCGCCAGCCGGGCGATCTTGACATCGGCGCACTCCCGATATGTGCCACCCCAGGTGTAACATGGCAATTGACCGGGAGGACAAGGAGCCCAGGCCAGGATCATGCGGCTGTCCACACCGCCGGTTAACGACAAGCCCAGAGGCTGGTTCCCATTAAAATACCTTGGGAGAAGCCGCGCCCAGATGCTTCTGAGTTTCTCATAGAACTCCTCCTCGTTGAGTTGGCGCTGCGTTTCCCATGCTTCTTTGTTAAAGTAACGAGTTTTCGCCGGCCACTGCGCCTGACAAAACACCCAGGCCGACCCGCTGGGCAGCAGGGAGACGTTCGAGAAAAGCGTTCTGTTTTCCAGAATCGCTTCGCAACTGAGAAGCTCGCCCAGGCTGCGGATATTCAATTGGCGAGTCTGGGGCAAAACCTTGAGCAGCGCTTTTGCTTCCGATGCGAAATAGAACGCATCCTGGTCCTGGTAATAATAGACGCGGTTCACTCCGTAACGATCGTTAAACAGGACCAGCTTTCGTTGTCGGAAGTCCGCCAGCAACCCGCTGAACCAGCCGTTCAGCTTCTTCAGAAACGCTTCCTCTCCGAGCTCCTCATACCAATGGATCAGATAACTCGCGTCACCCGTTGTGCATGGGTGGCCCCGCTGCCGCAAAGCGTCAATCTCTGCCTGATCCGCGAAGTTCTCGCCCGAAAAAACGAGGCAGACATCCCTTGTTTCGTTCCAGATCGGGAGGCAATTATCAAAAGCCTGGCGGTGACAAACCCAGCCGCACCACAGGCCCATCCCCTCGTTATTGTAAGTGCCAAACGAGTAAAAGGGTTCGTGCCTGAGAGACGCAACCATGGCGTTGACCAGAGCCGGATACTCGGGCGATGCGCGTTTGCTAATGACTCCCACAATGCCGGGCATAAGAGGTCAACAGTCGAGAAAACGCAGCCCTTTCCGCACGGGCAAAATTTTGGCGGACAGGGGAAGGATTCGAACCTCCGATACGACTTGCGTCGTATAGCAGCCCTTGCGGGCTACTGCCTTAAGCCACTCAGCCACCTGTCCTGAAAGCTTTGCTTCTACCCTCTGGGCGCGCTTCTGTGAATGCTTGGGCATCAAATGTTACCGGGGCTTCTGGATCGCGCAAGAGCGATTTTTGTGCGCTGCGTTGTTATTTGGCGGCGGTAGATGAGGCTTGGCGCCGCGTCCGGTCACCCAGCATAAGATGTCGCTGACCATCCGCGCTTTGCCTTCCCAGCTCAGGTATTCGCGCGCATAACGGATTCCCTGTTGTCGCAATCGCCCAAGCGCTTCCGGATCGCGCGCCAGCCGCTCCAGAATGCGGTCAATCTCCGCCACCATCTGGTGTTCGTTTGTCAGAGGCACTTTGAAACCCACTTCGGAGTGGACAATGTCCCCGGGCCCGCCAAAGTCCGCCACCACTGGCACGGCGCCCGTCGCCAGCGCTTCGAAGACGACGCCACCACCAAAATCCCTGAGCGACGGGAACAGCAGCACATCGGCAGCTGCCAGGCGCTTCATGACTTCGGAATGAGGCAGCCAACCGAAGAATAACACGTTTTGATCAATGTTGAGAGCTTTGGCCAGACGCTCCAGGTTCGATCGCTCCGGGCCGTCGCCGACAACCGTAAATCTGGCCTGGCCTTTTCGCAGAAGCGGCGCCGCCCCGCGCAAGGCCAGATCAACAGCCTTAATAGGAAACAGGCCGCCGACAAAAATCAGTTCCAGGGTTCCGTTGCGTCCTTCGCTGCGCAACGAATCCGGGCAATGAGAGGGATTGATACCGTTTTCGCCCGGAACAAAGAACAGTTTCTCGCGATACTTTGAAAACTCGAGATACGTTTGCGATGAGCCAGCGATGATAGCAGCCGCCTCGCGATAGGTCGAGCGCGCAAACGGGAAAAACCGATAAAAACTCCGCAGCTTGGAAATCCACTCCCTTTGCTTCGCGGCCTGGGCGAAGCCGATCGGCCATGGCAAACCGCCGTTGATCGGTCCGATCACAAAGGGAATCGGCCCGTGGCGCAGAAAGTAAGCGAACGGACTCGGCAAAACAGCGGAGACAGGCACGAGCCGCAACACGAGGTCAAAGTCGTTTGCCAGAATTCGTCTGCGCAGCTTTCGCCAGGCCTGAAATTCAAAAGCGAGATAAAAGAAATAGTTAAAGGCTGTTAAAGCCTGACTGAAATAGTTACTTTTGAAGAGCCGGCGAAAGCACCAGGCATGAAACCGATCAAGCCACCCGAGGCTGATGCCTTCGATGGCATCAAATCCGCCGTTCCTGCAACGAACAGCCTCCGCATGATCGCGATGAACCACCAGGGTCACCGTGTGGAGGCGGGCCAGCTCCCTGCCATGAGAATAGCCGATGAGATGGCCGTGAGTGCCGCCCGGGTTACAGTCCCGCGCCAAAAGCAGAATCCGCAGCTTCGGAGCGGCCTGGGACGCGGTCCCGTTGTTAGATATGGTCATCGCTGGTTCTGCTGGCCGTTACTCTGGCCGTAGTGAAAGTCGTACCAGGCGCGTCTCAGTTTCTTGAGCGACCGCTTGATTTCATCGGGCAACGCTTCTTTCCAGCCGCGATGAAGGCCCAGCTTGAGGGCCAGTTTGCCTCTGGCCGTCAGCGGCACGAAATACCTGGGCAAATCAAATCGCTGAAAGCCATTGCTTCGCTTGAAGTCGCCCAGCGTATCCTCCAGCCAGTATGCGTAAACAAGGTATGGCATACCTTTTTCCGCACAGCGTTCGATCACCCTGGCCAATAGCGCGTTCGTAGGCGCAAGGTCGCGATAGGCGATCTTGGAAATAATTTGGCCAAGGCAGGCATATCTCCCTGCGTCCCCTACCATGATGAAACCGATCAGTTCGTCGCCGAGATAGGCGCCAAAGATTTCCTCTCGGTAAAGGAACCGGCTGAATTCACGTTTAACCGTCTCAAAGTCTTTCCCGTAATGCAGAAAACGCCGCCCCTGACGGACGGGAGTTTCATTAAAGATGGCTGTTACTCCCTGTACAAACGCATCGTCAAACTCTGTCATCCGAATGGTGACGCCGTGTTTTTCCGCTTTCCGAACCTTGTTTCGCACCTTGCGATCAATTTGTTTCTCCCACCAAAAGGCGTAGCTCTTGATCGGGAGGGCGGCGATGGAATCGCGCTCCATGGGATAGGAGTACCTCGGATCGGTGTCCGGGAGGCGTTGCCAAAAAGTCAAAAGATCAGGGCGATCGGGGCTTCTTCGCAGCGCGTCGATGATCCTTTCCGGACTCTCGACGTCCTCGAACCATTCCTGCTGCTCGCACGAGTGGGGCCGGGCGACGCGCACCACTTTTCCTTCGATCGTGAGATTCATCCCATTCATTTTCACAGCTGGTTCACAAACTGACACGGTCGGGCTGCCCTGTGGCGAGTGAACCGTTATTGCCCTGCGCTGTCACGACACAAGCCGGGCCAAGCTTTGCGAATCCGTTTTCGTACTCGAGCCGACTCGACGCAGCCATTGTTCCACCATCACCAGGCTAAAGAGAAGTTTGTGATGATCTTCTCTGCCGGAGACATGCCTTTGCAAAAGCTCGCGCACGCGCTCCGGCTTTAACAGGCGAAACATGAGCGAATCGTCATCCAAAAGCAGTTCGCGAAGCTCACCATTCATGGACGACTGAAACCATGCGTCCACCACGTTGGCGGCAAAGCCGCGCTTTCGCCGCCTCAAAATACGCGCTGGCAGGTAGCGCTGGCAGACCTGTCGATGCAGCCATTTGCGCGTTCCATGGCGAACCTTAAGGTGCGCGCCCAGCCGCTGCACGTATTCAACCACGGCCCGGTCGAGGTAGGGAACGCGCACCTCAAGGCTATGAGCCATGGATAACTTGTCGGCGTACATGAGGAGCTCATCGGGCAGGGAACAACGGATTTCCAGTAGCTGAAAACCTCCTAGCTCATCAGTATGCTGGAGTTGCGGCAACAGCTCGCGCCATGAATCGAGTGTGTCGCTGCCGTTGCCCCGCGGAAGCAGGTCGTCGTGAAAGAGGCCGTCTATCACATCCGCCGGCGCCAGAGAGAAAACGTCCAGATAACGTTTCAGGCGGTTTTCGCTGGCGAGCGACCGAATGCCGCGCTTGAGCGTCTCATTGCGCGGCAACCGGTTGACCGCAAAACCGAGCATTGAGCGGAGGCCGGGCGGCAGCCCGCGCCACCAACTTCCGTAGCGAATGCCCAGGTGTCTTTTGTAACCGCCGAACAACTCGTCCGGGCCCTGACCGATCAAGGCCACTTTCACATCCTCCCGCGCCCGCTGCGAGATGAAATACATGGGAACAATCGACGACGTGGCAATGGGTTCTTCGAGGCACTCAACGATCCTCGGCAACGATCGTTCAAATTCTGCGCGATCGAGCATAACGGTGACATGACGGGCGCCAAGGAGCGAAGCTGTCTCGGCGGCGTCGCACAGTTCGTCGTCACAAAAACTTCTTCCATAGCCTACCGTGTAGGCCGGCCACGACTGGCCCTGCTCGTTCATCAGAGCCAACAGCAAACCGGAGTCGAGGCCCCCGCTCAGGAGAATTCCCACCGGCACATCACTGAGCAAATGGCGTCGCACCGCGTGCCGGTACAATTCGAGCAGTTCTTCCACAGCTTCGTTATCCTTCTTGGGCGTGGCAAAAGGCGTGGGAACAAAATTGTACCAGCGCTTTTCCCGGCATTGGCCTTTTTCCGCAATCAACAGGGTGCCGGGAGCGAGTTTCCGGACACCTGTGAAAATCGTGTACGGGGAAGGAGTATAACGGAAGCGGAGAAAGAGATTGGCAGCGGCGGGGTCCACTTGAGGGTTTGAGTTTTCCGCGGCCAGCACCGCCCGGATTTCGGAACCGAAGGTGAGCCGTCCGTCTGTGTTACGATAGTAAACCAGCTTGATCCCCATGGGATCGCGGGCTACAACCAGGCGCTCATTGAGCGCGTCCCAGATGGCCAGACCGAACATGCCGTTGAGGTGATTGAACAGGTCGGCGCCCCATTCTTTGTAGCCGTGAACGATCACCTCGGTATCGGAATTTGTCCGGAACTGGTGACCTTTGCGTTGCAACGCTGTTCGCAGCTCCCTGTAATTGTAGATCTCGCCGTTAAAGACGACCCACACCTTCTCCTCAGCGTCTGACATCGGTTGATGGCCGCCCGCGAGATCAATGATGGACAACCGCCGAAATCCCAAGCCGACTGGACCGGCAACGAAAAAACCTTCGTCGTCCGGTCCGCGATGCGCGAGGGAGCGCGTCATCCGCACGATTGTTTCCCGTTCCACGGGTTCGAGCCGGCGAAAGTTAAACTGACCTGCGATGCCGCACATGTCCCTAGGAGTGTTGTGGAAACAGTGGCAGCGCTTCGCAGCGGCCGGCACTTGCGACCTGAGCGTTGCTGCTGCTCCTTCGGTGCGATTCGCGAAGATAAAAGGCAAGGCTGCGAAACATCTGCGATTGTCCCCAGCGATGCATGGGAACGTTGTCCCAGCCCAAGTGTAACTTGCGAGACCGAAACGATCCGTCAGGTTGGACCCACGAGTCCAGAACATGAGTCACAACCCTGGCCAGAACGATATTGAGCGCTGGAAACTCGTCGCCAAGAAGCAGACACAGGTTGACGCACTCGGCGCAGTCGTACAGTTCCCGCTTGTAAACCGTCAAACGCGGCGCTCTGGCAAAAGGTTTCGGCAAGCCGTCCTTGTCGAACAGATTTTCCAGGTAATACTTGATCCCGTTCGAAAGCGCTTCCTGACACGCCTTGTGTCCCGTCAACTTGTAAATTTTGGCCAGGGCTTTCATCACAAAACAGCTGTGATAGTGATCGATAAAATCGCGAACCCCGTCCATGGCATAGAACCATGAGCCGTCCGCTCTCTGGCTCTCCAACACAAAATACAAATTGCGTTCCGCGATCTTCCAGTAGCTCTCATCGGAGAAAACCCGGGAGGCGCTTGTGAGCAGGAAGGCGCGGTAAGCCGCCGCGTTAACCACCCCGCCTTTATCGAATGGCGTGTAGGAACAGCTGCTGCCTTTTTCCGTGGTCAGAAAATCTTTGATGTCCCTGGCCGCGTGTCGGGCGATGGAACTGAGGATGCCTCGCCACTCATCCTGCGGGTGTAGGTTGTAAAGTTGGAGGAATGCTTCATAGGCATACGGCGTGGTGGTTATCAGCGGCGTCCCGGCCGGGATCACGCCGTTTCGCGTGACCCAGTTAAAGGGATAGCCCCAGCAATACTCTCTGAAGCCGGGGCAGCGCGATTGCTTGAGTTCATCCAGAAAATGCACCGCCTTCTGCAAATGCGACGCCTGGCCCGTCGCTTCATATAGGAAAGCGAACCCCATCGCAAAATGCGCGTCCGCGATTGGAAAACGCATGCGACGATGAAACAAACGACGTCCAGTCGGCAGAAGTGCCTCAAAGAAGATCATCGGCGCAACGGCCAGGTGCCCGGCAAGTCTGCGGCGGTAATAGAGCGCCTTGGCTCGACCGCCCAAACGTCCGGCAAAAAAGCTTTGGTAATCCCACGACGTCTCGCCGTACGCATTTAGCCACTCGGCAAAGCTGGTAAGCACGCCCGCAACCCTGTCGCCTGACTGCGTCGGGCCGGGTTCGCGACTGCTGCGCTGGAGATTCATTTTACTTTTTCCGGTCAAAAGAGGCCCCATGAGGCGCCTGTTGAGGCGCGCCGATCTTTTAAATTTAACGTTCGCCGGCGAGCGTGAAGTTGTTGACTGGTTCCAGGCGCAAAAGGTTGCGAAAGATCGTCTTCAGTTTGTCCATCTGCTCGCGGCGATGGAAACGCATCAGATCCTCGGAGACCGGCCGTTTAAGTCTGCGAAGAGCGGCCCAACAATATCCGGCAAGCAAAGCCACGCCCGCGACCGGTTGCTTCATGGTTCGATAGGCTACGCGGAAGAGCTGCCATAAAGGCGAACCACCCAGGTAATAATCTTTTTCGCCGTAGGAAAAGCTGGCCGCCCATGCACTCTTGCCCGCCGTGCCCAGCGTCCTGTAGTGATAGAAACGCTTCTCGGGGAACGATCTCGTTTTCCAGCCTTTCATCCGGGCGGTAGTGACTGCGATCCAGTCAATGCCACCGGCAGGGTTGGGAAGGTAACCGCCGACATCTTCGAAACATCTCCTGCGAAAAAGTTGACAACCACCCGGCACATGGTTTTCCCCTTCGAAACTGTCCCGCGCCGAATCGTAACCTTCCTCCAGGAACGGCGTTCCGGCGACGCCAAGCCTGGGATCGTCTGCGAATTTGTTGATTAAGAACTCCAGGTAATCGGCCTCGAATGAAAGGTCCGCATCCAGATTGCCAATTACATCGAACTCCAGGGATTGAACACGTTGGAAGCCGGCGTTAAATGCGTGGACCTTGGCCGCGAAACTTCGATCCAGGCGAGGCGACCGATAAACCAGTTGAATCCATGGAAACCGCTGTGCGTACTCCGCAACGATCTCTCCCGTTCTGTCGGTGGACCCATCGTTGACAATCACCCACCGCTCTGGCAACAGCGTTTGAGTGACCATCGAGTCGAGCGTCTTTCGGATGAAACGTTCCTCGTTATGGGCAGGCGTGATAAGGACGTACTTCATAGGTTCTGCAGGCCGGCGGCTATCAGCAAGCTGCAGGCGCAAATTCAGTCATTCTCCCCGCGTCTGTCGCGGGCCGCGCCGGCTGAGTGGTGCCAGCGGAAATCTGGGCAAAAATCTCGTCCATGATCCGAGCCGTAAGGAGAATCTCGCGATACGGGATCGGCGGCTCTGTTCCCGAACGGATGCTGTTGTAAAAGCGCTCGATCAATTCCTTCATCCCATAATCCTGGTAGAGCTTGCGCGTGATGAAATTTGCGAGGTTCATTCGAGCAGTTCTCAGATGCTCGCGCGCCGCGCGAAGAGGCGGGACGAAATAGGTGAGATAACTTTTACAGGGCTGATAAGGGCTTCGCAGAGCGGTTCCGCTCACGTGATCGACAACGATTGACCCTGCCGGGCCGCACAGGCGCAGCTGGTTAAGCCCTTTTAACTGCGTCGAGAAGCAGAAGAATCCTGTGGAGCCTTTTCGATCCCGGATCAACAGCCTTAGTTCGTCCCGAAGCTCGTTTTCGCCCAGTCGTTTTAATTGTAGGCTTTGATCCGACAACGCGATCAGATCAGTCAAGTCGTCATCGAGAAACTCGGCCAGCGGCGCTATTCCGTGACTGATGATGTTATGAAACAAGCCGCCGGGCAGTTTTCTGATCCAGTGCGCCGGATTCCCAAGAAGCCCTTTGGCATAGGTTGTATCGCCAAGGTCGTAGCAGAAATGACTCTCTAATTGCAACGGCGCCCCGCCGAGGAAACCTTGCCGTACCAAGCGCCGGGCTTCGAGCATCTCGGGCGTGAACTGGAGGTTGTGACCGGCTGTGACCTGAAGGCCGTAACGTTCCGCCAGATCAATAAGCGATTGAGCTTCATCGGCGGTGACTGTAAAAGGCTTCTCAACGTAAACGTGCGCGCCTTTGTCGAGGCATTCCTGGGCGACCTGGTAATGGCTCTGAGGCGGTGTCGTGATGTGAACGACGTCCGGCCGACTGGCCCACAACAGGTCTTCCACGCTGGAGAAGCAGGCGGAAATGCCAAAGCGTTCTCCCAGTTGTCTGGCCATGAGCGGTTCCAGGTCGCAAAGGCCAACAATGCGGCAATCGGGCACGCGGCGGATCGCATGGACATGCTGATCCGCAATTTTGCCGCAACCAACTATTGCAACACGAAGCATGTCAGACAAACTCAGGCGTGGCTGTTAGTCCCGAACCGTGAGAGAAAAGCTTCCATGGCTTGTTTCATTGGCACGCGCGGGCGCCAGCCAAGGCTGCCTTTGAGTTTCTCATTGGAATAACGCTGGTTCTTCCATTCCGCGGCGCAGCGGCGTGGGTTGAAAACCGGAGGAATCTGGCCTTTTGACCAGGTGGCGTATTTCGCCCACACGACGCATCCGCAATAGGCCAGCCAGTATGGGACACGAATGGACCGGAAGCGTTTCACTGCCTTGCAGGCTCGGAGAAACTCCCGCCCTGTCGGCAGATCGTCATCCACGACGTTAAACACCTCGCCATCGATTCCCGGACGCAAACCGGCCAGCACAATGGCTTCCGCGCAATTATCCACAAAAGTCAGCGGCAACTGGTTCGACCCATTCACTTGAATCAGTGGACCAAAGGTCTTAATGCCGACTCTGCCGCTCAATTCTCGTTTGCCCGGCCCAAACACGTACCCTGGCCTGATGGTAACATGGGGAAGGTTGTGCCGCTCGGCGTATTCCCTCACGATCTCTTCCTGCTTGAGTTTGCCAAAGCCATAGGCATCGAATCGATCCTGCGGCGCGCTTTCCAGCGGACAGGTTTCATCCAGAAGAGCGCCGCGCTTGAGGCTCAGGTTTGAATAAACGGCAAACGAGCTGACATTAACAAATCGCCGCGGTTTTCCATACTTCGCAAACGCCACGACCAGATTGCGCGCCGCCAGCGCCGAATTCATGAACGCGCCGGCGAATGATTTGTCGATCCCCGCAGCCAAATGGTAGATGAGCGACACTCCCTCAACGGCTTTGCGACAGTCATTCCGGGAAAGAAGGTCGCCGATGGCAAATTCAACCTCTTTCGCGCTCGGATCGCGATTCAAGAGGCTGTTTAAGCGCTGGCAATCACTGGACGGCCGCACAAAGCACCTGATACGCGGGAAGCCGTATCGCAGGAGCGTTTCCACGACCCGCGTCCCGATAAAACCATTCGCTCCGGTTACCAAAATTCTCGCATCCCGCCCGATCATGTAACCAGAACCTGGCGCGGCGTTAGTCAATTGAAGGTCACTCATTGGAGTTGCCGGGCTTATCCTCTTCTTTCGCGCTTTTCAGCGGCAAATTCTCGCCGTGCATTCGGTTCGGCCTGCCCCTTGTCTTTTCTGAGTCCTTGCGCCTGCCGCTCCATGGGTTGGGCAAAAGTGTTTTGCCACGGGTTGCCGCAGGAGTGGAAGGTGACTCCGACCGGGAGTTGCCGGTTACCAAAGGGTGTGGATACACATACTCCTTGTATCCCGGCATCGGAACGTTGTTAAAGTAGTGCTCGCCCTCTCGCAGGTTCGGCGGGGCCGCGATCACTGCAACCCCATTGTTCCATGAGTAACACGGCTCGGTAACTTGATCGTTCCACCTGGCAGGCCGGTTCGGCGTGTCGCCACTGATCAGCGAGCCGCGCGCTCGTCCGGGCTGATCAAGGGCGTGATTCACTTTGCGAATCTCCAGTTTGTCGCTCGCGCAAAACGAAAGCGGCGACATGGGGTAGCCTCCGGTGTCCGCATAGGTAAGGGTGTCAGACGTGTTCGAAAGGATAATTGAAAACGGGACGCTTTTCGAGTTACACAGGTTGCTCATGCGCCGTATCGTATAGCCTGCCCATTGGTTCGGCTTCCAGTCCGGGTGCCCGGAGACAGCCACCGTTTGACCCGCATTGCTGGCCGCAGCGCCTGTAAAAAACGGCTTGGGCTCGTTTACATCCCAGGGGTTTGTGCCATCGGCGCCTCCCCATGGCTGGAACGGGAAAAAACCTCGAAAGTTGCCGAAACCCCAGACCGGATTGTCCCAGTAACCGCTGATGCTGTTGTCGTGAAAAACAGCGACACCGGAGCGACATCCGCCCGGGAAGCGGTTGAGGTTCGTTCCCGTAAAGGTATTGCGATACACTTCCATGGCTCGCCCGCCTCGAACGCGGCCGGTGCTTTCCGTTCCATGGTTGCCGATGTTGCAGTTAAAAATTCTGTTGTGCCTGACCACAAAACGCGCGCCGCCGTACGCATCTATCATGGCATACAGCGCCGAACCTTTGTTAATGAACTCGTTGTCCTCGAGGAAGAGGAACTCCGACGATCCGAAGTTGGTCGGCGCACTCCAGGAGCCATCGCCATAGCTGCGATTATTCCAGGCGCTATCGTAGATGAACATGCCAGTATGCTGTTTGTCGGTAATCACAAAGCTACAATGGTCGATAACACCCAACACGGTATCGAAGAGCGGGTATCCGTTCAGATCCTGCCATGTGCAGTGATCCATTCGGAAATTGCTCCCATTGGTATTTGAACCGGTTACAACCAGAATTCCTGGAGTGGTAGAAGTGCGTCCCCCGTCTTGAAACTCAATTCCGGTCAGCCTCGACACACCCGAGGAAAGGCTCCAGTTGATCAGCGCCACCTTTTGCGCGCCATCCTTCACGATGGTGATGCCGGCGCCGGCGCCACGAAGCGTGACAGCTTTCTTAACGGACAACGTTCCAGTCCAGGTAGCCGTTCCAGCGGGAATTTGCACAACATCTCCCGTCTTTGCGGAGGCAATGGCGTTCTGTACGTCCGATTGGGACGCGCTGCGGGCGGTAACCGTGCCTGCCATCGCCAGCGATGCGGGAAGACTAGCCGAGAGCGAAATGAGCAGCGTCGCGCACGACGCCGGCCACGCCCCGCCGACGCGCGGTTTTGAGAGATCGTCCAACTCGGCAGTCTTATCCTTCGGCATAGACAACGTCGCGGCTCCTATGCGGTTCCTCGATCTCAGACGATCGCTCACGCCGGCTGAAAATCCGCGGATAGTCAGTGGCAATAAGATAAAAGGCGAACCAGACTGGGCTTAAAGTTTTGAAGGCCGCTTCGGTCCAGTTATAAAGGATTACGGCCGCAAGGAAGCCCAGACGATATCGCGCCATTTCGAAATCGGTGAAGAGTTGTGCGCGTATTTTCCAGAAGCTGGCGATGAACAAGCCGATCAGCAACAACACCCCGACGCCTCCCAGCGTCAGATATGTCTCTAAATAACCGTTATGCGCTTCGTTGGGAATGTAGAAGAAGAGTCCCTCCAATTGTTTCAGCCGGTCACCCAGCCAAAAGCTTTCAAAGCCCGTCCCCAAAACGGGGTTGGTATCGATTTCCAAAAGGCGCGCCCAAAGGATCGTCCGTCCCGATAGTTCAGTGCCTCTGCCGAGATTTTCTGACATGCGCGAGGAGATTCCGAATGTCATCTCAGCGATCACAACCAAAACCAGAGCGGCAAGGAGGTATGTCCCGATAAAATTCGTGTTTACCAACCGACTGCCAACCGCTACAACCACGACGATCCCGACCAGCAGGCATGTGGCGGATGTGGCGCTGTGGGCCTGCGAGAAAAGCCACCAAATGCCTAGCCCGAACCCGCCAATCAGCCACAGCTCCCTGCGCCTCCACGCGCTGCGTTCCATTTGGCGGACCTGCAGCAGGTACCAGAAAAAGAAGTAGCCCAGGATCATGCAATCGGCGCCCAGCATGTTCTTATCCATCGCGATGCCATTATTTGTTGCGCCGCCCCAGGGGCTGAACCCCCGGCCAAACTGGGGATAATATTTGATAAAGAGGACGGATACCGGCACCACAATGTAGGCGCACCGCTTCATCAGGCGGATCAACGCCTGCTCCGGCTCCGCCTCTGTAAGCACAATGAGCACCATGATGGGATGCCCAAGGATTTTGATCCATCGCTTGAACGCCACGAATGGAAAATCGGACCACACAATGGAGACCAGGCAGTAAACCAAAAAGAGAATAAGCCAACGGTTGTTTCGAATAACTTCAGACAGGCCGACCCGGCGTTTAACCAGAACGCAAAAGCCCGCGATAATCAGCGTAAAGTAAAAGCAGGCGTCCAGCGGGCTGCCTTCCTCAATCGAGGCGCCGCCGCCGACGGACAATCCAAAAATGTTCAGCCATCCAGACACCGATCTCGAGGCCCCAATGATGAGCCAAACAATCGGCAGCCAAAGCGCGCCACTGACGTCCGCGTGCTCCCGGGCGTCCCGCCGGAACAGAAAAGCGATGAGGCCGATGGTGAGAATGGCTGCCAGGGGAGGAGGCATGGCAAGGGCAAAGGGTCAGCTGTTCGAAGACAAGAGAGGCGGCGCAAAAGGAATCACTTTCATGGAGACGCTCTCCGGGTCCCCAAAGAAAGTGTTGATGCACTCGGCCACGTAACTCACCATCTCCTGGGTCATCTCCGGGTAAATAGGCAGGGATAAAATTCGGGATTGATTGAAGGAGGCGGCGGGAAAGTCTGTCGTTGCCTGGCAGAAATCCTCATGAGCCATCGCAAGAGGCAATGCTTCGGGATAGTTTACCGCTGTCGCCACGCCGGCCTGAGTGAGATGCTTCCTCAACGCATCGCGGTTCTCCGTGCGAATAACATAACAGTTGTAAACATGTTCCCGTTGGGAACCAACCTTTGGGATAATGATGTCGCCAATCTCTTCAAACAAGTAGTCGTAACACGCGGCGATAAGACGGCGTGCCTTGGTCCACGAAGGCAAATGCGGCAGCTTCGCGTTCAGAACAGCGGCTTGCACTCCGTCCATGCGGCTGCCGGCGCTTTGCGAAACATCCCCACTCGAGAAGGCGTGGCGAGCGGCAGCTTTCAATGCGTCGGCAATCCGATCATGGTTGGTCACAATACAGCCCGCATGCCCATAGGCGCTGAGGTTTCGTCCCGGGCAAAAGGAGAAAACAGCGGCCTCTCCCAGAGTACCCACGTATCGACCATGGTATCGCGCCAGATGCGCTTGCGAGCAATCTTCTATCACCCAGAGCTTGTGTTCTCTTGCAATGTTCAAGATGGCGTGCATCTCTGCCGCCTGGCCGTACAGATGCACCGGAATAATGCCAACAGTGGCTTTGGTGACTTTTCGCCGGATGTCCTCCGGGTCGATCGTGAAAGTTTCCTCGTCGGTGTCGCAAAACACGACCCGCGCGCCCGTCTGCTGAATCGCCTCGATGGTTGCGATCCAGCCATGCGCCGAGGTGATCACTTCCGCGCCTGATGCTATGCCAAGCGCCTGCAGAGCGACATAGATCGCGTCCCGGTCGCTGGCGCAGGAAACGCAGTGCTTTACTCCCAGCGCGTTGGCCCATGCCCGCTCGAATGTCTCCACCTGGCGCTGGCCAACGTCCGGCGCCCCTGTGATAACTTCGGCAATGGCGCTGTCGATCTCTGGTTTAACCCTCTGATATTGGGCATTCAGATCGACAAAGGGCACTTTCACAAGTCGAGATGGGAGGAAAACCGGCGCAGCGGTTAAGTCACAGCGGGCGGAGAAGCCGCGCCGGGTTGCCCGCGTAAACGCCGGGAACGGCGATATCTTTGGTAACCACGGCGCCGGCTCCGATCACCACCCGGTCACAAATTGTCACCGGCAGAATTGTGGCGTTGGTCCCGACACTGACCTGATTGCCCAGTTTCGTCGGCCGCCAAAGCTCTGCGCTCGCAGCCGGTTTGCCGCCTGAAAACAGATCGTTGATAAACATCGCGCCGTGCGAGATGAAGCAATCGTCCCCCATGCTCACCAGTTCGCAGATAAAGGCGTGTGACTGGATGCGACAACGCTTACCTATGGTTGCGCCTTTCTGGATTTCCACAAAGGGCCCCACAAAGCTGTCATCGCCAATTGAGCAGCCATAAAGGTTCACCGGCTGCACGACGGTGATGTTCCGTCCAAATTTGACGTTAACAATCCCTGCGTTCCAAATTCGTGGCGTAGTCATGGGACCCGTTGTTTGAGTCGCGCGGAGCGGTTGCTCGCCTGCGCGGGCAAGCTCAGGACGTGCTCACGGTCGAGCGTTTCTCAAGAGGCTCTTCTGCGGGAGCAGCGCGTTTTGCGGCAAGCAGCGCATCGTAGGCCGCCAGTAAATTCTGGCCTACCTTCGCCCACTGCAACTCGCGCTCCACCCGGCGCCGGCCGAAAGCGCCCATTTGCCTTTGGAGTTCGGGCTGGTCCATGAGTTGAGCGATGGCTTTGGCAAACTCGCGTTCATTGTTGGGCTCCACATAAACAGCGGCGTCCTGCGCGGAGAACCTGGTCTCTTTCAAGTCAAAGGTCACGATCGGCTTGGCGCAGGCCATGTATTCCATCACCTTGATCCAGGTGGAGACGTCGTTCAAAGGGCTGGAGGGATCCGGATCGAGGCAGATGTCCGCCGCGGCAAGGTTGGCTTGCAGTTCTTCGTCAGGAACAAAGCCAGGCAACTCGACGCAGCCGTTGAGTCCCAGATTCTGCGCCAGCCTCCGCAAATCATGCAGCGAATCGCCGGCGCCCATGATTACGCAGTGAAAATCCGATCGTTTCAGATCGAAAAGCAGATGGCGCAGCGCGCGCAGCAAGTAATCCACCCCGTCCTGCGGGTTTAGGCTGCCAACGTAACAGAGAATGGTTTTTTTCATCTCCCGCAGCCGCGGGTTTGGCGCCACAGGCGCCATGCGCATGTGATTTGGCCCGTTTCTCACGATGAAAATACGCCGCGGGCTCTTGCCTGCGCGCTGAATCTGCACAGCCTTGTACGATTCGTTGGTGGCGATCGCGATATCTGCCAGTTTGAGGCTGCACAGCTCCAGCAAGCGCAGCAAGCCGGTTGCAAAACCTTCTTTGGCGCCGTACCGGGATCGGTAAAGCTCGGGACAAAGATCGTGATGGTCGAACACGAATTTTTTCCCAAGTAACTTGAAGGGCAAAGCCACGAGGAAGAGCGTGTCGGGCGGGTTATGGGCGTGAATGACGTCAAATCCGCGGGTCAGGAAGACGTAGCTGCTTACGGCCAGACAAGCCGCAGTAAAATAAACATATTCGACCAGGTAACCGAGGGCCGACCTCGCCTTGAGAAATAACAAGGCCATTCCCGTGCGACGCCCGGGCGATGTTTTGTTGAAGAGTTCCAGATGCGGGATGCGGTACACCGTCACGCCGTCCACCAGTTCTCTGCGCGGTTGATTGCCCTTCTGAAGAGCGATCACGGCGACCTGATAGCCCGCGCCAGCAAGCAGGTCGGCTTCGTTCTTGACCCGCGTATCCTGTGGGAAATGGTTTTCCACCATCATCAGGATTCTGGCCTTGGCCTTGTTCATGATTCCGGGTATGGCTCGGCTACCAGCAGATCCCCTGATAGTTGGCGCAATTGTGCCTCGCCGCCGAGTTGAGCCCGACGAGGTCAATGATCATCGCCGAGTTGTGGTTCGCCAGAATCGCATCGCAAATGCGTTCCGTACGTTTCGTGACCACCACCACGTCGCTGCCATGGATCACATCCTGCGGGGACGAAACCATCAAAGAAGAAATGTGCGGGATGGTCTCTTCGATGTAACGCTTGTTGGCGCCTACCAACCTGGCCAGGGCGACTTCCTCGTCGTAGATGGCCACTTTATAACCCTTGCCAATGAGTGTTTCCACCAGCAGCACGATGGGGCTTTCCCGCATGTCGTCTGAACCGGCTTTGAAACTGAGTCCCAGCACACCTACCCGGTTCTTTCCTGTGCGGCGCACCAGATCGAAAGCGGTTTCGATTTGCTTCAGGTTGGTTCGCAGCAAGGTATCCAGCATCGGCAGCTCCAGATCCAGTTGCCGGGCCTTGTAAAGAATTGCGCGCAGATCCTTCGGCAGGCAGGAACCGCCAAAGGCGAACCCCGGCTTCAGGTAGTAGGGCGAGATGTTGAGCTTGGTGTCTTTGCAGAAAAGCTCCATGAGCCGCTGGCCATCGATGCCCAGCTTCTTGCTCAGGTTCCCAATCTCGTTGGCGAAACATATCTTCACGGCGTGAAAAGCGTTGCAGGCGTACTTGATCAGTTCGGCCATGGCGATGGAGGTGCGTTCCACAGGCGATTGAACCCCCGAATAGATCGCAGCCACCGTTTGGAAGGAACGGTCGTCATCTGCTCCAATGATTGTGAAGGGCGGAGCATGAAAATCTCTGATCGCTGTCGTCTCCCGCATGAATTCCGGATTAACACAGATACCGAAATCCTTGCCGGCCACCTTGCCAGACGTTCGCTCCAGCAACGGCCGGATCACTGTTTCCACGGTTCCGGGCAATATGGTACTGCGGATAACAATCACATGGAAGTTGGAACTGGCTCGGAGTAACTGTCCGATTTCCGTTATGACTCGTTCGATCTGGCCGAGGCCGAGGCTCCCGTTGTCATTGCTCGGGGTGCCCACACAAACCAGGGCAATATCGCCGAGTTGTTCCGCTCTCACGCGTGTCTGCAATCTGCCGGCGCCAACAACGCGGCCGATTAACGCCTCCAAACCCGGCTCGATAATCGGGCTTTTTCCCGAGTTGATGAGGGAGACCTTGACCTCCTGCGGCTCAATCCCGGTTACAGAATGGCCCATTTCGGCCAGGCATGCTGCCGTGACGCAGCCAACGTATCCCATGCCAAAAACTGTGATATCCATAAGCTTCTTATCGCGAATGACACCGGGACGTTTCGAATCGGGACGTTTCTGCCAGGCCGGCGTAAAACCTGGCTACTTCGCCGGGCGTCGCGTTCCAAAACTGGCCACGGTACTTGCCGCTGACGTAATCGAGAAACGACCTGTAATGGCTCACCGGGTATTCCATTGGGCCGACGGATCTCTCGTCGAAACACAGATAGTCGGGATGCACATCCAGCAGAGCCATGCCGCCATGCTCAGCGATCCAGTCCAGTTTTCGAAACCAGATTTCCGGCGTCTTCTCCCGCAGCAGGATAAAGAGCGTAAAATCCTGGGGAAGCGTGTAAGGAATCTCGACGTAGCCCTTGGAGTGATCGCCGCGGACTGATTTCTGAGGATTGGGCGAACTGCCATTCGAGTAGGGCACCCAGAAGGGAAAGATGGTATGGCGCCCCTCGGGTTGCGGTTCGAACGGATCGGTATCGAAGGTAGAGGCGTCGTATTGCACATCGAGGTCATGCAACCAATCCAACTTCCGCAGCATGAACCCGGCCCTGAAACCCGATGCACCCCATTCACGGGCGTAGCGGTTGATGCGGGTGGCGCGCTTCTGAAACCCTCGCCGCGAGAAGAAAAGGCGGCCATCATGGTTAAGGTCGTGTATTCCCACCTCAAAACCCGAGGCAGTCAGTTCATTACGTAGCTCGGCAGGAACTCGGTACTCGCCCTCGGGAATAAAGTTGAAGGACGAACGAAACCCTAGCTCCAACTCCAATCGCATCAAGGGACGACACCTTTGAAGGCCTTTTATGCCTTCGACGTCGTGCGTCAAAACGAGGGCGAATTTCCTGCCGTTGGGCCAGCCAGACCAGTTTTCTGGAGGACGCTCAGACCCTTGCATGATCGGCCAGATATGGCTCACGCGTTTTCGCAACCGTTCCGCCAGCTTCCGCCGAATGGCGGTTCTGATACTCTGAGGGATGAAAGGCTTGATTCCGTAATAGATTTTATTGCGCAACATGAGGGATTCTCCGGTGAGAGGCTAGGGCAAGGGAGGTGGCGAGTTCTTTCGGCGCTTTGCCGGTATCGGCCGTTCTCTGGCTCCATCCGGCAGGAGCAACAAAAGAATGAGCAACAGCAGGAAAACAGTCAGCATTTGTAAAGCGTGGGAAGAGGCCGGGGCGCATGCGCTGGCTGACCCCGAAAGCTTTCGGGGTAGCAGTCAAAGGGAAATGACCGCTCCATCACGACCCGGTGTCGAGCCATTTCGGAACGTAGGAACGCGCCTTGTTTACCACGACGGACACGTTGTTTCGCTCCGCGACCAGCTTGTTGTAACCGCGTCTGATAGCTTCCCGGCTGTCCTTTTCAGCTTCGACTACCACCAGAAGCTTGTCCATAAAAGCAGCCATTCCCCACGTGGGACTGGTCTGTTCAAGCGCCGGCATGTCAAAAATGATGTAATCGAAATCGCTGGCCTTCATGTTGGGCATCATGTCGAAGAACTTCTTCAAGCCGAGTTGGGCCGGCCCCCCGGAGTTCGGCGATCCTACCGTGGCCAGGTAAAGGTTGTCCGCCGCTGAGGCGATGGTTCCCGAAGGCTTGAGCGCCGCATTCAAGGGATAGGCAGGTTTGCCTTTGAAAAAGGGATGCACTTCTTCCGGGCCAAGGTTCACATCTACCAGAAGCACTTTTCCATCGTTCGTTTCCGAAAGGGAGGCTGCCAGCCCGGCAGCAAGCGTTGAGCTTCCTGCCTGGTCCGAGAAGCCGGTCACGCCAACCAGCTTTGGTTTATGAGTCAGGTGGTTCAGCTCGAAGTAGAGCCCAAGTCGATCCCGGATGGCGTCGCAATATGGCCGGATGAAATGGCCGGCTTCCCACGGCGCAAGTTTGGAATGATGTTTCCTCGTTGCGAGCGCCGTGGAGCTGGCGGGGGAGCCGTTGCGAGGCAAAGGCACATGTCCGTTACGAGAGGGATAATACGGAATTGAGAGCATCAACGGAATGCGAAGCTGCGTCTCCAATTGGAGCGGCCGAAGGACTGTCTGATTCAGAAACAGGCCTCTTAACAAGGCAAGAGCGATGCCCAGAACAATGCCGCTCCCGGCGAACGCCAAGGCAATCTTATCGCGCTTCTTGGTCTCCAGAACCGGCGGAGATGGGCGCTGGACTGCGCTGATGTTGGGCATCTTGCTGGGATCCAAAGCTTCGTCGATTCGAGCTTTTTCCAGTGATGCAGCGAAATATTTGTAGTTATTTTCATCCATTTCCCGGCGCCGCTCCAGCTCTTCAATTTGAGGCGCAAGCTCGGCCAGCTGTTTCGTCCGCTGCTGAATGTCGCTAAGCCGGGCTTTTAGCGCTTCGATCCTGGCCTGGATGCCGGCCAGTTTCGCCCGTTCGTCCGTGGGCTTTTTCCTTCTCCAGACTCCTATTTCACTGTTAGTCTTTTGGTTGACCAGCGCTTGTTGCTCGGCCAGGTCGGCCTCGGCTACATTGAGTTGTTCCTGGATCTTGGCCTTTTCGGTTGTAAGAGCAGCTGAACCCTCCTTGAGCGATGCGACCCCGGTTTTCTCCCTCAGTGATTTTAAGGCATCTTCGGTTTGATTAAGGCGCGCGCGAACCTGGTCGGTCTGTTGCGCTACGAAGTCAAAGGCGCCGGCGGAACGATGCACTTCCAGGTGCTTGACGAAATAGCGGCTCAACAACTCCTGCAAAACCACCGTGGCCATCTCGGGATTTGGGTTCTTGTAAGAGACAAGAATGATGTTGCTGCCTTTGCTGGAAACGACCTTTAGTCCCGAAATGATCCTGCTCGCGGCCTCTGTCTCGTTGGCCGGCGCGGCTGCCGGGAGCAGCCTTCGCAGGCCGATGGCTTTCATGAGCCTGGTGAATGAATTTTCCGGAGGCGCCAGCAACCGCTGAGGTCCGATTGCCTGGGCAACCTGGACCGCCAGATCCCAGCTGGTGAGGATTTCGATTTCGGCGCCGATAACTCTGTCCGCCTCGTTGTTGGAGGCTGCCGCCGCCTTTTCCGCTTCCACCGGATCGACGCCACTTCGTTCCAGGACGTATCGCACCAGCAGCTTCGCCTGGGATTCATACGAAGGCGGATAGAAGAGGTAAACTGCCGCGGCGGCGATAAGACCCAGGGCCGTGCAGACCAGGATCGTCCGCTTGCGTTTGAACAGCGCGAAGACAACGTCGCCCAGTTTTATTCCAGAATGATCTTGTGGTTCCCGTCGAATTTGAGCCATATGTGTTTAACCTTTAGTCGAGATGAGGGTAGATGAGTGAGCCGGCCAGCCGGTTGAGCATCAATGGCAACTTCCCAAAGACTTTCTTGTGGAAGCCGGAATGGTAATCAGCGGCAAGGAAAGACCGATCGCCCGATGGATCTGCGCGGAAGTAAGGGATGATTTCTTCCGTCGTGTTCCAGGAAAGCTTGAATCGCCGCAACCCGTCGTTTTCGCGCGCCGTGCGCCCAAAGTGCAGTGTTCTCGCCCCGCTTTGAGCGAGAGCCTGAATGCCACGCCAAATGACAAGATTGTTGGCTCGTATCTCCTGAAGCCGCTTGTCCGATGCGCCGTATTTGTAAATGGCGTTTCCCCCAAAGCGGAAAAAGACGGCAGCCGCAATGGGCTTGGAATTGTGCCGGGCCACAATAATGAAACCAAGCCCGGGTTTGATAATGTGCTCGTAAATGTTGGCGAAAAATGCGAACGGTTGCGGCGGCAAACCCTGTCGCCGGCGCGTCCGCACATGAAGCTTGTAAAAATCGACGATGCCTTGCCGGCGATGAACGATGCAGGCGCGCACGCCGTTGCGTTCCGCCTTGCGAATAGCCCGGCGAACGGCGCTGGCAAAGCGGGCAAACAGTTGTTCGGGGCTCTGGCGCAAGTCGAGCGTATGCCCGTGAAATTGCGCCGACGGCTCAGCAGAGAGCTGGAAGGACGATCCCCCACGAACCTCGATGTGTTTCCAGCGGCGTCGCCCGGCCAACCTGGCAATTTGGTTTTTCACCGTGTCGATTGTCTGGCGATTAAAAATCAACGGCTCGCAAACGTCGCTGAATGGCAGGCAGACGCCGCGACATCCCGTAAACCGGCTGCGCACTTCCATGAGGGGAACCAGTGCCGCCAATCTCCCTCCTTGCGAAAACTGAAGATAGAACGGTGTGTGGTTGTAAGTTTGCCGGAGCACTCGGGCCCAGGCGCTGGTATGAAAACAGCCCGCATCGGGATGCTGTGCGATCATTCGGTCCCACGCTCTATCCTTGAGCGGATCCAGCACGCGCATTTGAACCGATTGATCGATCCTTTTCCCCGGCCAATCGTCGCCAAAAAGCGGCAGCCCATCTGCTGCGCCTGGCCTGGTTGATCGGAGAGTTTGCAAGAAATTGTCGCTAAACGAGCGCCTCGGCGCCGAGCACTTCGCCCAAGCAACAGGCAACGTAATCGATCTGCTCCTCGGTCAGCTCGGGAAACATCGGCAACGAAAGAAATTCTTCTGCCAGCCTCTCTGCGACGGGAAACATTCCCGCATCGTAACCAAGCTGCCCGCAAGCCTTCTGCAGATGGACAGGGACCGGATAATGCACCCCGCAGCCGATGCCTCTCTCTTCGAGAAGGCGCCGCGTTTCGTCGCGCTCGCGCACGCGAACCGCATACACGTGATAGACATGCCGCGCGTAACTCGCCTCTGTGGGAGTGAAAACTCCTTCGAGTTCCGCCAACGCGCGGTTGTAATGCAAAGCGTGTCTGCGCCGCAGGCGATTCGCCTGATCCAAATGGCGCAGTTTTACAGACAAGACCGCTGCCTGAATACCGTCCATACGGCAATTCCAACCCACCAGCGAATGATGATATTTGCTGGCTTGGCCGTGATCTCGAAGAACCTGCACTTTCTTTCGCAGCTCCGGGTCGTTCGTCACAACCGCTCCAGCTTCGCCAAAAGCACCGAGGTTTTTTCCCGGATAAAAGCTAAAGCACCCGGCGTCGCCCAGAGTGCCCGCTTTTCGCCCCTTGTATTCGGCGCCGTGCGCCTGCGCAGCGTCCTCGATGACGAAGAGATCATGAGCGCGCGCAAATTCCAAGATCGGGTCCATGTCGGCCGGTTGCCCGAAAAGGTGGACCGGAATGATGGCTTTGGTTCTTGCTGTGAGAGCTTTCTCCAACTCGGCCGGGTCCATCGTGAACGTATTTTCGTCCACATCGACAAAGACGGGTCGCGCCTTACAAAGCAGGATGGCTTCGGCCGTGGCAATAAAGGTGTTGGGCACCGTGATGACTTCGTCACCCTCGGTGATCCCCAGGGCCAGAAGCGCCAGCCAGAGCGCGTCGGTGCCGTTGCCCACGCCTATGGCATGCTTCGCGCCGCAATACGCGGCGAATTCCGATTCGAACTTTTCTACGAATGGTCCGCCGGCAAAGGCATTACTGGCGATAACTTCACGGATAGCGCGCTCGAATTGCTCCATCAGCGGCGCGTGATGTTTCTGCAAGTCAAGAAAAGGGATTTTCATTGGCGGCATGGCAGAGTGTAAAAACAAACGATGCGATCCGGGGGGCGCTCTTCAGGTTGCGAAAATGTTTCGACTCAGACAATCTGGCCGCGTCGTTTAACCGGCGAACGCTTCAATGGGCGAGGGCTCTTTCGGCTTAACGGAGACGGGCAACGGTCTGGCCGTGTGGCTGGGATGAGAAAGGGTTACTGGCGCGCCATTCTTCCTGAGTGACGCGGTGGCTGCTTCGAGGATCCTGACCATTTCCAGCCCCTGTCGGCCGCCGGTTAACGGGGGCGAGAGCGTCTGAATGCAGTCGATAAAGTGCTGGCAAGCCAGTTTCAGCGGTTCTTCCTGCTGAATGTAGGGAATGTAGCTGTCGCCGTAGTGGTAGGAATACTGGAATTCCGCGAAAGTATCGTAGTGCGGCGGTCGCTCGACCCGCATGTCATAGATGCGAATTTTTTCGCGGGTCCGCAGATCGTCGTACACGATCATGCGCCGTGTGCCAACGATGGTCATCTCGCGAATCTTGCGCGGCTCTAGCCAGCTGCTCTGAATGGTGGCGAAGCGTTTGCGCGGGAAAAACAGCGACATATTGGTCACATCTTCTATGCCTGGCGTGATATGCGCGTTTCCCTGGCAATTTACCGCGGTGGGAAACTCATCCAGAATATGGAGAATGATCGAAATGTCGTGGGGCGCCAGGTCCCAGGCGACGTTAATGTCTTTCTGGAACAAACCGAGATTCAGCCGCCGGCAGTTGATATAACGGATTTCACCCAGGTCTCCAGCTTGAACGATTTCCGCGATCTTTTGAACCGGCGCCGAGTAGAGAAAGGTATGATCGAGCATCAGAACCAAGCCATTGCGCTCGGCAATCTCGATCAATTCTTCGCACTCGGCCGAGGATGAGGCCATTGGTTTTTCGATAAAGGTATGCTTGCCCGCCAGCAGGCTGGCCTTGGCTAATGGGTAATGGTATTTCACCGGTGTGGCGATAACTACCGCATCCACGCCGGTTCCGTTGAGGAGTTGCCCGGCTTGCTCCACGCCTTCCACATCCGGATACAGCGCGCGAATGTGGCTTAGACGCTCGGTGCTAACATCGCAGACGGCTTTCAACCGGCAGTCAGGCAAACTTTTGAAGTTCCGCACTAAAAGCGGTCCCCAGTAGCCGCATCCAATTACGCCAACGTTGATTTGTCTCTTCATGTTTTTGAGCGCTTCCTTTTAAACCCGCACAATTTGAGTGCTGTGCGGGCCATGCCCCTTGCGAATCGGCCCCTGGATGATGGGCAACACCGGCACTTGCGGAATGGGCGCTTGTGCTCCTCGCGCCAACGACTTCGGGCGGGCTTCCAAAAGCTGGCCGGCCAGCACGGCGAACGTTTTGAGCATGATTTTCAGATCCATCAGAAGCGATGCGTTCTCGAGGTAAAACAGATCCATTCGGATCATCTCATTAAAGGTGGTTTTGTTCTTCCCATTCACTTGCCAGTAACCGGTTAGACCGGGAAGACCGTTCACGCGTTCCCGTTGCCACGGCGCGTAGTGCGCAAATTCGTTCGGAGTGCAGGGCCGCGGTCCCACCAGACTCATCTCGCCGCGAAGCACGTTGAAAATCTGAGGCAACTCATCCAGGCCGCTTGCGCGCAAAATCCGTCCAAAAGGAGCTAGCCGCGCATCGCCGAACTCGTCCAGCTTGGTCATGGGGCAATCGCTCCGCATCAAGCTCTCAAAGTAACGCTCGTGTGTATGCGTTTCGGCGCTCACTTTCATGGTGCGGAATTTCCAGATGGAAAATTGCCTTCCTCCAAGCCCCACGCGCTTCTGCCGGTAGAAAATGGGGCCGGGCGACGCGACTCGGGTAATCAGCATCAGCAAGAGCATCAGCGGCAGCCAGACGGGTAGCGAGAGCAGGATGCATGTAAGATCCAAAGCGGTCTTCCATGCGGGCCTGACAGGATTGAGCCATTCACGGGCAAATTCGCGAGATCTTTGAGGCGCTCCATGGCCATTCGCTCCATGGCCGTTGGGGAAGTAAACAGGCATGCTGCCGCCCTTGGTCACTCGCCGCACTTCCGGGCGAAAACCTTGTAGTGTCATTTTTAAGTTTCCTTCGGTGTTGTTGCCGTCTCGCTAAAACCCCGGGGGCATCCAACGAGAAAACAGGGATTATTTTTTTCCGTGAGTCGGAACGGAGGCGAATTCCCGAACCAATTCGACTCCAAAAATTTGCGGACCGGGCACCAAGTGGAAAAGTGGAGAACAAATCCCGGGTCCCGAGATGTCGTCAGCGAGTGAGAGGATACTGTGACAGATCGCTCCTTGGATTCGTTTTGCTTTTTCCCGCACGCTTATTACTACGGAAACTGACGCGGCAAGGTCGCTGATATTTCGGTCGCGCCATGAAAATCCGAACACACCAGTTGCGCAGCATTCGGGAGTCGCCCCTTTTAGCCGGTTACCTTTTATTCCATTTCGGCAAGGAGCGTATCGAGATTCTCGTTTCCCGAATCCTCTTCTTCGCCGATTCCTGCCTGTAACAAACACCGAAGGCAAAGTCCGCTGCCTACATGCAATTCGCCTTCGCAATGCGGGCACTCGTCGGGCTCATGCGGGGTAAGTAAATCGGTCAGGCCGTAGAAACTCATGGTGAAGGAAGATTTAACGCGGAGCGCCGGAAGCAAGACCTCGCTTCTATGTTAAGAAGTCCCGACGTGAGATCGAACGTTCAACCGTGCTCAAGCTGCTACTACGGAAAGCAGCGGGCGAAGTTTCAGAAAAGCCAATGGAAACAACTCGCTTTTGCGTTGTTGTTCCACTTATGATCCTGTTTTCGAAACCCCCAGGTCGGGCGTTACAATGTCGAGTAATCAAAGTCGCGAGATGCGCAATTCGTCCCAAATTTTGAAAGGTGCAATCGCTGCGGCGAAGGATACGCTGCAATCGCTTGTGGACCTGGATGCGCAACTGGCCGCGGCTGCAGACCTGGTGGAGCAATGTTTGCGCGCTGGAAACAAGCTGCTGGTCTGCGGCAATGGCGGTAGCGCGGCGGACGCGTCGCATTTTGCCACAGAATTTGTGGTGCGCTTTACAACCGATCGCCCGGCTTACCCGGCAATCTGTCTGGCAGCCGATGGCGGTCTCCTCACCGCCGCCGGCAATGACTATGGCTTTGACGAACTTTTCGCCCGCCAGGTAGCCGCCTTTGGCGCACCCGGCGATGTGCTCATTTGCCTTACGACCTCTGGCAATTCGCGAAACGTGCTTCGCGCTCTGGAAGAGGCAAAAGCGCGCAAACTGAGAACGATCGTTTTTCTCGGACGCGACGGAGGATTAACCCTCGGCTTGGCCGACGTTGAGCTGCTCGTGCGCAGCGATTCGACGGCCCGCATACAGGAAGCACATCAGCTTCTGCTTCACGTGCTGTGCGAAGCAGTCGAAGCGCGCCTTAACAAATGATCACGTCTCGGCTCACTCCGATTTTTTCAGCAACCGTTCACGCTCGCGATTGAGTTGCCGTCGCTCGCGAGCCGTCAAACTGCCGATCCCGAATTTGGAAATCTTATCCAGAATGGGGTCGATGGAGGCATACACGTCGTCCGCTTCTGCGGAACGCCGGGGGCGCGCTTTAGGGACGACGTGGAACTTCGGTTCCCTGGCGAAGCGAGCTTTCAATCCATTCCACCAGGCCAGTTCCGGGCCTGCGCCTCGGAGCTCGATGAAAAGAAACGCCGCGACGATACTCGTCCAGACCACGACCAGCTCGCTCCAGGCGTGATAAGCCAGCAGTTGCAAAGTGTAAACGGCAGCCAAAATCAACACGACCCATTTGGCCATGATCCGGAGAAACAATTCCACCCGCGGATAAATCGTAGCGAAGGCAACAAAAACGCCAAAGTGCAGCGCCGGCGATCCCGAAAGAGCCGACGGCTGCCACAGGCCCCAAATGGTCAGCAACGCCGCCGGCGTGATCAGCAAAAGCAGATAGAGCGCAACGTACGCGCGCCGCCCGATGAAACGTTCCACTTCGCGTCCAAACACGAAAAGCAAATACATCTCAATGGCGAACCAGAGAAGCGTCGAAGGCGAATGCACAAATGCATACGTGCACAGCCGCCACAATTGCATTCCGCCCCAGATGCGGGTGCTGTCGAAAATGAAGTAATTTAGCGTCCCATGCAGGCCGGGAATGGCGATTAAAACGCAGGCGACTACCGCGCAGACCACATGCAGCCCCACCAGAATCGTCGTGACGTCCACGGGATAGCGCCCCATCCACGCCACCGGACGATAATCATCGGAGGTGGTCACCCCGAACATGCTTTCAATTAATGCCGCGCCCCGTATTTGCGCAAGTGAAACGACGCTCCAGCCAACGAATCCCGTGAAGCCTTTTGAAAAGTTGACACCGCCGCAGACCACCGGTCCGCGGCTTTTCCGGGCAACGGCCCGAATCCCTTCCCTTTATTCGCGTCCATTCGTGGTTAAAGTGAACGCTCTTCGACTCATGAAAAATATCGCGCCTGCCATCTTCCCGCCCAGCGGAATAGGGGACAAAAAACCAGTCAACCCGGCGGTCTTGGATTGGGTGCATGATATCGCCACGCTCGCGGAGCCGGAAAATATCTTCTGGTGCGACGGCTCGGAACGCGAACGGCAGTTCCTCATTTCGGAATCGCTCAAGCAAAACGTGCTGATCCAACTGAATGAGAAAAAGGTTCCCGGCTCCTACCTGCATCGCTCCAACCCAAACGATGTGGCGCGGGTGGAGCAATTCACTTTTGTGTGCACCCCTACCCGGGAAGAAGCCGGCCCCACCAATAACTGGAGCGAGCCCGGCGAAACTTACGCGAAATTGCGGGCCCTGCTCAAGGGCGCCATGCGCGGGCGCACATTGTTTGTTGTTCCCTACATCATGGGACCGCCGGATTCGCCCCTGGCCAAGGTCGGCCTGGAGATTACAGACTCCAAATACGTCGTGCTAAACATGCGCATCATGACGCGCATGGGCGCCGTCGCCCTCCAGCGGCTGGGCGCCGATCCAGAGGCGGAATGGAACCGCGGCGTGCATTCTTTGCTCGACGTGAATCCGGAGCGGCGGTTCATTTGCCATTTTCCCCAGGATAACGCCATCATCTCGGTCGGGTCTGGCTACGGTGGCAACGTGCTGCTGAGCAAAAAATGCCTGGCCTTGCGCATCGGTTCTTACCTGGCGCGCAAACAGGGCTGGCTCGCCGAGCATATGCTCATCCTGGGCGTCGAATCGCCCGAAGGGCGCAAACACTACGTGGCGGCAGCTTTTCCCAGCGCCTGTGGCAAAACCAATTTCGCCATGCTCATACCGCCCGCCCATTTCAACGGCTGGAAAGTAACCACCGTGGGCGATGACATCGCCTGGATGCAGATCCGCGGCGGCCGGCTCTATGCAGTCAATCCGGAAAGTGGATATTTCGGGGTCGTGCCCGGCACCAGCTACGCATCCAACCCAAATGCGATGCGATCCATTTCCCACGACACCATCTACACCAATGTGGCTCTTACCGACGATGGCGACGTGTGGTGGGAAGGCAAGGACGGTCCGCCACCGGCTCATGCCATCGATTGGCGCGGCAGAGATTGGACGCCTGCTTCAAAGGAAAAAGCCGCGCATCCAAACAGCCGGTTTACTACGCCTATGCGCAACAATCCCGCGCTCGATCCCGACGTCGAAAAAGGCGAAGGCGTTCCCATCAGCGCCATCATTTTCGGCGGTCGCCGCAGCGACACGATCCCGTTGGTTTTTGAGGCCTTCGACTGGAACCATGGCGTCTATCTGGGGGCGACCATGGCTTCGGAAACCACGGCCGCCGCAACCGGCGACGTCGGCCGCGTGCGTCGCGATCCCATGGCCATGCTCCCTTTCTGCGGCTACAATATCGGCGAATATTTCCAGCACTGGTTGGACGTCGGCAAGCGGCTTACCAATCCCCCGCGTATCTTCAGTGTGAATTGGTTTCGCAAAAGCGCCGACGGAAAATTTCTGTGGCCCGGCTTCGGCGAAAACATGCGCGTACTCAAATGGATTATTGACCGTTGCGAAGCCAGCCCGGAAGCCGGCGCGCTGAAATCGCCAATCGGCTGGCTGCCGGGTCCGCACAATCTCGATCTCACCGGTCTAAACATCGATCGCAAACAGTTGGCTCTCCTGCTCGCCATCGATCACGAGGAATGGAAAAAGGAGATCGCCGCGCACCAGCGTTTTTTCTATTCCCTGGGAGGGGTCGTGCCAGAGGAACTGCAAAGGCAGCGCCGCCAGCTCGCCCTCCGCTTCTCCGAATAACGCGCGCTGCCGCGACCTTGCCAAACAGGGCGCGCGCACCCGATTCCTCCCCCGAAAATTTGCGAACCTCACGCGCAGCCCGGATAGTTTCCAGTGGGTTCGACGACGGCGAAAACCAAACGCTTTTCAGCTCCAATCGCCCGGGATTGCATCGAAGTTCGCGGGGCGCGCCAGAATAATCTCAAAGGGATCGATCTTGATCTGCCCCTGGGAAAACTGACGGTCGTCACCGGCCCCAGCGGCAGCGGCAAGTCATCACTGGCGTTTGAAACCATCTACGCCGAAGGCCAGCGGCGTTATGTCGAAACGTTCAGCCCGTACATGCGGCAATTTCTCGACCGCATGGACAAGCCGCGCGTGGACGACATCCGCGGCATCCCGCCGGCCATCGCCATCGAACAGGCGAATCCCGTCAAGAGCTCGCGCTCCACCGTGGGCACCATGACCGAGATTAATGATTATCTGAAACTGCTTTGGCCGCGCGTGGCGAAAGCGTTTTGCCCAGAGTGCGGTCGTGCGATCCGGCCGGAAACCGCGCAGTCCATCGCCCAGCGTATCCTGCGCGATTGCGCAGGGCGCAATCTCCTCGTCACGTTCTGGGTCGCCGTCCCTCCCAAAACCGAGCCCCGGAAATTTTTCCAGTTTCTGCAGGGTCAGGGCTATCTCCGCGTCTGGATCGCCAACGAAGCGCTGCGCGTGGACGAGGAGCCGAACATCAAACGGCTCGGCGCCCGCGTCCAGGTCATTCAGGACCGAATCACAGTTGCCGATGAAAACAGCAGCCGATTGATCGAGGCAATCGAAACGGCGCTCCGTTTTGGTAAGGGCAAGGTAAACGTGATCGCATTCGACTCCGATCGACCCGACGCCATCCGCGGCCAACCATCCGAAATTCCTTTCTCCACCGGCTGGCACTGCGCGTATTGCGACCTCGATATCCGGCCGCCTACACCGGGACTGTTCAGTTTTAACAACCCGCTGGGCGCTTGCCCGCAATGCCGCGGGTTTGGCCGCACCATTGCCATCGACTTGAACAAGGCGATCCCGGATCGCAGCCTCACCATCAGGCAGGGCGCCGTGCGCGTTTTCCGCGGAGCGGAGTTTGGCGAATCGCAAAAGGATCTGCTGCGGGCATGCGCGCGCAAAGAGATCGACATCGACGTCCCCTTCGAACAATTGCCAAAGGCCGACCAGGACTTCGTCATCGAAGGCGAGAAACCGTGGGCGGATTACACCGACGAAGATTACGAATACGATCGCTGGTACGGTGTGCGCGGCTTTTTCCGCTGGCTGGAAAGCAAGACCTACAAGATGCATGTCCGCGTGCTGCTCAGTCGTTACCGCGCTTACATCACTTGTCCCAAATGCAGGGGAGAACGTTATCAGCCCGAAACTTTGAACTACAAAGTCCAGGGAACCTCGGCTTCGCTGGCCAAACTGCCCGGCCTTTCTCAACCGCCACAGGACGCGTCGAAAGACGCTCCCGTTTTTCTTACCCTGCCCCAATTCCAGGCGCTTGCCATCTCCGATGCGCGCGAGTTTCTCAGCGGCATCCAGATTCCCACGGGCGATAAAACGGCTCACTTATTGCGGGACGAAATCTGGACGCGCTTGAATTATCTGTGTGAGGTCGGCGTCGGTTATCTCACGCTGGATCGCTCGACGCGCACGCTGAGCGGCGGCGAAGTGCAACGGGTGAACCTGACGACGTGTCTGGGCGCGTCGCTGGTCAACACGCTCTTTGTCATGGATGAGCCGAGCATTGGCCTGCACCCGCGCGACGTGGGCCGGCTCGTGCGAGTCATGCATGGCTTGCGCGACAAGGGCAACACTCTGCTGGTCGTCGAGCATGAAGAGCAGATCATTCGCGCCGCGGATAACCTCATCGATCTTGGCCCAGGCCGTGGCGAGCGCGGCGGCGAGCTCATGTGGAGCGGACCGCTCGATGATTTTCTCGGCAATGGCGACGCGAAATGCCAAAGGGGAAAGCGCGTTTCCAGCGTGCGGCGCGTGGCATCCGACCAAACGCCTGTTCGCGACAGGGATGTCGCGAGCGGCCCGCACGATGCGGGCGTTCCCTCGCTCACCCGCGATTATCTGACGAATCAAAAGTCCATTCCTCTTCCCCCGTCGCGAAGGAGATGGGCCTCATCGATCAGGATCACCGGCGCGCGCCAGCATAATTTGAAGAACATTGACGTGGAAATCCCGCTGGGCGTCTTTGCGTGCGTGACCGGCGTCTCCGGGTCCGGCAAATCCACGCTCATTCATGATGTGCTTTACCGGAATCTTCTGCGCGCAAAAGGCCGGCCCGTTGATCAGGAAGCCGGCGCCTGCAAATCGCTCAGCGGCGCGCATCAGATCGGCGACGTCATCATGGTCGATCAAACGCCGCTGACGCGCACGCCGCGTTCCACCCCATTGCTGTATCTCGGACTTTACGATCGTGTGCGCGAGTTGTTTGCCGGGCAGCCGGAAGCGATCGCGCAGGGATTAACGCCCGCCGCTTTTTCATTCAATTCCGGCAGCGGACGCTGCCAGCGCTGCTCCGGCGCAGGTTACGAGAAGATCGAAATGCAGTTCCTGAGCGATCTTTACGTGCGCTGCGCCGAATGCGAAGGCAAACGCTTTCAACCGCACGTTTTGAAGGTGCGCCTGCGCGGCAAATCCATTGCCGATCTGCTGGAATTGACAGTTGGCGAAGCGATCGAATTCCTCGCGCAGCTCAACGACGCGCGCGGCGCGGAGATTTCCAACGGCCTGAAAGTGCTCCAGGAAGTCGGTCTCGGTTACCTGCGGCTGGGGCAGCCGCTCAACACGCTTTCCGGCGGCGAATCGCAAAGGCTCAAGCTGGTCGGACACTTGTCAGACGCGTCCGACACCGGGAACCTGTTCATCTTCGACGAACCGACCACCGGCTTGCACTTCGATGACATTGCCATGCTGCTGCGCGCCTTCCAGCGCCTGGTGGATGCTGGTCACTCGCTGGTCGTGATCGAGCATAACCTCGAAGTGATCAAATGCGCCGACTGGATCATCGATCTCGGCCCGGAAGCCGGCGACGCCGGCGGGCAAGTGGTAGCCGTTGGAACCCCCGAGCAAATCGCGCGCACCCGGCATTCCCACACCGGAAGATTTTTGCGCGCGGTTCTGGAGGGAGCGCGCTTGCAGCGCGGAACGTTCAGCATCCTGCCGAACGAGGTGTCGCTCATCCAACGCCCCGTGCGGCAGAATGTCGCGCAGGACCAGCAAGATGCCGGCGTTCCGCATCGCCTGGGGCTTGCGTGCGCAGCGGAGAGTTCACCGGTTTATCTCGCTCAGAGCCTCAATGGCGCCATCGAGGTGCACGGCGCGCGCGAGCACAACCTGAAGAATATCGACGTCAAAATCCCGCGCGAGCGGCTGGTGGTGATCACCGGTCTGAGCGGTTCGGGCAAATCCACGCTGGCGTTCGACATTCTGTTTGCCGAAGGACAACGCCGGTTTCTCGACAGCATGTCGCCGTATGCACGGCAATTCGTTGAGCAACTCGAAAAACCGGACGTCGATCTGGTGAGCGGCTTGCCGCCCAGCGTCGCCATCGAGCAGCGCGTCACCCGCGGTGGAGGCAAATCGACCGTGGCAACCGTCACCGAAGTGTATCATTTCCTGCGTCTGCTCTTCGCAAAAACCGGAACCCAATTCTGCCCCGATTGCGATGCGCCGGCGGAAAAACAGAGCGTCGGCTCCATCGTAAAACAAATCGAAACGGCGGCAGGGCGCGGGCCGCTTAAGGTGCTGGCGCCGCTGGTCAAAGCCCGCAAAGGATTTCACGCCGATGTAGCGGCGTGGGCTGCGCGCCAGGGGTTCGACACCCTTTACGTCGATGGGCGGCTCGTTCCCATTTCGCAGTTTCGCAAGCTGGAGCGGTTCAAGGAACACAGCATCGATGTTGTCGTCGGTATCGTCGATCGGCGGCGTCTCGCTTCCGCGCGCCATCTGGCGGAGCGCGCGCTGGAAATCGGCCGCGGCACGGCGCATCTGTTGGATTCAAAGAACCGACTCACCGTGGTGAGCACCGAGATGAGCTGCCCAAATTGCGGACGCGCATTTGAGGAACTCGATCCGCGTTTGTTCTCGTTTAATTCGCCGCACGGCGCCTGCGAAGAATGCGGCGGGTTCGGCGAAATTTGGGATCGCGGCATGCAAACCGCCGCCAGTTCAGATGGCGAATCGGTTCTGGAAGCCGAGCTCGCTGCGGAACGCGAATCGGAATGGATCGAGGAGGGCGCGGCGCGAGAGTGCCCGAGCTGCCATGGTTCGCGCCTGAACGCGGTGGCGCGTCACGTGCGTGTGCAGGATTACACCATCGACCGGTTCACCAATCTCTCGGCCAGCGAAGCGTTGCGCGCCCTCGACCGATTGAAGTTTAAGGGGACGCATCAGACGATCGCCGCCGGTCTGCTCCCCGAAATCCGGCAGCGCTTGCAATTCATGGAAACCGTAGGGCTTGGTTATCTGGCGCTGGGGCGCTCCGCAAAGACGCTGAGCGGCGGCGAATCGCAGCGGATCCGCCTGGCGGCGCAGCTCGGCTCAAATTTGCGCGGCGTGCTCTATGTGTTGGACGAACCTACCATTGGTCTGCATGCGCGCGACAACCTGCGGCTGCTCGAAACCCTCAGCGCGTTGCGGGACAAAGGCAATTCGCTGGTCGTGGTCGAGCACGACGAGGAAACCATGCGGCGCGCCGATCACATCATCGATCTCGGGCCGCGCGCTGGCGTTCACGGCGGTGCAGTGGTGGCCGCTGGAACACTGCGCGACATCGCCAAAAATCCAGATTCTCAGACCGCGCGATGCCTTAAGGCGCCGCCGCGCCATCCTGTTCGCGGTTCGCGCCGGGCGCTACGCACAGTGGAAAACTGGATCGAAATCAGCGGCGCGCGCGCCAACAATTTGAAAAACATCGACGTCCGTTTCCCCATCGGCCGGCTCTCGGTCATCACCGGAATTTCCGGCAGCGGCAAATCCACGTTGATGCACGATGTGATCCTGCCCACTGTGCGCGCCAGCCTGGGGAGCGCACGCTTTCGGCGCGCGCGGTCCGCACATGGCCCGGTCAGCGCCATCTCCGCTGTTTACGAAGTGGACCAGTCGCCCATCGGGAAAACGTCGCGCTCGACGCCGGGCACTTACGTCAAAGTCTTCGATGAGATCCGAAATCTTTATGCGCAACTGCCGGTTTCACGCGTGCGCGGCTATTCAGCCAGCCGCTTCTCGTTCAATGCCGAGGGCGGCCGTTGCGAGACCTGCAAGGGCCAGGGCTTGATCAAGCTGGAGATGAATTTTCTGCCCAGCAGTTATGTGCCCTGCGAAGATTGCCACGGCCGGCGCTACAATCCGCAAACCCTCGAAGTCCTCTACAACGGCAAATCGATTGGCGACGTCATGGAGATGACCATCGAGGAAGCGGCCCAGTTTTTCTCTGCGCATCCAAAGATTGCCCGAGCGCTTTCGCTGCTCGTCGATACCGGGCTGGGCTATCTGAAACTGGGACAACCGAGCCCGACCTTAAGCGGCGGCGAAGCGCAGCGACTCAAGCTGGTGACCCAGCTGAAACGCGGCGTGACTCGCGCCGCCGACGAACAGATCCGCAACATGCGCAGCCCCGGCTCAACCTTGTATTTGCTGGAGGAACCGACCATTGGTCTCCACATGGCCGACATCGCACTGCTGCTGAACGTGCTGCACCGGCTCGTGGACGAAGGTAACACCGTGATCGTGATCGAGCACAATCTCAGCGTGATCGCCGAAGCCGATTACATCGTCGATCTCGGGCCGGAAGCCGGCCCCGAGGGCGGGAAAGTCGTGGCCTGCGGAACGCCGGAACAAGTGGCCAAAAACCGCGTCAGCCGCACCGCGCCGTTTTTGCGCAAAATTCTCGAGCGAAAGAATTGACGGAATCGGCGCATACATTATCGAATCACCACGAAGAACATGCCATTGAGATGCTCGCCAGTATCCGCACTCTGTTTGATAGTGATCACGAGATCGCGAGCCGCGCCGGAGCGCTCCAGCGTCGTTATCTGCGAAGCCACGCCGTGCAACTGCCGGATGCATTGATTGCTGCAACAAGCCAGTTGCGTGGCGCGCGCCTGATTACATTGAATCGGAAACATTATCCGATGCTCCCCGCCGTGCTGGTCCCCTCCCGCAAACACGCCTAGTAAATCACCGGAATGCTCGCCTATTATCTGCACAACCTCGATCCGATCATCTTTCGGATTTACGATAACGTCGGGCCCCGCTGGTATGGCCTGGCCTATGTGCTGGCGTTCGTGGCCGGCTATTTTCTTTTACTCTGGCTGGCGAAACGCGGTTACGCGGACCTGCCGGCGCAGCGCGTCGGTGATTTCATCACTGGCTGCGCGCTCTTCGGCGTGATCATTGGCGGCCGGCTCGGCTACGTTTTCTTTTACAAACCGGAAATGTTGCGCGAACCGCTCTCGATCCTGCGGGTGTGGGAGGGCGGCATGTCCAGCCACGGCGGGATGCTGGGGGTGTTGCTGTTCACCCTTTATTACGCGCACCGGCACAAAATCTCGTGGATGAACCTGGGCGACAACCTCGTGGTCACCGCGCCGATCGGGTTGTTCTTCGGACGGTGCGCCAATTTTATCAATGGCGAGCTGTACGGCCGGATCACACACGTTCCCTGGGCGATGCAATTTCCCAAGGAATTGTTCGATCATCCGCAGGAAACGGAGCGGGCCGCAGCTGCATGCGCGGGCATCGATCCATCGCTGACGACGCCCGACGCGATCGTGAACGCGGCGCGCAGCCAGCCGCAGGTGGCAAATGCGTTGCGCCCGATTTTGTCGCCGCGTCATCCCTCGCAGTTGTATGAGGCATTTTTCGAAGGAGTTGTCCTGTTCGCGATTTTGTGGTGGGTGCGCACGCGCGCGCGCCAGCCCAATGGCGTGCTGACCGGACTCTTTTTTATTTGCTACGCGGTTTTTCGGATCGTAATCGAAAATTTCCGCGAACCTGACGCCGAGTTGATCGGGCCGTTTACGCGCGGCCAATTCTTTTCGTTTTTCCTGATCGCGATCGGCGCGGCGTTCATTGTCGCGGCCAGGATGAAGCCGGCGTATCCCAAAAACATTCGCGCATAGGCATTCCGGCTGCGCGCCTCAACCGGTTCGCAACCCGCCTCAAAACGGCGCAGACCTGAACCACTCCGCGCGCGCGAGGCCTGAATTCGCTCCCGGCTTCTGCGAAACGCGCTTTCACTTTTGCAAATCGGCGGTATAAGTCTCGCAGGTGAAACGGGCATGCTCGAAATCGTAGCGTCCGGCGGCGGTTTGCTCTTTGCGTTCGATCACGCAACGATCGCAGGAAAACTCGTCCTCATTCTTCTGGCCGTCACCTCCATTTTCAGCTGGTCGATCATGATCACGAAACTGCGCGTGATCCGATTCGCCCGAAAACAGAACGCACGATTCCTCGCCGCGTTTCACCAGGACCGGCAGCCGCTGCGCTTGTTTGAGAAAAACGCGCGTTTTCCCGGCTCGCCGGTTTTCAACGTCTATCGCGCAGGCTGCGAGGAGATGACGTTTCACCTTCTGGGTTCATCCGAAGTGGACGAAACCTTCCGCGCGCGGCTGGAGATCGCGGAGAAAATTTCCCCGGCACAAATGGGCGCCGTAAACGCGGCCATGGAACGCGCCGTGGGCGAGACGGCGCTTTCCCTGGAATCGCAGATGATTTTGCTCGCGACAGCGGTGAGCGGGTCGCCCTTTCTCGGATTGCTCGGCACAGTCTGGGGCGTCATGGACGCGTTCACCGGCGTGGCCGAGGCTGGCGCGCCAAATCTGGTGGCAATGGCTCCCGGCGTTTCCGGTGCGCTCATCACCACGGTGACCGCGCTCTGCGTCGCCATTCCCGCCATGTTCGGCTACAATTTTCTCGTCACCAGCATTCGCGGGATCATCGTGGAGATGGATAATTTCGCCGCCGAACTGGCGTCCGAGTTTGAGCACAAATGCGTCGATCACAGCGCGCGCGAATCAGCGTTTCGCAGATGAGACGTTACTCGCAACGCCAGAGCCTCTCCACGCTGAGCGAGATCAACATCACGCCGCTGCTCGATCTGGCGTTTGTGCTGCTGATTATTTTCATGATCACCACCCCGTTGCTGGAAAGCAGCATGAACCTGGTGATTCCATCCAGCGGCGCAACCAATCCGCCGATCAATAAATCCCAGGTGCAAACGGTCTCGATCGACCGCGCGGACACGATCCAGTTTAACAATCAGGCGATGGATCTGGAAACGCTCGCCGGACAATTGAGCGAACTGAAGCAGACTCATCCGGATGTCGCCATCGTGATTCGACCGGACCGCGATTTGCCGGTGCAAAAGTTAATTGGCGTGATGGACGCCGTGCAACGCGCGGGGATCAGCAGGGTCGGCATCGCCACAAGGGCAGCCACGAATGAACGATGATTCGTTACATCGGCACATCGTCACATCGGACTCACGACCTAACGATTCAACGATTTAACAATTTGACAGGTCAACAATTCAACGATTCAACGTGACGAACCCGGCGAAGTCCTTTTGGCGAAACGTCATCCTCATTGCGCTGGCGCACGTCGTTCTCATTGCAGGACTGATGCGCTGGAGCGCGGCAGCCCGCGCCTCGTCCAACCCGGAGAACATTGTTTGGCTCGGCAGCGCTGGAAATCTCGCGCCTGCGGAACAGGAAAACGAAGCAGCCTCGCCGCCCGGGCGGTCAAATATTTCGGCAGGATCGCTCAAAGACGACGAAACGGAAGAGAGAAAAACCGTCGCCACCCCGAAAGCTTTCGGGGTGAAAAGCGAAATTGAGTTGCCATCGCCGACCCCAAAGCCGACACCTCGGGCCACGCCCGCGCCAAAACCAACGGCAACGCCCACGCCAAAACCAAGGACCACGCCGAAACCGATCTCCAAATCCAGAAAAACTTCCGCAGCCAAAGCTTCGCCCACGCCCTCGCGCAAAGGCAAGCCGCAGTCTCACAAGGAGCGGCGGTCTCCCGATCGCCCCGCGGCGGTGACGACAAAAACCGCGCTGCCGTCGCACAGGACTGCAAAAGCGGCCTCAGCCGGCGAACACGGAAGCGCAGGCGGCGGAAGCGCCCCATCCGAATTTGCCTGGTACGGCGATATGCTGCACGACCGTTTCTACCGCGCCTGGATCCAGCCGACAACCTCGGTCGCCCGCGGCGCAAAGATTTCCACGCTGGTAAGAGTCAGGATCGAAAAGGACGGCCGGGTTACCAAATTCGAAATTATCAAGCCCTCCGGAAACGCCGCGGTCAATGAATCGGTCAGAGTGGTGGGCAAGCAGGTGACCCAGGTCGATCCTCCGCCCGCCGGCCTCATCAAAGGCGACCATTACGACGTGAAAATCAATTTCGAATTGAACACTGGAGAACAATAACCAGGAAGCGCCGTGGCAATGCGCTGCGACTTTTTTTACGCGGCGCTCTCGAGTGGTGACTCCGGGTTACCGGGCGAACTTCTGTTCGATCGCCCGGCGCAGATAATCGCCGATGGCGGGGTGATTGAGGCGCTGGATCACTTCGTCGAGAAAACCGGTGACCAGAAGTTGTTGCGCAGTTTTCGTCGGGATGCCGCGCGAGCGCAGGTAAAATAGCTGGTCTTCCTCGATTTGTCCCGAGGTTGCGCCGTGGGTGCAGCGGACGTTGTCGGCAAGAATTTCCAGGCCGGGCATGGAGTTGGCTTCGGCGTCGTCGCTCAACAGCAGGTTGCGCACTTTTTGGTAGGCGTCGGCGAAATGGGCGTGCGGTTCCACCCGGATCAGGCCGCCGAAAATGGTGCGGGCGCAATCGTCGAGCGCATTTTTATAAAGGAGATCGCTGGCGGTGCGCGGCGAGACGTGGTCCTGCAGCGTGCGCGCGTCGAATTCCTGCTGGCGTTTGGCCACGGCGACGGCGAGCAGATCGCTGCGACCGCCTTCGCCGATGAGCCGGCTGAGACTTTCGAACCGCGAATAGCGCGAACCGACATGCAGGTTCATACTCATGGCCGAGGCGTCGTGATCGACCACGGTCGAGTTCATTTGCAAGGCGATCACGTTTTCCGCCCAGTTTTGCGCGCAGACGTAGGTCACCTTCGCCCCGGGCCCGGCAATGAGATCGTTCACACCGCACGCAAAGCCCGGCGCGCTTTGATTGGCCGAGCGGAAATGCTCGATCACGGTGACTTTTGCCAGCTCGTCGGTGACCAGAAGCAGGTGCGGGAACACGGAGTCGTTCTCGCCGGTGAGCCAGTGGAAAATTTCGATGGGCAACTCGATCTCCACGCCGCGCGGCACGAACAGAAATGTTCCCGACGACACGAGCGCCTGGTGCAGCGCGGCGAACTTTGCCGAACCCAAAACGGCCGGCTGCGACATGAAATGTTTGCGGAACAGATCGGGGTGCTCGACCATGGCGCGCTCGAGCGGCTGGAAGATGACGCCGCGCTTGTTGAGTTGATCGGAGATCAGTTCGCGCTCGATCAGCCGGTTGCCGGCGAAAATCATGCGGCCGGCAACTGCATCCAGGCCGCGGGAGCGTTCCAGGATCGCCGCGCGCTCGTCGTCATTCGGTGCGGCGCCAAATTTGAACGCCGCAAGATCGAGCACGTTGACGCTGGCAAATCGCCAGGCCTGATCCTTGCGGGTGGGCATGGGCAGTGCCTGGAATTGTTTCCACGCCGCGCGCTGCTGATCGCGGAACCAGATTGGAAATTCGCCTGTATCGGTCGGACCGGAAAGAATTGACCCGGCCTGCTCGCCAGTCATCGTCTGGCTTCCAGTCATTGTTTCAAAGCGAACCAATTTTCGCAGCCGGCCGGTTCAAATCGTGCGGCTGTATCTGGCCGAAAATTGATGGATCCTGTGTGAACGCAAACGTGCATCGAATGGGTTCTGTTTGAAAATTGCGAATTTCTTATGCGCTTCCTCCTGGTGCTGCGGCGAGAGCTTTGCGAAGTCCCGCCAAAACGCGCGCGGGGCGCGAGACTTCACTTCCTGTCGTCCGGATACGGCTCGCTCAATGCTGTATCAAGATCGACGAATCGCCCCGCTTCCGCGTCTTTCATTCCTTCGCGAAATGATTCGGGAACCCATGAGTCCTCATGTTCGACAATAAATTTCGCGACTTGTGTGCGTTCGTTTGGCGGCAGCGCCTTAAATTGTTCGATAAATTCCGTCGCGCTCATTGAATATCGACCTTATCCGACCGAGCCTTCCATCTCCAGCTCGATCAGGCGTTTGAGCTCGACGCTGTACTCCATGGGGAACTGGCGGACCAGATCGTTGACGAATCCGTTCACGCTCAAGCTCATGGCCTGCGCTTCGGTCAAACCGCGCTGTTGCATGTAGAAAATCTGCTCGGCGCTCACCTGGCTGACGCTCGCTTCGTGTTGCACGGCGTTGCCGGTGCCGCGCACGGTGATGGCCGGGTACGTGTCGGTGCGCGACGTGGCGTTGATCAACAGCGCGTCGCATTCGGTGTTGTTCTTGCAATGTTTCAAATGCCTGGGCACATGCACCAGGCCGCGGTACGTGGCGCGCCCTTTGCCGATGGAGATCGATTTGGAGATGATGTTGCTGGTGGTTTCATCGGCAGCGTGGATCATCTTCGCCCCGGTGTCCTGGTGCTGGCCGTCGTTGGCCAGCGCGATGGAAAGCACTTCGCCGCGCGCCTTGCGACCCTTCATGATCACGCACGGATATTTCAT
>Ga0209810_1000797_pt1 | contig 58428 bp, 67 predicted proteins | sample Coa_R1_7_FD_187159 | JGI IMG/M metagenome (GOLD analysis project Ga0209810, IMG submission 187159) | Surface soil microbial communities from Centralia Pennsylvania, which are recovering from an underground coalmine fire - Coalmine... | ecosystem: Environmental > Terrestrial > Soil > Unclassified... | reverse complement strand
GCAAGGAGCCGCACAAGGGCGTCAACCCGGACGAGGTCGTCGCCGTCGGCGCCGCGCTCCAGGCCGGCGTGCTCAAGGGCGAGGTCAAGGACATCCTCCTGCTCGACGTCACCCCGCTCTCGCTCGGCATCGAGACGAGGGGCGGCGTGATGACGAAGCTGATCGAGCGCAACACGACCATCCCGACCAAGAAGTCCGAGGTGTTCACGACCGCCGAGGACAACCAGCCCTCGGTCGAGGTGCACGTCCTCCAGGGCGAGTCGGAGATGGCGACGTACAACAAGACGCTCGGCAAGTTCCAGCTCGTCGGGATCCCCCCGGCGCCGCGCGGCATGCCGCAGATCGAGGTCACGTTCGACATCGACGCGAACGGGATCATCAACGTGTCGGCGAAGGACATGGGCACCGGCAACGTCCAGCAGATCCAGATCCAGGGCGGTTCGGGCCTGTCCGAGGACGAGGTGCAGGAGATGATCCGGAACGCGGAGGCGCACGCCGAGGAGGCGCACCGGCTGCGCGAGGCGGCGGACACGAAGAACCTCGCCGAGACGCTTGCCTACCAGACCGAGCGCTCGCTCAAGGAGCACCGCGACAAGCTCGACGAGTCCGAGGCCTCGACGATCGAGGGCCGGATCATGGAGCTGCGCCAGGCGCTTGAGGGCGACGACCTCGCCGAGATCCGCTCGAAGATGGACGCGCTGCAGGAGTCCTCGCACAAGCTCGCCGAGGTGCTCTACGCTGAGGCGGCCCAGCAGGCGCAGGCGTCCGCAGGCGGCGGCAACGGCGAGGCGGCCTCCGGCTCCGACGACGAGGTCGTCGAGGAGGGCGAGTACGAGGTCGTCGACGAGGAGGCGCCCACCTCGTGAGCGAGGAGCACGTCCAGCAGGAGGAGCGGGCCGCGGCGCAGGACGAAGGGCACGTGCCTGGCGCGGAAGAGCCGAGCCAGGCACCGCAGGCGGAGCAGACGGACGACCGGCTGCTCCGCCTTGCCGCCGACTTCGAGAACTACAAGAAGCGCGCGGCACGCGAGCGGCAGGAGTACATCCGGCTCGCGAACGAGCGGTTGATCGCCGAGCTGCTCCCGATCCTCGACGACCTCGAGCGTGCGCTCAGCGCTGCCGAGCAGCACGAGGAAGCCCAGCTCGAGGACGGCGTGCGCCTCGTCCACCGCTCCCTCGCCGCACTGCTCGAGCGGCATGGAGTGGAGGCGATCGAGACGGACGGGAAGTTCGATCCGCACGTCCACGAGGCGCTGCTCTCCCAGCCCTCCGAGGCCGACGAGGGATCGGTGATCGACGTCGTCCAGAAGGGCTACAAGCTCGGCGAGCGCGTCGTGCGGCCCGCCCGCGTCGTCGTCGCGGCGCCCGCGGAGCCGGAAGCCGAGGAACCAGGGGGAAGCGACGGCGATGGCTGAGTCGCTCTACGACGTCCTCGGCGTGAAAAAAAGCGCCTCCGCCGACGAGATCAAGAAGGCGTACCGCAAGCTCGCGCGCAAGTACCACCCGGACGCGAACCCGGGCGACAAGGGGGCGGAGGAGCGCTTCAAGCAGGTGCAGACCGCGTACGACGTTCTCTCCGACGACGAGAAGCGGAAGGCGTACGACCGCTTCGGCTCGACGAACGGCCGCGGCCCCGGTCCCGGGCCGGGAGGCGTCAACGTCGACTTCGGCGACTTCGACTGGAGCGGCGACCTCGGCGACATCCTCGGCGGCCTCTTCGGCAACCTCGGCGGCGCCGCCCGCGGCGGCCGTCGGGGGCGGCCGCAGCCGGCGCGCGGCGCCGACGTCGAGACCGAGGTGCGGCTCTCGTTCGAGGACTCGCTGCGCGGCGCCGAGGCGAAGGTGCCGGTCGACCTGACCGCCGCCTGCTCGAAGTGCGGCGGCACGGGCGCGGAGCCCGGCACGGCCCCGGTCATCTGCCCGGAGTGCAACGGCCGCGGCGTCGTCTCGGAGTCCCAGGGCCTGTTCGCGCTCTCGCAGCCCTGCCCCCGCTGTCGCGGCAACGGCACGGTGATCGAGAAGCCCTGCACGAAGTGCCACGGCTCGGGCCGGGAGCGCCGCCGGCGCACGTTCAACGTGAAGATCAAGCCGGGCGTCAAGGACGGCACGAAGATCCGGCTCAAGGGGAAGGGGGAGCCCGGCCAGCACGGCGGCCCGAACGGCGACCTGATCGTCGTCACGCGGGTGGAGGCGTCCCCGACCTACGAGCGCCGCGGCGACGACCTCGTCGTGCAGGTTCCAGTCTCGTTCCCGACGGCCGCGCTCGGCGGCAAGGTCGAGGTTCCGACGCCCGAGGGCGCGGTCTCGCTCAAGATCCCGGCCGGCTCCGAGGACGGCAAGCTGCTGCGCATCAAGGGGCGCGGCGCCCCGAGGCTCAGCGGCTCGGGCAAGGGAGACGTGCTGGCGCGCGTCCGGATCCAGGTGCCGAAGCGCGTGAACAAGAAGGAGCGCGAGCTCCTCGAGGAGCTGCAGAAGGCGGTCGGCTGATGGACGCCTCGGACCGGCCGATCTACATGATCTCGGTGGCCGCCGAGCTCGTCGGGATGCACCCGCAGACGCTGCGGATGTACGAGGCGAAGGGCCTCGTGCGCCCGCACCGGACGCCCGGCGGCACGCGGCTCTACTCCGAGGCGGACGTCGAGCGGCTGCGGATCGTGCAGCGGCTCACCTCCGAGCTGGGGCTCAACCTCGCGGGCGTCGAGCTCGTGCTGCGGCTCGAGGACGAGCTGCGCAAGGCGCACGCCCAGATCGCACGCCTGCAGGAGCAACACCGCCGCGACGTCCAGAAGGTGCACAAGCAGTACCGCCGCGACCTCGTGCTCGTGCGCGAGGAGCGGCTACCGGAAAGGCAGATCAACTAGATGGACTTCAACAAGCTCACGATCGCCTCCCAGCAGGCCGTCGCCGCGGCGCAGGAGCTCGCGCGCCGCCACGGCAATCCCGAGCTCTATCCCGAGCACCTGCTGCTCGCGCTCCTCGACCAGGAGCTGCCGCGCGAGCTCGTCCCCGACGCGAACGCGCTGCGCGCCCAGGCCGAGGCCACGCTCGCGCAGAAGCCGCGCATCGAGGGCTCGCAGCAGCAGCCCCAGGTCGGCTCGCAGTTCTCGAAGGTGCTCGACCGGGCCTTCGACGAGGCGAAGAAGCTGGAGGACGAGTATGTCGCCGCGCAGCATCTCCTGCTCGCGCTCGACGTCGTCCCGCGCGACCAGCTGCTCGCGAAGATCGCCGAGGTCACCGCCGGCCGCCGCGTCACCTCGCAGGACCCCGAGGGCACGTACCAGGCCCTCTCGAAGTTCGGCCGCGACCTGACGGAGGCCGCGGAGAGCGGGAAGCTCGACCCGGTCATCGGTCGCGACGAGGAGATCCGCCGCGTCATCCAGGTCCTCTCGCGGCGCACCAAGAACAACCCCGTCCTGATCGGCGAGCCCGGGGTCGGCAAGACCGCGATCGTCGAGGGACTCGCGCAGCGGATCGTGGCGGGCGACGTCCCCGAGTCGCTGAAGGGCAAGCGCGTCTGGGCGCTCGACATCGGCGGTCTGCTTGCCGGCTCGAAGTACCGCGGCGAGTTCGAGGAGCGGCTCAAGGCCGTGCTCGAGGAGATCACGAACGCGGCCGGCGAGATCATCGTCTTCATCGACGAGCTGCACACGATCGTCGGCGCGGGCGCCGCCGAGGGCGCCGTCGACGCGGCGAACATGCTCAAGCCGATGCTCGCGCGGGGCGAGCTCCGCTGCGTCGGCGCGACGACGCTCGACGAGTACCGCAAGCACATCGAGAAGGACGCGGCGCTCGAGCGGCGCTTCCAGCCCGTCTTCGTCGGCGAGCCGTCCGTGGCGGACACGATCGCGATCCTGCGGGGCCTCAAGGAACGTTACGAGGCGCACCACAAGGTGCGCATCCGCGACGCCGCCCTCGTCGCGGCGGCCGTGCTCTCCGAGCGCTACATCGCCGACCGGCAGCTGCCCGACAAGGCGATCGACCTCGTCGACGAGGCCGCCTCACGGCTGAAGATGGAGATCGAGTCGTCGCCGGTCGAGCTCGACGAGGCGAATCGTCGCGTGACGCAGCTCGAGATCGAGCTCGCCGCGATGGGGGGCGAGGCGGAGGAGGTGCGAGCGCCGGTCGAGGCCGAGCTCGCGGACGCGAAGGAGCGCCGGGACGCGCTCGCGGCGCGCTGGGCGCGCGAGAAGGAGGCGCTCGACCGCATCGGCGAGATCACGCAGCGGATCGACACGCTGCGGATGGAGGCCGAGCGCGCCGAACGCGAGGGCAACCTCCAGCGCGTAGCCGAGATCCGCTACGGCGAGCTGCCCGCACTCGAGAAGGAGCTCTCCGAGCGCGACTCGCAGCAGGCCGCCGAGTCGATGGTCAAGGAGGAGGTGGACGAGGACGACGTCGCGGCCGTCGTGGCGCGCTGGACCGGCATCCCGGTCGACCGGCTCCTCGAGGGCGAGACCGAGAAGCTCGTGCAGATGGAGAACCGGCTCCACCAGCGTGTCGTCGGCCAGGACGAGGCGGTCGAGGCGGTCGCGAACGCGCTCCGCCGCGCGCGCACCGGCCTGCAGGACCCGAACCGGCCGATCGGAAGCTTCGTCTTCCTCGGCCCGACCGGAGTCGGCAAGACCGAGCTCGCGCGAGCGCTCGCCGAGTTCATGTTCGACGACGAGCACGCCATGGTCCGGCTCGACATGAGCGAGTACCAGGAGCGGCACACGGTCGCGCGTCTCATCGGCGCGCCGCCGGGCTACGTCGGCTACGACGAGGGCGGCCAGCTGACCGAGGCGGTGCGGCGGCGGCCGTACTGCGTGATCCTGCTCGACGAGATCGAGAAGGCGCACGCGGAGGTGTTCGACGTCCTCCTCCAGGTGCTCGACGACGGGCGCCTCACCGACGGCCAGGGCCGCACGGTCGACTTCCGCAACACCGTTCTGATCATGACCTCGAACGTCCGCTCGGTGGAGGCCTTGCGCGATGTCTTTCGGCCGGAGTTCCTGAACCGGATCGACGAGGTGATCGAGTTCCGCCCGCTCTCGAAGGAGCAGATCGCGGAGATCGTCGAGCTGCAGCTCGCGCGGCTGCGCGAACGGCTCGCCGAGCGGCGGATCGAGCTCGAGCTGATCGGCGCGGCGAAGGAGACGCTCGCCGAGGCCGGCTGGGATCCCGCTTACGGCGCCCGGCCCCTCAAGCGCGCGATCCAGCGGCTCGTCGAGAACCCGCTCGCCCTGCGCCTGCTCGAGGGCGACTTCGCCGACGGCGACACCGTCCGCGTGGACGCGGAGGACGGCGAGATCCGCTTCGAGAAGGTCGGAGCGCCGACGGCCGCCGCAGCCTGAGCCGAGACGTCGACCGTACGACCGGTACGACGTACCGTCGCAGAAATGTCACCGGACTTCCACGAGCGCGCTCCCAGAGCGGCAAGGGCGGTACGACGTACCATCAAGGAAGCGTCACGCGAGTGGGCGGCGGGCGTAGCCTCCTGGGGATGTTGGTCGTGGCGGCTACACCGCGGGAGCTTGCGCTCCTCGACGGTCTCGACACGTTCTGTTGCGGCATCGGCCCGGTCGAGGCGGCGCTGCGCACCGCCCGCGTGCTCGACGAGCGGAAGCCGGACGCCGTGGTCCACACCGGGATCGCCGGCTCGCGCACCCTCGAGCCGCCGGCGCTCGTGCTCGGCAGCGAGGCCGTGTACTGCGACGTGATCGACCCCGCGTCGACGCTGCCTCGCGTCGAGCGCGCCAGGCCCGACGCCGCACTGCTCGACCGCGCCCGAGCCGCGCTGCCCGAGGCGCACGTCCGGCCGATCGCGACCTGCGGCAAGGTGGGCGGCGGGACGGGGTTCGACGTCGAGGCGATGGAAGGCTTCGGCGTGCTCCGCGCGTGCGAGCTCGCGGGCGTTCCGGCAGTCGAGCTGCGGGCGATCTCGAACTCGCCCGACGAGGCCGACCGCACGCGCTGGCGCTTCGACGAGGCCTTCGCTGCGCTCGCAGCCGCTCTACACCGTCTCGACGTCCTCTAGGAACTCGGCGTTGCCGTGCCTCGTCGGCGCACCGTAGGCGAGGAAGAGGATCTCCTCGCCGGTCTCGTTGCGCGGCTGGAGAGGCGTGCCCGGATGGACGACGACGACTCCGCCCGGCTCGACGTCGACCCGCTCCCACGGCTCGCCGAGCAGCATCGTCAGCGTGCCGCGCAGCGGGACGAACACCTCCTCCTGGTCCGGGTCGAGATGCCGCCGCCCGCGCGTGCGGCCGGGGTAGCGCCACATTCGCGCCCGCGACTCGGTCATGTGCGCGGCCTCGGTGAGCGGGGCTGCGAGCCTCGGCTCCTGGCCCTCGTGCCCGGGCCGTTCCTCCCACTCGAGATCTTCGAAGCGGACGACGTCGTACGTCATGGCGGCATCCTACGGAGGTATGCGGGTCTTCACCGTCGGGCACGGCACCCGGCCGATCGACGAGCTTCTCGAGATGCTCGCCGACGCGGGAGTGCGAACGCTCGTCGACGTGCGCCGCTTTCCGAGCTCGCGCCGGCACCCGCAGTTCGACCGGCCCGCGCTCGCCGCGGCGCTCGAAGGGGCGGGCATCGAGTACCGGCACGCCGTCGAGCTCGGCGGCCGGCGCAGCGGCGAGCCCGGGGAGGAGCGGTTCGGCTGCATCCGGGTCGCCGCGTTCCGCAGCTACGCGGCGCGCATGTCGACGACCGAGTGGCAGGACGCGCTGGCGGCCGCGGTCGCGCAGCCCCAGCCGTGCTTCCTCTGCGCGGAGACGCTGTGGTGGCGCTGCCATCGCCGTCTGATCGCCGAGCTCCTGCACGCGCGCGGCCACGAGGTCGTCCATCTGCTCAAGCCCGGCTACGGCGAGCCGCACCGGGTGTGGGAGCCGATCTCCGAGGCGCGCGGCGAACGGCTCTACCTCTGCGGAGAGCTCGTCGCGTAGCGAGAGCTCAAGGGCGACGGCGGTCCCGCCGATAGATCGGGTTGTCGGCGTTGGATCGGGAACGACCGGAGGTTTGACATGCGGCAGCAACCATGCGTCGAGGGCGAGCGGAAGTCCTCGCGCCGGCGGCGTTTCCTGGCGGCTCTGCTCGGCGCGGCGTTGGTGTCCGGGATCGCCTACGGGGTGACGAACTGGGTCGTCGGCCTGCAGGGCGGGTCGAGCGGCGAGGCACAGTCGGGGTCGGTCTCGAACATCTCGATCACCGCGGTCGCGAGCCCTTCCGCGGGAAACCTGCTCTATCCCGGCAGCAGCGGGGACGTCGTGGTCTCGATCTCGAACCCGAACCCGTTCCCGGTCACCATCACCGCGGTGAATCTGCCCACCGACACCACGTACGCGACCGGCTACACGACGAGCGCTCTCACGACGCCTCAGGCCGGCTGCCTGGCGTCGACGCCCAGCGGCGTGACATGGAGCTACGCAACCGGCGCGAGCGGTAGCTCCCACACGCTCACGACTCCCCTCGTCGTGGCAGCGAGCGGCCAGGCCAACAATCCGTTGAGCGTGACGTTGACGAACGATGCCTCCATGGCCACGAGCGCCCCCGCCGCCTGCGAGAGCACGTACTTCTCCATGCCGTCGCTCACGGGGATCACCGCGACCGCAGGAGGCGGCACCGCCACCGCGAGCCCGGCCACCGACGGCTGGACCTCGTAACCCTCCGAACTGTTCGAGAGAGGCGGCGGATGGCGAGCGCAGCCCAGGCTCACCGCGTGGCGGTCCTACTCGGGGCCGTCCTGGCTCTGGCGCTGGGCGCCACGGGTACCGCCTACGCGAGCTGGGGGGTCGGGCTGATCGCGAGCAGCACCGGAGAGGCGTCGGCCGGAGCGGCACCCGCAGCCCCTTCCGGAGTCGCGTCCGCCTGCACGAGCCCGCTGGCGACCACGGTCACCGTCACGTGGAGCCCGGCCGCGAAAGCGACGAGCTACAGCGTCTGGGAGTCGACCACCTCGGCGACCAGCGGCTACGCGATCGCCGCCGCCGGCATCGCCGGTCCCTCGTGGACGAGCGGCAACCTCGCCGCCGGGAGCTACTGGTTCGAGGTCTCCTCGGCGACCGGCACCGCGTGGACGAGCGCGAACTCGGCCGCGACCGCGAAGCGGACGATTCTCCTCGCTGCCTGCAACTAGCACGGGGAGAGTGCGCACCGTGAGGGCTACGCTCCGGCCGATGGCCGAGCTGCGCCCCGTCGCCCTGCCCCCTGCCGAACGCACGGTCGGCCAGCTGGTGGCCGAGACGATCCGCTTCTACGGCGAGCGCTTCTGGGCCTGTCTCGTGCTCGGCGTGCCGGCGGCCGTGATCGCGGTCGTCTTCGAGAACGTCTCGCGCCAGGTCCAGCTGCTGCTCGCGCCGACGCTCTCGGCCGCGCTCATCAGCGCGACGTTCGCCCGGGCCTGCGCGCTCGTGCTCGGGGCGTCCCCGCCGCGCCGCCGTTGGATCGCCGCCTGGTTGGTCGGCTGGCTGGTGTTCGCTCCGGTGCCGTTTCTCGTCATCGCGTTCGTCGTCCCGGGGCTGCTCTGGCTCGCAGCGCTCGGGCTCGCCGTGCCCGTGCTGATCGTGGAGGACGTGCCGCTCAGGGCCGCGCTCCCGCGAGCCTGGCGTCTCGCGCGGGCCGACTTCACGCACGCCGCCGGCTCCCTGTTCACCCTCGCCGTGGTCGTCGTCCTCTCGCAGTCGGTGCTCGTCTTCGTCCTGCGCGGCTTCGGAGACGCCGGCATCTCGACGGCGCTCTTCCTCGCCAGCGTCGTGCTCTCGCCGCTGCTCTTCGTCGGGACCGCGCTGCTCTACGTCGACCAGGCCGCGCGCGCCGGGGTCGAGTAGGGTGCGGCCATGCCGATCTACATCCTGCTCTCGCGGCTCTCGCAGCAGGGCGTGCAGACGCTCCAGAGCAATCCGTCCCGCCTGCAGGAGGTCAACCGCGACGTCGAGGAGCTGGGGGCGAAGGTGCTCCACCAGTGGGCGACGCTGGGCGAGTTCGACTTCGTCAACGTCGTCGAGGCGCCGGACACCGCGACGATCGCCAAGGTGTCCGTCGCTCTCGGAGCGCGCGGCTCGACGCGCATCCAGACGCTGCCCGCGCTCTCGATCGACGAGTTCGTCGCGACGATCGAGTAGCTATTCAGCCACCGCGACGCGGCGGATCGTGACGCCCCAGGCCGCTCCGGTGGCGAACAGCTCGTCGGGGTCGACCTCGCCGAGCCAGCCGAGGAAGTGCGGCTCGGGATCGTCCTCAGTGCAGCCGTAGACCGCCGCCTGCAACTCCGGCGCCGGAGGCTCGTCCTTGCCGCGCGCCGCCTCCTCGGCGCGCCGCTCGGCCTCCTCGGCGGCAGGCCCTTCCATGTACCCGCGGGGCATGGAGGGAGAGTAGTGCCGTACCCTCGGCGCATGCCGACCGCGCTCGCCGTCCACGCGCTCGAGAAGCGGTACGGGCCCGTGCACGCGCTCAAGGGCGTCGACCTCTCGGTGGAGGAGGGGGAGCTCGTGGGGCTGCTCGGCCCGAACGGGGCGGGCAAGTCGACGCTCGTGAAGATCGCGGTCGGGCTCGTGCGGGCCACGCGCGGCCGGGCCGAGGTCACGGGCGCCCGGGCGGGCTCTCGCGCCGCACGCTCGCGGCTGGGCTACCTCGCCGAGCTGTTCCGCTTCCCCGGGTGGTACACGGCGGACGAGGTCCTCGAGCTCCACCAGCGTCTGAGCCGCTCCGAGGGCGGCGCGGCCGAGCGTCGGCGCCTGCTCGAGCTCGTCGCCCTCGCCGACGCGAGCGGCCGCCGCGTGGACGGGATGTCGAAGGGGATGCAGCAGCGCCTCGGGATCGCGCAGGCGCTCGTCGGCTCCCCGCGCGTCCTCGTCCTCGACGAGCCGACCTCCGCGCTCGACCCCGCGGGGCGCCGCGTCGTCCGCGTCCTGCTCGAGGAGCTGCGCGACCGGGGCGTCTCCGTCCTCCTCAACTCGCACCTGCTCTCGGAGATCGAGCTCGTGTGCGACCGGGTCGCGATCCTGCGCGCCGGGGAGGTCGTCGCGGCCGGCGCGCCCGCCGAGCTGTCCCGGCCGCGCGGCGTCGAGCTCGAGACCGACGAGGGAGTACGGACGGTCGAGGGCGCGACGCGTGACGATGCGGCGCGGCTCGTCGCCGAGGCCGTCGCGGCGGGCCGTCGCGTCTACGGCGTCCGCGTGCTCACGTCGACGCTCGAGGACACGTACCTCGAGGCCGTCGGGGACGAGGTGTCGTGACCGCCGTCCTCACCATCGCGGGCTACGGCTTCCGGGAGGCGGTGCGGCGGAAGGTCTTCACGGTCGTCGTCCTGCTGACGGCGCTGTTCCTCGGGCTGTTCTGGATGGCGAACCATTTCGTCTTCACGCGCCTCGCCACGATCACGCCGCCCGCAAACGTCCACGTCGACACCCGGACCTTCGCGGGCGCCTTCCTGCTCGGGCTCGCGATGTTCGCCACCCTCTTCCTCGGCGTCGTCCTCGCCGTGTTCCTCACGCTCGGCGTCGTCTCCGGCGATGCGGAGCGCGGGCTGCTGCAGCCGCTCGTGGTGCGGCCCGTGGGCCGGTCGACGCTGCTGCTCTCCCGCTTCCTCGGCGCCTCGGTGGTCTGCATCGTCTACGTGCTCGCGGTGTACGCGATCGCGCTCGCGATCATCGACCTCACCGGCCACTGGACGCCGGCGTCGGCGGTCGCGCCGGGCGTCGAGCTCGCGGGCGGCGTCGTGATCGTGATCGCGCTCTCGATCCTCGGCTCGGTCGTGCTCTCGTCCACGGCCAACGGGATCGCCGTGTTCATGCTCTTCGGCGCCGGCCTCACCGCCGGGCTGCTCGGGACGATCGGGCACGCGCTGAACTCCCACACGATCGAGCACGCGTCGAAGGTCGCGGCCTGGGCGCTGCCCTTCGAGGCCCTCTACCAGGACGGGCTGCGCCTCATCTCGAGCAACGCGACCGGGCTGACGGGCTTCCTCCTGCAGCTCGGGCCGTTCGGCGGCGCGTACGTGCACGGCTGGGGGATCCGCGTCTGGTCGGCCGGCTATCTGGTCGTGGCCCTCGTGCTCGGATTGCTCGCGTTCTCGAGGCGCGATCTCTAGGAGATCGCGGCGAGCGCGACGGCGACCTCGCCCGCGAGCCTCGCGTTCTGCGCGACGAGCGCCTTGTTCGCGGCCTCGGTGCGTCCCTCGCTCCCGCGGTGGAGGTGCGAGAGCACGTACGGCGTGACGGCCTGGCCGCTGGCGCCCGCGGCCGCCGCGGCGGCGAGCGCCTCCTCGACGAGCGGCTCCACGTCCTCGAGCGGCTCGTCCGGCGGCCGGCCGAGCAGGACGCCGGCACCGCCGAGCCGCCAGTGCGCGTCGGCCACCAGCGCGGCGTCCTTCGCCGACTCCACCCGCGCCGATACGGGCGGCCCGCCGGCGGCGCCGTAGAAGAGCGGCAGGGTGTCGACGCCGAAGCCGAGTACCGGCACGCCGAGCGATTCGAGCAGCTCCGCGGTCGCCGGCACGTCGAGCAGCGACTTCACGCCCGCCGAGACGACGAGCGCGGGCGTCCGCGCAAGCTGTGCGAGGTCGGCCGAGACGTCCGGCGGATGCGGGAAGCCGCGGTGGACGCCGCCGATCCCGCCGGTCGCGAGCATGCGGATCCCGGCGGCCCGCGCGACGGCGAGCGTCCCACCGACGGTGGTCGCGCCGACGGCGCCCTGCACGGCGGCGGCGGCGAGGTCGCGCGGCCCGGCCTTGCGCGCCTCGGGGCCGAAGCGGGCGAGCTCCTCCTCCGTCAGCCCGACGCGCACCTCGCCGTCGAGGACGCCGACGGTGGCGGGGACGGCGCCGGCCGCGCGTACCTGCCGCTCCGACTCGAGCCCGACCTCGACGCCTTCGCCGGGCGGGAAGCCGTGTGCCACGAGCGTCGTCTCGAGCGCGACGACCGCGCCGCCGGAATCCAGCGCCTCGCGCACCTCCTCCGCGAGCCGGATCACGCCGAGCGTTCCATCTCCACGAAGCGGCTCTCCGCACCCCGCCGCGCCTCGTGGAAGCCCGCGCGCCGGTAGGCCCGCAGCGCGCGCTCATTCCAGCGTGCGACCCAGAGCCGGAACGTGCGGGGGCGCCACTCGCGGCGGGCGTACTCGAGCCCCGCGGCGATGAAGGGCTGCGCGAGCCCGCGGCCGGTCAGGTCGGGACGCATCCCGAGCCCGAGCCGCACCTCGTGTCCCTCCGGGACGAAGTTGAAGAAGCCGACGAGCTCGCCCTCGTCGTCCACGACCGCCCTCAGGTGCGTCCGCCGGGCCGGGTTCGCGAACAGGTCGACCCTCCGGGGATCGGCCGACGTGTCGTACCACTCGTACGGGAACTCGTACCGCCACTCCGCGATCGCGGCGGCCTGCTCGTCGGTGAGCGGCTGCACCTTCACGGCATGGAGCCTACGGTCGCCACGCAGCGCGCGGCCGCTGCCAGGCCGCGCCGCGCCGCCTCCTCCAGCGAGCCGCCCAGCAGAAAGCCGGCGGCCAGCGCGTCGCCCGCGCCGGTGGGATCGACGGCCTCGCCCGCGACCGCGGCGAAGTCGAGCTTCGCGTCCTCGGTGAACACCGTGCAGCCCCGGGCGCCGCGCTTGAGCACGCCGACGGGAGCGCTCAGGTACGCGCCCCCGAGGAGCTCCCACTCCGCCTCGGTCGCGAACAGCACATCGGGTGCGAGCTCGTCGAGGAGTCCGCGGAAGCCGACAGGCCCGTAGGCGCGGATCTCGGTCCACGCGGCGACGTCCACCGAGACCCGCGCCCCCTGCCGGCGCGCGAGCCGCGCCGCCTGCAGCGCAGCCGACGCGATCGGCTCCCGCAGGAGCGCGTAGCCGGAGAGGTGGAGGACGTCGCACGCGAGCCAGGCGGCGTCGAGCTCCTCGGGCGCGAGCGACGGCGCGACGCCCCGGTCCGAGGCGAGCGAGCGGTCGCCGGCGTGGACGACCGAGACGACGACTCCGGTCGGCCCCTCGGCCGCCGGCCCGACGAGCTCGACACCCCGCTCCGCGAGCTCCCGGGCGACGAGCTCGCCGGCAGGGTCGTCGCCTCGCTTCGCGATGCAGCGGGCCTCCGCGCCGCGCTCGGCCGCCCAGGCCGCGACGTTCGCGGCCTGGCCTCCGGCTCCGACCCGGTTCGACGCGCGCACGTCTCCGCCCGGCGCGAGCGGCTCCGAGATCAGCACGACCACGTCGAGCAGGACGTCTCCGAGAGTGGCGATCCGCAAGGCACAATCGTCCCATGGAAGCGGGAGGGAGGAGCGGCAGAGCCAGGGACTTCCTGCTGGGCGGCGTCGTCGGCGCCTCGGCCGCGGTCGCGGCTGCGCGTCGCCGCCGTCTCGTGCGCCGTCGCCGCGAGCAGCGGCTCGAGCAGCCGGCAGGGCTCGCCGCGTTCGAGGGGGCGCCGTGCTTCGAGGAGCTGCTGGAGGAGGAGCCGGCGGAGCCCGGCCGATGAACCGTTCGTTTCGCGTCGCGCTTCGGTGAGAATGCTCATCTGATGGTCCGCCCGGCCCGCCTCCTTGCGCTGCTCGCGGTTCTCGCATCGGCTGCGGTCGTGCTCGCGACGCCCGGGACGGCCGCCGCGCGCCAGACGCCGACGGGAGCGTCGTTCCACGTCTTCATCCTCGACCACATCGGCGACCGGACGTTCGCCACGCTCGCCGAGCGAGGCGCCGTCGGGCTCCTCCGGCCCGGGTACGGCCCGACCACGAACCGCCGCCGCGCGCTCGCCGAGCTGGTGCGCGGGACCGAGGTGAACGCGCGGCTCGGCGGAGTGCCGAAGGGGAAGCCGCTGATCAACGTCACGCGGGCCGCGGTCTTCCCGAACTGCCACCACCTCTGCATCGTCCTCCAGCTCCCGCCGCGCGGCGCGCCCGTGGCGAACAACCGCCTCTACCGCATCGCGGTCATCGGCCAGGGCTTCCACGGCCTGCTCACGTCGCCGACGACGCACATCCCCGGTCTCGTCTCGATCGTGGACATCGCGCCAACCGCGCTCGGGGGACACCAGGCGACCAAGCTCTCCTGGACGCCGTCGGCGAACGCGATCGGGCTGCTGTCGCGCCTGGGCCACGCGATCGGCGCCAACAACCGGCTCAAGTTCCCGGTCCTCTTCATCCTCGCGGGAGTCCTGCTCGCGCTCGCGCTGCTCGGCCTGCGCGCCGCGGTGACGGCCGTCCCTGCCGCGCTCCTCGTCAACCTCGCGCTCGGGATGGGGCAGGTATCGAACGAGGTGCTCATCTGCGCCGCGATCTCGGCGGGCACGGCGCTCGTCGCCTTCGGGCTCGCTCGGCTCTGCCGCAGCGACGCACGCCTGCTGGCGCTGTACGGCGGAGTGGTCGCGCTGTACGCGGCCGTCATGGTCGCGCGGCCGGAGTGGCAGGCGGTGAACCCGTTCGGGCCGACGCAGAACTCGCGCTTCTGGGGGATCGGCAACCAGGTCGAGACGCTCCTCCTCGCGCCGCTCCTCGCGGGAGCGTTCCTCGCGCGCCGGCGCTTCGGGATCGTCGGCTTCGTCCTCTTCGGGCTCTTCGGCCTCGTCGTGATGACGGACAACCGGCTCGGCGCCGACGGCGGCGGCGCGATCGCGCTCGGAATCGCGCTCGCGGTGCTCGGGACGCGCCTCTTCCGGCTCGGCGCGAAGGGGTTCCTCGGCCTGCTCGCGTCCGCGGCGTTCGCCGTCCTCTGGATCGTCTCGCGCGGGCTCGCCCAGCGGGGGCCGAACCATCTCCGCAGCGCCTTCGCGGGTCACGGCGCCGGCCTGCTCGCGTCGCTCGAGAGCCGGGTGCCGCTTTCCTACGTGCCCGCGCTCCACGCCTGGCAGCTCGTCCTGCCGCTCCTCGTCGTCCTCGCGCTCGCGTTCGCGCTCGCCTGGCGCGGCGCGCGCCTGCAGGCGACGAGGGACGTGCTTCTCGCCTTCGGCGTCGCGATCGTGACGTCGCTCCTCGTCAACGACTCGGCCGCGTACGAGCTCACCGCGGGGATCGCGGTGGTCGGGGCCTTCGCGCGCTTCGCGCCTGCTCCGGCGCCGGCACGCGCACGGGTCCTCGCGCCCCTGCTCGCCCGGGCGCTCTCGCGGGCGGGGCTGCGGCCGCCCCAGCCGGTGCCGGTTCGTGGCGAGTCGCCGCCAGGCTGAGCCTGCCACCGCCGCTGGTACCGTCCGCAGCCGTGCCGATCTACGAGTACCGCTGCCCGAACGGGCACCACTTCGAGCGTTTCCAGGCCATCACAGCCCCGGCGCCGGAGCGGTGCGACGAGTGCGGCGCGTCCCCCGTCGAGCTCGTGCTCTATCCCGTCGCGATCCACTACAAGGGCTCGGGCTTCTACACGACCGACTACGGCAAGGGGAAGGCGGCGAAGAAGGACGGCGAGGGCGGCTCGTCGGCCGGCGACGGCGCCAAGAGCGACTCGAAGCCGGCCGAGAAGAAAGCCGCCGCCGGCGGCGAGTAGCGGCTCGCCTACTTCAGGGGCGCGTTCGCGCCGGTCACGCAGCCGGGAGCGTAGAGCTGGCCCTTGGGCGGCGGCTGCGGCGCCGACTGTCCGAGCACCTCGTCGATCACGCGGATGTTCTCCGAGCTGCCGACGATGTAGTCGCCGCCGCCGATCGAGGTCGGGGTGCCGCCGAGGCGGCAGTGGAGCGTGCTCCCCGCGCGGAACTTGACCCAGGCGAGCTGCATCAGCTGCCACGTCGAGAGGTCGGTCGCGATCGGCTTGAGCAGCGAGGCGCCGGAGAAGGGAAGCGAGAAGAAGAGCGAGGGGCTCGACAGCTTGCTCAGGGTCGCCTGCACGACGAGCTGCTGGTTGTGCTGGCGGTCGAAATCCGTCCACGAGGGGTCGAGCTGGTTCTCGCGGATGCGCGAGAAGATCAGCGCCTGGTGCCCGTCGAGGTGGGTCGGGCCCTTGTGGAACCGCCACCCCTTCCACTGCAGGCAGCGCTGCTGGGTCTTGAAGGGACAGTCGAACCTGTTCGAGAGGATGTTCTCCGGCACGTCGACGGTGATGCCGCCGACCGCGTCGATGAGCTTCTCGAACTGGTTGAAGTCGACGATCACGACGTGGTTCACCGGCAGCGCCTTGCCGAGGAGGAGGTCGAGCGTACGCACGGCCAGCCTCGGGCCGCCGAACTGCATGGCCGCGTTGATCTTCTGGTAGCCGTAGCCCGGGATGTCCACGCGCAGGTCGCGGGGCACGGAGAGATAGACGAGCCGGTGCCGGCCGGGATCGGTGTGGAGGAGCGTGATCGAGTCGGAGTGCTGGTCGGCGCCCCGCCCTGCGGCTCCTCTCCCGGTCGCGTGGTCGGTGCCGAGCAGGAGGATCGTGGTCGGGCTCGAGAGGAGGAGCCCCTTGTCGGGCGTGAGCACCGGCCGCACGCTCTTCGGCAGGCGCGCGTTGGCGTCGCTCACACCGCTCGAGACGGAGAGGTAGCCCGCGACGCCCCAGACCGCGAAGAAAAGGATCACGCCGAGGATCACGACGAGGATCCAGCGGCGCCACGTCCAGCCGAGCCAGAGGCGGCGGCTGCGTTGCCGCTCGACGATCCGGCCGGGGGCGCGCCCGTCGCTGCGGACCGCTCTCCGGGCCTCCCGTTCCCGCCGCGCGAGCGGCACCTTCCCCTTCGTCCGGCCGCCGCGATAGACGCGATACGGCTTCTCCCCGGAGGCGGCCATGCGGGGGACTACGGTACCCATCGTGCAGGCTGACAACGCGATCGGCCTCGACCTCGGGGGCACGAAGATCCTCGCCGGCGTCGTCGCCCGCGACGGGAGCGTCGTGCGGCGCCACGAGCGTCCCACGCCGCTCGACTCGCAGGAGCACGTGTTCGCCGAGCTCGAGGCCGCGGTCATGGAGCTGCTCGACGACTCGGTCGGCGCCGTCGGGTTCGGCGTCCCCTCGCCGATCGACCAGGCCCATGGCCTCGTCGTGCGCTGCGTCAACCTGCCGCTCGAGGACGCGCCGCTGCGCGACCACATGCGCGAGCGCTTCGGCATCCCGGTGGGGCTGGACAACGACGCGAACGCCGCCGCGATCGGCGAGTGGCGCGCCGGCGCGGGGCGCGGCGAGGACGACCTCGTCATGCTCACGCTCGGCACCGGCGTCGGAGGCGGGGTCGTGTCGGGCGGGAGGCCGTTCCGGGGCCGGAACGGCGCGGGTGCCGAGCTCGGCCACGTGGTCGTCGTCCACGACGGGCGCGCCTGCCAGGGATCGTGCACCGGCCACGGCCATCTCGAGGCGTACGTCAGCGGCACGGCGGCGACGGCGGCAGCACGCGGGGCCTTCGGGCCGTCCGCCGACGCGCATCGGCTCGTGCGGCTCGCGAACGAGGGCGATGCGAAGGCGAGGGAGCTGCTCGAGGAGGTCGCCGGCTACCTCGGCTCGGGGATCGGCTCGTTCGTCAACGTGTTCGGCCCCCAGCTCGTCGTCCTCGGTGGGGGCTTCGGCGTCGCGGCGTACGACTATCTCCAGGGGCCGGCCGAGGAGGCGGCGCGGCGCGAGGCGCTCGAGCCGATGCGCAGCACCGTGCGCCTCGCGAAGGCGGAGCTCGGCACCGCTGCGGGGCTCATCGGCGCCGCGTTCGTCGGCTTCGAGGCACTGGACGCCGCCGAGAGCGCGTAGATGCCGCTCGCCGTCTGCGCGACGCCGATCGGGAACCTCGAGGACGTGACGCTGCGCGTGCTCGCGGAGCTGGCAGCGGCCGACGTCGTCCTGTGCGAGGACACGCGTCACACGCGCGGCCTCCTCGCGAGGCACGGAATCGAGGCGAGGCTCCTCTCGTACCACGAGCACAACGAGGCGCGGCGGACGGCGGAGCTGCTCCCGCGGCTCGAGGCAGGGGAGCGGGTCGCCCTCGTCTCCGACGCAGGGCTCCCGGGCGTGTCCGACCCCGGGGCTCGGCTCGTGCGTGCCGCGCTCGACGCCGGCGTCGACGTGACGGTGCTGCCCGGGCCGTCCGCGGTGGAGACGGCGCTCGTGGCCTCGGGCCTCGTGGCGGAGCGCTATTGCTTCCTCGGCTTTCTCCCGCGCGGCGAGAAGAAGCTCGCTGCGCTGTGGGACGAGTTGCGCGGCTGGCCGTGGCCGGCGGTCGCGTTCGAGTCGCCCCGGCGGCTGCCCGCCATGCTCCGTTCGCTCGCGGCGGCCGATCCAGAGCGTGAGGCAGCCGTCTGCCGCGAGCTCACGAAGCGGTTCGAGGAGGTCGCGCGCGGGAGCGCCGCCGAGCTCGCGGGTCGGTACGCCTCGCCGCCGAAGGGCGAGGTCACGCTCGTCCTCGGGCCGGCGGCGGTCCGCCGGGAAGGCGAGTCGGAGGCTCGGGCGCTCGCGGCCGTCGCCGAGCTGGTGGAGGCGGGAGTGCCCCGCCGGCGGGCGGTGGAGGTCGTCTCCGGGCTCGCCGGGATCCCGCGCAACCGCCTCTATCACGATTCTCTGTAATCAGATTTGACAACGAAGACCGGCTGCGCTACCCTCCCGGCTGTGTTGCTGAATCTGACAACAAAGGCCCTCCGACTCGCCCTGCCGATCGTCGCGTTCCTGGTCTGGGCTCCGGTGGCGAGTGCCTGGAGCTGGCCCGTTCAGGGGCCGGTTCTGCGGACGTTCGCCTACGACGAGGCGCATCCCTATGCCGCCGGGCAGCACCGTGGCATCGACATCGGCGCCGACGCCCGGGGCGACGCCGTGGTCGCGCCGACCTCGGGCGTCGTCACCTTCGTCGGCACGGTGCCGGCGAACGGCGAGTCGGTCACGATCGAGACCACGGACGGCTACGCCGTCACGCTCACGCATCTCGGTTCGATCGAGGTCGCCAAGGGTGCGATCCTCGGCGAGCGCGATCGGGTCGGCACTGTCGGACCGAGCGGGACGTCCGAGGTGAGCGGTCCCTACGTCCATCTCGGAATTCGTGTCGCCGCAGACCCGAACGGCTACGTCGACCCGCTCGGCCTTCTGCCGCCGCCCCCGCCCGTGGGCGGCGGTGCGACCGATTCCGGTTCGGCCTCGTCGCAGCCGACCTCGAGCGGCGCGGCGACGGTGCCTTCGACGGCGCCCGCGAGTCAGCCGACGCCGTCCTCGCGGGACGCGTCGCCGCCCCAGCCGACGTCGTCGTCCCAGCCGGTGTCCCCAAGCGCCGCGGGTGGTGCCAGCCCGACGGGCGAGTCCCGGTCGGGGCACGCGGCGGTCCGCGACCGCGCACACGCGCGGACGTCTCGGTCGGGCTCTCGGCCGGCGCGGCCGCAACAGCGTCCTTCGGTCGCAGAGGCTCCCGCTCCCCACCGGTCGATGCCGAGCGACCGTCGTGCAAGCTCTCCGGCGAGCCCGGCCGTGGGCGCGGGAATGGAGCGGCCGGCCGCCGAGACGTCGGCTCCGCTCGAGCCGCCCGCTCTCGGCTCCGGCCACGAGCCGCGGTCGAGTGAGCCGGCGCCGCAGCCCGCTGCGATCCGGCCGGTGTCCTCGGAGGCGCTCCTCGGGCTCGCGTGCAACGGAGCCGCGGCCCTCGTCGCGCTCAGCGCGGCACTCGCGACGGCCCGCGGCCGGCGACGCCGAGCCAGGAGGACCCCGCCGACAGTCGCAGAGGTTGTCCAGCTCCCGCCGCGGAGGGTCGAGCACCGGCGTGCGGCCTGACGCGGAAAGCGCGCGGGGCCGACGCGACGCCCCTCGTATCATGGCCGTGTGCGCTTCTACCTGACCACGCCGATCTACTACGTCAACGCGACTCCCACGCTGGGGAACGCGTACACGACGGCGATCGGCGACATGCTCGTCCGCCACCAGCGGCAACGCGGCGCCGACACGTTCTTCCTCACGGGCGTCGACGAGCACGCCACCAAGGTCTGGCGCGTCGCGGAGGAGCAGGGTCTCGAGGCACAGGAATACGCGGACCGCATCTCCGTCCCGTGGCGCGAGCTCGCGCCACGGATCAACGCCGAGACGGACTTCTTCATCCGCACGAGCGACGACGGCCACAAGCAGTTCGTCCGGGAGTTCCTGCAGCGGATCTACGACAACGGCGACGTCTACCAGGACGTGTATGCCGGTCTCTACTGCGTCGGCTGCGAGGCGTTCAAGACCGAGGAGGAGCTGACGCCAGACGGCCTCTGCCCGGACCATCTCGTCCCACCCGAGTGGATCGAGGAGACGAACTACTTCTTCCGCCTTTCCGCCTACCAGGAGCGGCTCCTCGCGCTCTACGACGAGCGCCCGGATCTTGTCCGGCCAGAGTTCCGCTACAACGAGGCGCGCTCCTTCATCGCCGGCGGGCTACGCGACTTCAGCATCTCCCGGGCCGGCCAGCCGTGGGGGATACCGCTGCCGTGGGACGAGAGCCAGGTCGCGTACGTATGGGCCGACGCGCTCGTCAACTACGTGAGCGCGCTGACCTACGCGCGCCCGGGGGAGGACCTCCGCGACCGCTACTGGCCGGCGGCGCACCACGTGCTCGGGAAGGACATCCTGCGCTTCCACTGCGTGTACTGGCCGGCCATGCTCCTCTCCGCCGGCTACGAGCCGCCGCAGCAGTTGTTCGTGCACGGCTACCTCCTGCTCGACGACCGCAAGATCTCGAAGTCGGCCGGCAACGCCGTCGACCCGCTCGATCTCGTCGACGTGTACGGAGCCGATGCCCTCCGCTACTGGATGGCGCGGGCGATCTCCTTCGGCCACGACGGCAACGCCTCGGTCGACGGGATCCTCGAGCGCTACGAGAACGAGCTCGGCAACGACCTGGGGAACCTGCTCTCGCGCACGACGGCGATGGTGGCGCAGTACCGCGACGGAAACCTGCGCCGCGGGGACGCCGATCCGCCGCTCGACCTTCAGGCGCTGGGAGCCGACGTCGCGGAGCGCCTCGACCGCTTCGACGTGACCGGCGCGCTCGACGCCGTCTGGGAGGGCGTGCGCGCGCTCAACCAGTACGTCACCGCCGAGGCGCCGTGGCAGCTCGCGAAGGACGAGGCCAACGCGGCGCGGCTCGACGGCGTCCTCTACAACCTCGTGGACGGACTGACCGCCCTCGCCGTAGCGCTCGCTGCGTTCCTGCCGCAGACGGCGCCTCGCATCCTCGCTGCGCTCCAGCAATCCGGGGATCTGTCCTGGGAGCGGGTGCGGAGCGGCGTCGCGGAGGAGGTCGGCGGCATCGAGGCCGCGCAGCCGCTCTTCCCGCGGATCGAGCTTCCCAGCCCTGCGTGATCGACACCCATGCCCACCTCACCGCGCTCGACGACGCGGACGAGGCGGTCGGGCATGCCGCCGAGGCAGGCGTCACGCGCATCCTCACGGTCGGGACCGACGTGGGCGACTGCCGGCGCGCCCTCGCGCTCGCCGAAAGGCACGACGGAGTCTTCGCGATCCTCGGCCTCCACCCGCACGAGGCCGGGACGGCCGCCCGGAACGAGCTCGACGCGCTCGGCGAGCTGCTCGCGCACCCGAAGGCGGTGGCAGTCGGGGAGACCGGGCTCGACTGGTACCGCGACTATGCGGCCCGCGACGACCAGCGCCGGCTCTTCGCGGCCCAGCTCGAGCTCGCCGCCGGGCGCGAGAAGCCGGTCGTGATCCACACGCGCGCGGCCGACGACGACACGCTCGCCGCGCTCGCCGGCTTCGCGGGAACGGTCGTCCTCCACTGCTTCTCCTCGCCGCGCATGCTTCCGACCGCGCTCGAGCGCGGCTGGTACGTCTCCTTCGCCGGCAATGCAACGTATCCGAAGGCCGTCGACCTCCGCCTCGCCGCGACCCAGGTCCCGGCGGAGCGGATCCTGGCCGAGACCGACTCGCCGTACCTCGCGCCGCAGCCGGTCCGCGGCCGGCGGAACGAGCCGGCGAACGTCGTGCACACGCTTGCCGCGCTCGCGCGGGCGCGCAGCGAGGAGGCGGCCGGCCTCGAGCGCCGGATCGAGCAAAACGCCGCCGAATGCTTCGCATTGCCGTGAGCACGAGGCCGAAGAAGGAGTACGGCCAGCACTTCCTCCGCGACCCGAACATCCTCGAGGTGATCGGACGCCTCGCCGAGCTCGGGCCGGACGACGTCGTGCTCGAGATCGGACCGGGTGGCGGAGTCCTGACGCGCTACCTCGCCGCGCGGGTGCGCCGAGTCCATGCTGTCGAGGTCGATCGCGCGCTCGAGCCCGAGCTGAGCGGTCTGCCGGCCAACGTCGACGTCGTCTTCGCGGACGCCCTGCGGAGCGAGCTTCCGCGGGACGCGACGAAGCTCGTCGCGAACCTGCCCTACAACGTCGCGACGCCCATTGTCGTCGAGAGCCTCGACGGACTGCCGAACGTCGGGCTGTGGTGCGTCATGGTGCAGCGCGAGGTGGCCGACCGGTTCTTCGCGGAGCCGGGGACGAAGGACTACGGCGCTGTCTCGGTCCTCGTCCAGCTCGCCTCAGAGCGCACGGGGTTCCATGCGGTCTCGCGCACCGTCTTCCGGCCGACGCCGAACGTCGACTCGGCGCTCGTCGCCTTCCGGCGCAGGGAGCTGCCCGCCGGCTTCACCCGCGTCAAGGCGGTCGTCAACGCGGCCTTCGGGCACCGGCGCAAGACGCTTCCCAACTCGCTCGCGCTCGCGGGAGTCGCCTCGCGCGAGCAGGCGGTCGAGGCCCTCGCCGCGATCGGCCGTCCCGCCGACACGAGGGCGGAGGCACTCGAGCCGCCGGAGTTCGTCGCCCTCGCGGAGGCGCTGCGGTGAGTCGGGCGCCCGCGGCCGCGAAGCTCAACCTCGCGCTCGTCGTCGGCCCGCTCCGGGATGACGGCAAGCACGAGATCCTCACCGTCCTGCAACGAATCGACATCGTCGACCGGATCGAGCTCGAGGAGGCGCCGGCGCTTCGAGTCGACGGCTTCGCGGGAGAGACGCTCGTCACGACGGCGCTCCGCGAACTCGCGCGGGCAGCCGAGGTCGAGCCGCGCTGGCACGTCCGGATCGAGAAGACGATCCCCGTCGCCGCGGGGCTCGGCGGAGGCAGCTCCGACGCGGCCACGGCGCTCCGGCTGGCCAACGCGACGCTGCGGCGGCCGCTCGCGGAGGACGACCTGCGCAGGCTCGCCGCGCGGGTCGGCGCCGACGTGCCGTTCTTCCTCACGAGCGGCCCGCAACTCGGCTCCGGCGACGGCAGCGAGCTCGCGCCGCTCGACCTGCCGCAGGACTTCTGGGTGGTGCTGCTTCTCCCGCGCGGCGCCGCAAAGACGTCGACCGCCGACGTCTACGCGGCCTTCGACTCCCGCCACGAGGTCGCCGGGTTCGCCGAGCGCCGCCGGGCTCTCCTCGACGCGCTCGACAGGGTCGAGCGTCCGCGCGATCTCGCCGCCCTGCCGCCCAACGACCTGACGAGCTCCCCGCTGGTCGAAGAGATCCGGGCCGTGGGAGCCTTCCGCGCCGACGTCTCCGGCGCAGGGCCGGGCCTCTACGGCCTCTTCCACCACCGCCGCGAGGCCGCCCGGGCTAGACGCGCCCTCCGGCGCCTCGGCCGGACCTGGCTGACGGCACCAGCCTGGTACGGTTGACGTCGATGTCGACGCACGCCGTCGAAGGAGCCCGCGGTCCCACCGGCTGGCTGCACCGCCATCGCTTCCGCATCGTCCTGTGGATCGCCGTGATCGAAGGCGTCGCCGTGTGGGTGACTCACGGCCTGCACATCACGACGATCATCGTGCTCGGCATCATCGCGTTCGCGTGTCTCCTGCTCTACCGCTTCGTCACGGAGCGGACGCACTCCTCGCTGCTCCATCAGCTCTTCTGGCTGCTCGCGGCGTCGCAGCTGGGGGCCACGATCCTCGTCGCGGCCGGTTACGTCCTGATCGGCGCGCTGATCGTGCTGCTCGTGATCTTCGCGCTCGTCGCCCTGGGCCTGCTCCTACTCGACCACCGGTAGACTTGCGTGCCCCTGGGGCGTAGCCAAGTGGTAAGGCAACGGGTTTTGGTCCCGTGATCCCAGGTTCGAATCCTGGCGCCCCAGCCACCGCTTCCTGACATGGCAGACCAGCTCGCAGCAGTCGTGATGGCCGCAGGGATCGGCACGCGCATGAAGAGCGCGACGCCGAAGCACCTGCACCCGCTGCTCGGCCGCCGGATGGTGGACTGGGTGATCGCCGCTGCGCGCGACGCCGGTGTCGAGCGGATCGTCGTGGTCGCCTCGCCGCAGACCACCGAGCTGCTCGGGGACGTCGAGGTGGCCGTGCAGGAGGAACCGCGCGGCACGGGCGACGCCGTCCGTTGCGCGCGCTCGAACCTCGACGGCTCCGAGGGCGACGTCCTCGTCCTCAACGGCGACGTCCCGGCGCTCCGGCCGGAGACGATCGAGGCGCTCGTGGAGACGCACCGCGCGGCCCGCGCCGCGGCGACGGTTCTCGCCTTCGAGCCACCAGCCCCGGGCGCGTACGGGCGGATCGTCCGGGACGCCGACGGAGGCCTGTCGAGGATCGTCGAGGCAGCCGACGCCTCGCCCGACGAGCTTCACCTGCGGGAGGTCAACTCGGGCATCTACGTCTTCCGTGCCGACAAGCTTTGGCCGGCTCTCGAGCGCATCGACCCGCACAACGCCCAGGGCGAGCTCTACCTCACCGACACGCTCGGAATCCTCGTCGCCGACGGCGAGCCGTGCGCCGTCCGACTGGCCGACGACCCCTTCGAAGCCGAGGGCGTGAACACCCGCGCCGAGCTCGCGCTCGCGGCCGCCTCGCTGCGGGACCGGATCAACGAGGCGCACATGCTCGCGGGCGTGACGATCGTCGATCCGGCGGCGACGTGGATCGAGGCGGGCGTCGAGATCGAGCCGGACGTCGTCGTCCATCCGTACACCGTGATCCGGGCCGGAGTGCGGATCGAGTCCGGCGCCGAGATCGGGCCGTTCGCCTACCTCCGTCCAGTGAGCGTGATCGGCGACCGGGCGAAGATCGGCACGTTCGTCGAGGTCAAGAACACCGCGGTCGGCCCGGGCGCGAAGATCCCGCACCTCTCCTACGTCGGCGACGCGGAGGTGGGGGAGGGGACGAACGTCGCGGCCGGCAACATCACCGCGAACTTCCCGCACGTGCCGGGGGAGCCGAAGGGCCGGACCCGAATCGGCCGCAACGTCAGGACCGGCGTGGACACTGTGTTCGATGCCCCGGTCGAGATCGGCGACGACGCTTGGATTGCAGCGGGATCCGTCATCACGGATGATGTCCCTCCCGGTTCGCTGGCCGGGTTTCCCCCGCGGCAGACGACGAAAGAAGGGTGGGTCTACGAGAAGCATGGAAAGCCCGACGGCGACTGAGCTGCCTCTGCCCGGGCTCGAGGCCCGGGCGGTGACGGATCCCTCCCCGCGGCACTTCATCGAGCGCGGGCCGCTGAAGCGGCTGATGGTCTTCGCCGGCCGATCGCATCCCGACCTCGCGCAGGCGATCGCCGACAAGCTCGGCGTCGAGCTCGGGGACGTGGAGCTCGAGACCTTCGCCAACGGCGAGACGTACTGCCGCTACCTGGAGTCGATCCGCGGGGCCGACGTCTTCATCGTCCAGACCGGCGTCGAGGACGTCGACCGCAACCTCATGGAGCTCGTCTTCATGATCCAGGCCGCGAAGCTCGCCTCGGCGAAGCGGATCACGGCCGTCGTGCCGCTGTTCCCCTACGCGCGCCAGGACCGCAAGGCGAAACCGCGCGAGCCCATCTCGGCGCGCCTGGTCGCCGACATGATCCAGCTCGCAGGCGCCGACCGCGTGCTGACGATGGATCTCCACGCCGGCCAGATCCAGGGCTTCTTCACGATCCCCGTCGACCACATGACGGCGCAGCCGCTGTTCGCGCGCCACTTCCGCGACCTCGGCCTGGCCGGCCCCGGTGTCGTGTCCGTCGCGCCGGACGAGGGCCGCGCGAAGGTCGCCGTTCGCTTCGCGAACATGATCGAGGGCGACTTCGCGATCATGCACAAGACCCGGCCGGCCCGCGACCAGGCGGAGATCACGGAGGTCACGGGGAAGGTGCGCGACAAGGTCGCGATCGTGGGCGACGACGTGATCATGACCGGCGGCACCCTGATCGCGAACGTGCACGCGCTGCTCGCCCAGGGCGCGCGCGAGGTGTACGTGTACGCGACCCATGGCGTCTTCTGCGGCGAGGCGCTCGCGAAGTTCCACGACGCGCCGATCGAGGGGATGGTCGTCACCGACACGGTGCCGGTGAACCGGCTCGAGGCCCCGCCGAACCTCACCGTCCTGCCGGTCGCGGGCCTGCTCGCCGAGACGATGCTGAACGTGTTCGCCGACGACTCGGTCTCGGCGATCTTCGGCGGCGAGAACCAACTCTTCTAGCGAGCGGGCGTCTATTCAGGCGATGCGCCGCCTCTGCCTCGTCGCCCTGGCACTGCTCGGCGCGCTCGCCCTCGCAGCGCCCGCGCTCGCCGCTCCGCACCTGAGCAGGGCGCAGTCGCGCGAGGTCTCCACCCTCGTCAACCGCTTCGTCGACGACCTCGTCCGGCGGCGGGACCTCGCGGACGGCTGGACGATCTCCGGCCCGGACGAGCGCGGCGCCATCTCGCGGAAGGAGTGGATCTCCGGCCGCCAGCTCCCGGTCCAGCAGCTCGACGTCCTCAACGATCCGCGCACGGCGTGGTACGCGACCTGGAGGACGCGCACCCAGATCGGCCTCGTCGTCTCCCTCAAGACCGGCCACGGTCGTAACGCGATGATGTACGACGAGAACACGGTGCTCCAGAAGGTGCATGGGCGCTGGGTCGTCGACTCCTTCTATCCGGACGGGATCTTCCGGCTCGGCAGCGGGCACTCCGGAAGCTGCGTGAGCTCGACGTGCAAGGTGACCGGCATGGCCGACTACGCGCCCAGCGGCGGAGGCGGGGTGGCTGCGGCCAAGCCGCGGATCGGCGGCCACTGGGGGCTCGTCGTCCTCTTCGGCCTGCTCGCGCTACCGCTGCTCGTGCTGGCCGCGATGGGCGTCGTCGCGCTCACGCGCAGCCGCCGCGCGCGGGCCAGGTACCTGGCTTCCCGCTCGGGCTAGCCGCCGGCCTCGGCGAGGCGCCGCCGTACGAGGCGCTCCGCGGCCTCGGCTGGCGTGATCTGCGCCGCCTCGGCCTCCGCGAACAGGGTGCGCAGGGTGTCGCCGATCCCGGCGAGCTGCCGCTCGAGCCGTGGCTCGTCCCAGCCCTCGTCCTCCAGGCCGATCAGCTGGATGATCCCCCCCGCGTTGACCACGTAGTCGGGCGCGTAGAGGATGCCGCGCTCGTGGAGGCGGAGCGCGTCCTCGTCCTCGGCGAGCTGGTTGTTCGCGCACCCGGCGACGGCGCGGCACGCGAGGCGCGGAACCGAGCCCGCGTGGAGCGTCCCGCCGACGGCGCAGGGGGAGTAGACGTCCACCTCGGCCTCGAGCGCCTGCTCGGCCGGCACCGTCTCGCACCCCGTCGCCGCCGCCCGCACCTCGTCGACGTCGCTCACGAGCACGCGCGCCCCGGCTTCCGAGAGCTCGCGCGCGAGGATGGCACCCACGGCGCCGACGCCCTGCACGAGGACGCTGCGCCCCGCGAGGTCCGGGCTGCCGAAGACGTGCTCGACGGTCGCGCGGATCGCGTGCAGCGCGCCGCGGGCCGTGCCGCGGCCGCTGTTACCGCCTCGCCCCGTCGTCCCGTAGACCCAGGGGCACGTCTCCGCCACCACGTCGAGATCGGCGGGCGAGATGTTCATGTCGCCCGCGGTGCGGTAGCTGCCGCCGAGGGACGCGACGAGCTCGCCGTGCCGCCGCAGCAGGCGCCGACGTGGCTCTCCCGCCGGCAGCTCCGGCACGGCCAGGACGGCCTTGCCGCCACCGCGTGGCATCCCGGCCGCGGCCATCTTGCGCGTCATCGCGCCGGAGAGGCGCATCGCATCGGCGAGGCCTTCGGCCGGCGCGGGGTAGACGCGCATGCGCGTGCCGCCCCCCGCCGGCCCGAGCGCGGTGGAGTGGACGCAGACGAACATCCAGGCGCCGCTCTCCTGGTCGTGGCGTACGACCGCGTGCTCGCCGTCCCAGGCGGCGAGTAGGCCCTCGAAGTCCACTCCGGCACCGTAGACGGAGGACGTCCGACGCCGCTACACTCCGGCGCCGGAATGGCCGGAGAACGCACGAAGCTCGTCGTCGCCTACCGCGACAGGCTCGGCTCGGCCGAGTCGCGCCGCCTGCGCAAGGAGGGGCTCGTTCCCGGTGTCCTCTACGGCAACGGCGAGCCGGTGGCGATCTGCGTCGCCGAGCGCGAGCTGCGACGGGCGCTGACGGGCGCCGCCGGCCTGCACTCGATCCTCGACGTCGAGATCGACGGCAAGGGCAAGACCCACGCCTCGATCCTCAAGGACTACCAGGTCGACCCCGTCCGGGGCGGCGTCACGCACGTCGACCTGCAGGAGGTGCGGCTCGACCGGACCATCCGCGCCTCGGTCGCCGTCCAGCTCGTGAGCGGCGAGGACGCGCCGGGCGTGCGCGAGGGCGGCGTGCTCTCGCAGCCGCTCCGCGAAGTCACGGTCGAGGCGCTGCCGCTCGAGGTCCCCGAGCATCTCGACCTCGACGTCTCGGGCATGGAGATCGGCGGCACGCTCCGCATCTCCGACCTCGCGACGCCCGAAGGCGTCACGCTGCTCGACGACCCCGACACGGTCGTCGCCACGGTCACGGCGCCGACGAAGGTCGCCGAGCCCGAGCCGACCGAGGAAGAGCTCGCTGCGCTGGAGGCCGAGGGCGAGGAGGGCGCGGAGCCGACCGAGGGCGAGGCTGCGGAGGGTGCGGCCGGCGAGCCTGCGGAGCCGGAGGCGGACGCCGCCGGCGACCAGGGCACCGTCGAGGGGTAGTCCCTCGTGTATCTCGTCGCCGGCCTGGGGAACCCGGGCCGCGAGCACGCGCGGAACCGGCACAACGCCGGCTGGCTCGTCGTGGACGAGCTCGCGCGGCGGCACGGCGGCTCCTGGCGCGGCAAGTTCTCGGGCCAGATGGCCGAAGTGCGGATCGACGGCGAGCGGCTCGCGCTCCTGAAGCCCGAGACGTACATGAACGAGTCGGGGCGCTCGGTCGGGCCGGCCGCGGCGTTCTTCAAGCTCGAGCCCGGCGAGGTGCTCGTCGTTCACGACGAGGGAGACTTCGACCTCGGCCGGCTCGAGCTGAAGGTGGGCGGCGGCCTCGCCGGTCACAACGGCCTGCGCTCGATCGCCCGGGAGCTCGGCACGCAGGACTTCCTCCGCCTCCGCATCGGCGTCGGCCGGCCCGAGCGCGGCGACCCGCGGCCACTCGCGGACTGGCTGCTCGCGAACTTCGAGCCCCACGAGGATCCGGACGGGCTCGTCTCGCGCGCCGCCGACGCGGTGGAGGCGCTCGTCGCCGAGGGCGTGGAGCGCGCCCAGATCCGGGTCAACCGGCGGTAGCGGCCTCCGGGTCGCGTTCGAGGGCGCCGAGCCCGTGCTCGAGCAGCCGGTAGGCGCGCTCGAGCTCGCGGCGGAGGTGCCGGGTGGCCGTCGGCCCGCTGCGCCCGGCAAGCGCGTGCGCTCGCGCGTTCCGGAAGAACTGCCAGTGCACGCTCATCAGCAGGTTGGCCGCGATCTGCGCGTCGGCGGGGTGAAGGCGGAGCTCCTCACGGATCGTCTCCGCGAGATGATCCGTGAACTGTGCCATCACCTCGGTCTCCTTCGCCTGCAGCGCGGGCGACTCGGCGATCGCACGGGCGAACTGGGCGAAGCCCGGGCTCGCGAGCCGGCCGCACTGCTTCGCGTGCAGATCGTGCATCGCCCCCACGAGGGACTGGCCGGGCTCGCGTGCCCGCACCGCGTCCCTGAGCGCCTCGAGCCGCTCGGGCACCTCGTCGAAGAAGATGTCCTCCTTCGTCGGGAAGTAGTTGAAGACGGTCTTCTCCGAGACGCCCGCCTCGCGTGCGATCTCGCCGACGGTAGCGTGGTCGAAGCCCCGCAGGACGAAGAGGCGCATCCCCGCCGCGGCGATCGCCTGGCGCGTCTGCAGCTTCTTCGACTCGCGCAAGCCCACGCAGGGATCATACCCGATCTTTACAGTTGCAGCAAAGTTACGGCGTCTGTAACATCGCGGTGCAGGCAACCGAAGGAGAGGAATGCTGGCTCGTCTCGCACACGTCGTCGCTCGTCACCGCTGGAAGGTCATCGGCGCCTGGATCGTCCTCACCCTGTTCGGAGGGTTCGCCGCCGGACAGGTCTCGAAGCGCTGGTACCAGAGCTTCTCCATCCCCGGCAAGTCGGCCTACGAGGCGAACCAGCGCACGTTGAAGACGTTCGGCACCGGCATCCGCGGGCCGGACGTGGTCGTCTTCCACACCTCCGGCGACGCCACGAGGAGCCGGGCGATCGCCGCCGCGATGCAGCGCGCCGCCGCCGCCATGCCCGGCGCGCGGACGAGCTCGTACTTCTCGACCCACGACCTGATGTACGTCTCGAAGGACCGGCACACGACCTTCGAGGAGATCTATCCGCCAGGAACGTCGACGTTCTCGACGACGAGCGGCGCAAGCGCGGTCCGCGCCGCCGCCGCGCGGGGGCTGCCGTCCGGGATCCGGGTCGAGGTCACCGGCCACGATCCACTCGAGGAGGCGAGCTCGCACGGCGGAGGCGGTGGAAATGTCCTCGTCGAGGCCGTGATCGGAGGTCTCGGCGCCGTCGTGATCCTGCTCTTCGTCTTCGGGACGCTGCCGGCGATCCTGATGCCGGTCGCCGTCGCGGTGGCGGCGATCCTCAACACCTTCACGCTCGTCTGGGCGCTGACCTACATCACGAGCGTCTCGATCATCGTCCAGTTCCTGATCGCGCTCGTCGGCCTCGGCGTGGCGATCGACTACGCGCTGCTCATGATCTTCCGCTTCCGCGACGAGCTGCGCGAGGGGGAGGACGTCGAGACGGCTCTCGTCGAGACGATGACGCACGCCGGCCGCTCGGTGATCGTCTCCGGGTCGACCGTGGCCGTCGGCCTGCTCTCCATGATCATCCTGCCGCTGCCGTTCATCAGGTCGATCGGGATCGGGGGGATGCTGATCCCCGCCGTCTCGGTGCTCGCGGCGATCACGCTCATGCCCGCGTTGCTCTCGGTGCTCGGCGAGCGCATCAACAGCGTGCGCCTGATGCCGAAGCGGTTCGTCGACAAGGGCCATCCGGAGGACGGCGCCTGGGGCCGCTGGGCTCGCTTCGTCCTGCGCCGACCGTGGCCCGTTGCGGGGGTCGGCGCGGCGATCGTGGCCCTCCTGGTCGCGTTCGGCGTCCAGCTCAACCCGAGCGAGTCGCAGCTGAAGAACTTCCCCGGCACGGGTACCGCGATCGCGGGGCGGCAGATGCTCGCCAACGCCGGCATCTCGCCGGGCGTGATGAAGCCGTTCGTCACGCTCGTCGAGCACGGCGGCGACGCGCAGGCCGTCGCCGCCCGCGAGCGGCGCGTCCCGGGCATCGTCGGCGCGGCGGTACCGCCCGGGCCGGGCTGGCACCGCGGCCAGGACACGCTCGTCGAGGCCTTTCCTGCGATCGACGGGGCGGCGCCCGGGATCCAGGGCATCATCGACAGGGTCAACCGCGTCCTCGCGGGGACCGACGGGACGCTCGGCGGCGTGCCGGCGGTCGACCGCGACTTCGTGCACGCGGTCTACGGCAACTTCCCCTACGTGCTCGCCTTCGTGCTCGTCCTGACGCTGCTGCTGCTGACGAGGGCGTTCCGCTCGGTCGTGCTGCCCCTCAAGGCCGCGATTCTCAACCTCGTCTCGCTCGGGGCGGCCTTCGGGATCGTCGTCTTCATCTTCCAGCTGGGACACGGCTCGTCGCTCTGGAACATCACGGCGACCCAAGCGATCACCCCCTGGATCCCATTGATGATCTTCGCCTTCCTGTTCGGCCTCTCGATGGACTACGAGGTCTTCATGCTGACGCGAATGCGGGAGGCCTACGACGAGACCGGCTCGACGGAGCGGGCGATCGAGCTCGGCCTGGCGCGCACGGGGAAACTCGTCACGAGTGCCGCGCTGATCCTGATGTTCGCGTTCCTCGTGCTCTCGTCGAGCCCGGGCTTCGAGATCAAGGAGTTCGCGATCGGCCTCGCCGCGGGGATCATCTTCGACGCGACCGTGATCCGCGCCCTGCTCGTGCCCGCGCTGATGCGGCTGCTCGGCCGCGCGAACTGGTGGCTGCCGCACTGGACGCGGCGGGCGCTCTTCATCCGCTCCGAGCGGCGGCCCGAGGCCGAGCCTGCGCTAGAGGGGTGAGAGCGCCGGCTCGGGCTCCGGCTCGTCCCGCCGGCGCACGCTCCTCACCTCCGGCACGAAGGCGACGACGACGAGGTTCGGCAGGCACATCAGCGTCCCCGCGAGCAGGAGAGTCGAGGGTCGCCCGATCCCGGCCGCGACGGCGCCGGCGAGCGTCTGCCCGATCGGCATCAGGCCGATCGAGAGCAGCTGGTCGATCGACGCGACGCGGGCGAGGCGGTCGGGCCGCACCTCCTGCTGCATCGCCGTCTCCCAGAGCGCGTTCCCGACGAGGATGCAGGCGCCGAGGATCACGCCTGCGACGACGATCGCCGGAAGCGGGAACGGCCGGACGAGCGTGAACGGCAGCACCCCGCCGAGCGACCAGACGGCGAACGCCGTGGCCACCGGATGCTCTGGCCGGATCCTGTAGGCGACGAGCCCGCCGAGCACGCCGCCGACGGACATCGACGTCACGATCAAGCTCCACCCGAGGGAGCCGTGAAGGTGCTCGTCGGCGACGAAGGGCCCGAGCACGAGGAGATCCCGATCCCGACATTGCCGAGGGCGAAGCCGAGGAAGCCGGCGGTGAGCCAGCGGTGTCGCCGCACCTCGCGCCAGCCGTCCGCGACGTCGCGCCGGAAGCGCTGGCGGGCCGGACGGGCGTGCGCCGCGACCGGCGCCGCCGTCACGAAGGCCACGCTGACGAGGAAGCTCGCCGCGTCGACCGCGAAGCACCAGCCGGGGCCGGCGGACGCGACGATCGCCCCGGAGACGACGGGCCCGAACACGTTCGTCGCGCTCCGCGACGTCGAGAGCAGCGCGTTGGCCTTCTGCAGGTTGGTGGGGCTGACGGCCTGGGGGAGGAGCGCCGTCCACGCCGGTCCGAAGAAGCCGGCGCCGACGCCGGCCGCCGACTGGAGCAGCGCGAGCTGCCACACGTGGGCCGAGCCCTCGAGCAGCAGGACCGCCGTCGCCGACTGGGTGCCGAAGCGCAGCAGGTCGGCGGAGACCATCACGGCCCGGCGTGGGAGCCTGTCGGCCCAGACGCCGCCGGCGATCGTGGACACGCCGAGCGTCACGACGCGGGCGCCGAGCACGACGCCGAGGCCCAGGGTGCTCCCGTGGATCCGGATCACCGCGAACGCGAGCGCGACCGGGATCAGCGTGTCGCCGACCGACGAGCCGGTCCAGGCGAGCCAGAGCAGCCTGAAGGGACGCTCCCTCAGCGGTCCGAAACGGTCAACCCCCCGCACACCCTGGAGCGTACGCCCCGTCGCGGCGGGTTACGATCGGAGCCCGCGGAACCCCCGGTTCCGCCTTTCGTCATGGACCGTCCGGTACTTCATGCCTTCGTCCGCGAGCTCGTCGAGCACGAGCGTCTCGCCGAGCTCGCAGACGCGCTGCCGACGCGCGCCCGCGTGTCGGAGCCCGCGCTGCCGCTGCTGCTCGCCTCGCTGCACGAGCGGCTGGAGAGGAGTCTCGTCGTCCTCCTGCCGGAGGATGCGGACGCGCGCGACGCCGCAGAGAGCGCCGCCTGGTTCCTCGGCGACGAGGCGGTCGGATTGCTGCCGAGCCGCGGCGTCACCTGGGAGTCGGGGCTCGCGCCGCCGCCGCACCTCGTCGGCGAGCGCGCCCGCGCGCTGCACGTCCTCGCGCGCGGCGGCCTCGTGTGCGCCTCGGCGCGCGCGCTCGCCGAGGGGCTGCCCCCCGCGGAGGTGCGGCCCGGGCCGATCGAGCTCCGGCCGGGGCTCGAGATCGCGGTCGAGGGCCTCGGCGAGTCGCTCGCCCTGGCCGGCTACGAGCGGATGGAGCGCGTGGACGACCGCGGCCAGTTCGCCGTGCGCGGCGGCATCGTCGACGTCTTCCCCACGACCGGCCGCGAGCCGTTGCGCGTCGAGTTCTTCGGGGACGAGATCGAGTCCGTGCGCGCCTTCTCGCCCTTCACGCAGCGCGCGCTCCACCCGGTGTCCGAAGCGACGCTGTACCCGGCGGCCGAGCGCCGGCTGGACGCCGTCGAACTTGGTGACAGTCTGTTACGTGCGGACGAGGGGGAGGAGCCGGCCACGCCGGCGGTGCCGGACGACCTCGTGCCGCCGCTCGAGCGGCCGCCCGACTGCGTGTTCCAGCCCGACGACGTGCGCCGTGTGTGGGAGGAGGACGGCATCCTCGAGCCACCCTCGCTCACGGGGTCGACCGAGCTCGATCCCTTTCCTCAGTCGCAGCCCTTCGCGTTCGAAGCGCAGCGGCCCGCGATCGCCGCGCGCGGGCTCGCCGAGGCCGAGAGCGAGCTCTCCGCGCTCCTCCGGTCGGGCCAGCGCGTCGTCATCGCCTTCCCGCACCGCGGCGAGGCCCTGCGGACGCAGAACCTGCTCCGCCGGGTCGAGGCCCGCCTGCTCGAGCCGGGCGACGACCTGCCGGAGGGGGCGGAGCTGCTCTTCGCCGTCGCGCCCGCCCGCCGCGGGCTCGTCTGGCGGGAGCTCGGGCTCGTCCTCCTGCCGGACCACCAGGTCTTCCGCCGCCGCGCCCCGCGCGAGCGCCGGCTCGGGGGCCGCGCGCTGCAGTCCTTCGCCGACCTCCGCACCGGCGACTACGTCGTCCACGAGGACCACGGCGTCGGGCGGCTGCTCGGGTTCGAGACGAACACCGTCGCCGGCATCACACGCGACTACCTGCTCCTCGCGTTCCGCGGCGAGGACCGCCTCTACGTCCCGCACGAGCAGCTCGGGAAGGTCTCGCGCTACGTCGGTGCCGACGGCTCGGCGCCCACGCTCTCGAAGCTCGGAGGCAAGGCGTGGCAGACGCTCAAGTCGCGCGCGCGCGAGTCGGTGCGCGACCTGGCCGGCGACCTGATCCAGCTCTACGCGCAGCGCCAGACGCGCGAGGGAGTGGCGTACGACCTCTCGCACGAGTGGCTGCCGCGGCTCGAGGCGACCTTCCCGTACCGCGAGACGCCCGACCAGGAGGCCGCGATCGAGGCGGTCAAGGAGGATCTCGAGGCGCCGCGGCCGATGGACCGGCTGGTCTGCGGTGACGTCGGCTTCGGCAAGACCGAGGTCGCCGTGCGCGCGGCGTTCGCCGTCGCGGTGAACGGCCGCCAGGTGCTGCTCCTCGCGCCCACCACGATCCTTGCCGAGCAGCACTTCAACACGTTCCGGGACCGCTTCCGCGACTTCCCCGTGCGGGTGGAGATGGTCTCCCGCTTTGTGTCGCCGAAGGAGACCAAGCGGATCCTCGCCGACTTCACCGCCGGCAAGGTCGACGTCCTGATCGGGACGCACCGCATCCTCAGCCGCGACGTGATTCCCAAGGAGCTCGGGCTCGTGATCCTCGACGAGGAGCAGCGGTTCGGCGTCGCCCAGAAGGAACTGCTCAAGTCGCTGCGGCTCGAGGTGGACGTGCTCACGCTCAGCGCGACGCCGATCCCGCGCACGCTGCACCTGTCGCTCGCCGGCATGCGCGACATCTCGATCATCGAGACGCCGCCGGAAGGACGCCGCCCGATCCGCACGACGGTCGGCGAGTACGACGAGGAGCTCGTGAAGCTCGCGCTCGAGCGCGAGGGTGCCCGGGAGGGGCAGGCGTTCTTCCTCCACAACCGCGTCGAGACGATCGAGGAGCGCGCGGCGCAGCTGCAGCAGCTCTGTCCGGGGCTCCGCTTCCTCGTCGCCCACGGCCAGATGCGGGAGAAGGAGCTCGAGGAGCGGATGCACTCGTTCCTGCGCGGAGACGCGGACGTGCTCGTCTCGACGACGATCATCGAATCCGGGATCGACATCCCGCAGGCGAACACGCTGATCGTCGAGCGCGCGGACACGCTCGGCCTCGCCCAGCTCTACCAGATCCGCGGGCGCGTGGGCCGCTCGGACGCCACCTCGTTCGCGTACCTCTTCTATCCCGACGCGCGCGAGCTGACCCCGGAGGCGCGGGCGCGGCTCGCGACGCTCGCCGACCACACGGAGCTCGGCGCCGGCTTCGCGATCGCGATGCGCGATCTCGAGATCCGGGGCGCGGGCGAGCTGCTCGGCGCGGAGCAGTCGGGGCACGTCGCGGCGGTCGGCTTCGAGCTCTACGTCGAGCTCCTGAACGAGGCCGTCGCCGAGCTGCAGGGCCAGAAGCGGATCGCCGCCCGGCCGGTGCGGGTGGACGCGCGCGTCGACGCCTACGTGCCGGCCGCCTACGTCGACTCGGAAGCTCTTCGGATCGACGTCCACCGCCGGCTCGCGCTCGCGGAGACCGAGGACGAGCTACGCGAGCTGCAGGCGGCCCTCGAGGACCGCTACGGGCCGCTGCCCGAGCCGGTCGAGAATCTCTTCCGCATCCAGGAGGCGAAGATCAAGGTCGCCCTGCTTGGGGCGGACTACCTCGTCTTCCAGGGCGGCAAGGCGACGGTCGGGCGCCTCGTGCTCGGCTCGGGCGAGCTGCGCGAGCTCCGCGACCGCGCGAAGACCGCCGTCTACGTCTCGGCTAAGCAGGAGATAAGCATGCGCGGGCAGGAGGAAATCGCCCAGGCGGTCGGTCTGGTCGATGCTATCTTGGACGCGCGCCGAGCGGCCTGAGACCGCCTTTCGCCGCACCGGCGTTCCCGCGACATCGACCTCACTGGATGGAAATGAAGACTCGCCTGCCGTTCCTGCTCCTTGCCGTAGCGCTCGTCGCCCTGCTCGCCGCGTGCGGCGGGGGAGGCAGCTCCGGCCCCATGCCCTCGGACTCGATCGCCAGGGTCGGCTCCACGACGATCTCGCGGGCGAGCTTCAACTCCCTGATGGACGTGGCCTTCGCGCGCTACAAGGCGCAGAAGCAGCCGGTGCCGAAGGTCGGCACCCCCGCGTACGCCCAGCTGCGCGACCAGGCCGTCACGTTCCTCGTGCAGGAGGCCGAGCTGCAGCAGGAGGCGCAGAAGCTCGGCGTGTCGGTGACGCAGAAGGACGTCGACCAGCAGATCTCGCAGATCAAGAAGACGTACTACGGCGGGAGCCAGTCGAAGCTCGACGCCGCGCTGAAGAAGGACGACATCACGCTCGCGCAGCTCGAGCAGTGGAACATCAAGCCGAACCTGCTCAGCCAGAAGCTCAACGCCAAGGTGACGCAGAGCGTCAAGGTTTCCGACGCCGCGGCGCTGAAGTACTACAACCAGAACAAGGCCTCCTTCACCACGCCGAAGACGCGCGAGGTGCGGCACATCCTCGTCAACAGCAAGAGCCTCGCCCAGCGGCTGTACACGAAGCTGAAGAACGGCGCGAACTTCGCCGTCCTCGCGAAGAAGTACTCGAAGGACACGGGCTCGGCGGCGCAGGGCGGCAAGCTCTGCGTGGCGCACGGCGGCTCGAGCGGCGCCTGCCAGCAGACCGTGCCGCCGTTCGACAAGGCCGCGTTCTCTCTCAAGACGAACGAGATCTCGCAGCCGGTGAAGAGCATCTACGGCTGGCACATCATCCAGCCCATCTCGGCGGTGAAGCCCGCCCACGTGCAGAGCTTCGCGCAGGTCAAGTCGCAAATCGAGGCCAACCTCGCGCAGCAGCAGAAGCAGGTCGCCTGGCAGAACTGGCTCGCAAAGATGGCGAAGGACTTCAAGGGCAAGGTGACGTACCAGACCGGCTTCGCACCGGCGACGACCACGACGCCCACGACGCCGGCCCCGACGACGACCGGCTGAGTTGACCGACCCCGCCGCCGCGGGCGGGAAGCTCCCGCCGGGCGCCGGCGGCTCGGCCGCCGGCGCTTCCTGCCCCGCCGCCGAGCCGGCCGCGGCTCTCCTCGAACTGCAACGCCTGACCGAGCGGCTTCGCCGCGACTGTCCCTGGGACCGCGAGCAGACGGCGGCGACGATCGTGCCGCACACCGTCGAGGAGTCGTACGAGGTGGCCGACGCGGCGCTCGCCGGCGACGACGAGAAGCTGCTCGACGAGCTCGGCGACCTCCTCTTTCAGGTCTACCTCCTCGCGCTCCTGCTCGAGGAGCGGGGCGCCGGCGACCTCGCCCGGGTTGCGCGCGGCGTGCACGAGAAGCTCGTGCGGCGTCATCCGCACGTCTTCGGCGACGTCGAGGCGGACACGCCCGACCGCGTCCGCGCGAACTGGGAGCGGATCAAGGTCGAGCAGGAGGGGCGCGAGGGCGTGTTCCACGACGTCGCCGAAGGGCTGCCGGCGCTCCTGTACGCGCGCAAGGTGCAGCAGCGGGTGAAGGCGGTCGGTTTCGAGTATCCGGACCTCGCAGGCGCGCTGGCCGATCTCGCCGACGAGCTGGGCGAGCTGCAGGAGGAGCCGTCGGGCGACGAGCTCGGCGACGTTCTCTTCGCGGCGGTCAACGTCGCACGCAGGCTCGAGGTCGATCCCGAGCTCGAGCTGCGGCGCGCCGCGCAGCGCTTCCGCCGCCGGGTCGAGGTGGCGGAGCGGCTCGCGGCGGAGGTGGGCGAGAATTGGACGGAGCTGCCGCTCGAGCGGCAGGACGAGTGGTTCGACCGGGCCAAGGAGGTTGTCGAGTGAGCCGCATCGCCGGCGTCCACGCGCGCCAGATCCTCGATTCGCGGGGGAACCCCACGGTCGAGGTCGAGGTGCGCCTGGAATCCGGCGCCTCGGGCCGGGCCGCGGTTCCCTCCGGCGCCTCGACCGGCGTCCACGAGGCGGTCGAGCTGCGGGACGACGGCGGGGCGTACGGCGGCAAGGGCGTCGCGCGGGCCGTGGCGAATGTCAACGGAGAGATCGCGCAGGCGATCGCCGGGACGGACGCCTCCGACCAGGAGGCGCTCGACCGGCGCCTGATCGAGCTCGACGGGACGCCGAACAAGGGCCGGCTCGGCGCGAACGCGGTGCTCGGCGTCTCGCTCGCGAACGCGAAGGCCGCCGCGGCCGACGCCGGCCTCTCGCTCTTCCGCCGGCTCGGCGGCGAGGACGCGACGACGCTGCCGGTGCCGATGCTGAACGTGATCAACGGGGGAGTGCACGCGGACAACTCGATCGATCTGCAGGAGTTCATGCTCGTCCCGGCCGGCGCCGACTCGTTCTCCGAGTGCCTGCGGATCGCGGCCGAGACCTACCACGCGCTCAAGAAGCTGCTCACGGAGCGCGGGCTCTCGACCGGCGTCGGGGATGAGGGCGGCTTCGCGCCTGATCTCGCGACGAGCGAGGAGGCAATCCAGGCAATCCTCGACGCCGCCGAGGCCGTCGGCCATGCCGACCGAGTCGCGATCGCGCTCGACCCTGCGTCCAGCGAGCTCTTCTCCGACGGACGCTACCGCTTCGAGGGCCGCGACCTCGGCCCCGACGAGATGGCCGGCTTCTGGGCCGACCTCGCCGAGCGGTACCCCATCGTCTCGCTCGAGGACGGGAACGCCGAGGACGACTGGGACGGCTGGCGGGCGACGACCGAGCGGCTCGGCGACCGGCTGCAGCTCGTCGGCGACGATGTCTTCGTCACGAATCCAGAGCGGCTGCGGCTCGGCATCGAGCGCGGCGTGGCGAACTCGATCCTCGTCAAGGTGAACCAGATCGGCACCCTGACGGAGACGATCGAGGCGGTGCGACTCGCGCACGACAACGGCTATACGGCGGTCATGTCGCACCGGTCGGGCGAGACCGAGGACGCGACGATCGCCGATCTCGCGGTCGCGCTCGGTACCGGTCAGATCAAGACGGGCGCCCCCGCCCGGAGCGACCGCGTCGCGAAGTACAACCAGCTCCTGCGGATCGAGGAGGAGCTAGGCGACCGGGCGGTCTATCCCGGCTGGGGAGCCTTCCCACGCGCGGCCCCTTAGTACCCTGAGCGACATGGCGATCGACCGCCGGACGAAGATCGTGGCGACGCTCGGGCCGTCGTCCGACTCGCGCGAACGCCTGCGCGCGCTCATCGAGGCCGGCGTCGACGCCGTCCGCTTCAACCTCTCGCACGGCAGGCACGACGAGCACTCCGAGCGCGCGTGGCTCGTGCGGGAGATCGCCGCCGAGGTGGGCCGGCCGGTCGCGCTCATCGCCGACCTGCAGGGCCCGAAGCTGCGCATCGGCGAGCTTACCGAGCCGGTCCTGCTCCACACCGGCGACTACGTCCGCGTGTGCGCCGAGGAGTCCGCGACCGACGGCGAGCTCCCGATCGCGCCGGCCGTGATCGGCGACGTGCTCGAGCCGGGCCACGAGGTGCTGATCGACGACGGCCTCGTCCGGCTCCGCGTGGACGACGTCGAGAGCGGCCGTGCCACCTGTGCGGTGGTGGTCGGCGGCCTCGTGAGCTCGCACAAGGGAGTGAACCTGCCGGGCGTCCCGGTGCCGATCCCCTCGCTCACGCGCAAGGACGTCGCCGACCTCGACTGGGCGCTCGAGACCGGCGTCGACTTCGTCGCGCTCTCGTTCATCCGTTCCCCCGCGGACGTGCGCGACCTGCGCGCGCTGCTCGAGCAGGCGGGCTCGCACGCGCACGTGATCGCGAAGATCGAGAAGTCGGAGGCGGTCGACGTCCTCGACGACGTCCTGGCGGAGACGGACGCCGTGATGGTCGCGCGCGGCGACCTCGGCGTGGAGATCGGGCCGGCGCTCGTCCCGCTCGTCCAGAAGCGGATCATCCACAAGGCGCTCGAGCGTGGGAAGCCCGTGATCACGGCGACGCAGATGCTCGAGACGATGGTGCACTCGCCCGAGCCGACCCGGGCCGAGGCGAGCGACGTCGCGAACGCGATCCTCGACGGCACGTCGGCGGTGATGCTCTCGGGCGAGACGGCGGTCGGCGAGTACCCCGTGGAGGCGGTCGCGTACATGGACCGCATCGCGCGGGCGGTCGAGCCGAGCCTCGACTACCGGCACGAGCTGCCGGAAGCCCACGAGAACCCGACGATCGGGCAGGCGATGTCGAACGCGGCCTGCGACATCGCGGAGGCTCTGCAGGCCGCGGCGATCCTCGTTCCGACGTTCACCGGCCGGACGGCGAACGCGGTCGCGCGGCTGCGCCCGCGGCGGCCGGTCGTGGCGCTCACGCACGTCGACTGGGCGATGCGCCAGCTCGCGCTCGAGTGGGGCGTGACCCCGCTCCTGATCTCCGAGACGAGCGACGTCGAGGAGCTCTGGCGCCTCGCCGTCGAGGCGGCGCGCGACGCCGGGATCGTCGAGACCGGCGACAGCGTCGTGATCACGGCGGGAACCGCCGTGAACATCCCCGGCACGACCAACGTGATCAAGGTCGACGTCGTCCAGTAGCCGCAGGACCGCGGCGCCCGCCGGAGAAAAGCGGCTGGATGGCTGCGAGGAAGAGACGCCGCGGGCGTGTCGGTGGTCCGATCGCGCGTCGCTGGTTCGCGGTGGCGGCGCTCGTCCTGGTCGGGCTCCTCTACTACCGGCCGCTGCACGACTACTTCGACGCGCGGGCGCAGCGCGCCGCCGGCGTCGCGGCCGTGCGGCGGCTGCAGCGGGAGCAGGCCGCGCTCGAGCGGCGTCTGAAGCACGCTTCCTCGCTGGCCGCCCTCGCGGCCGAGGCGCGGACTCTCGGCTACATCCGGCCGGGAGAGCACCTCTACATCGTCAAGGACATTCCGCAGTGGCGGCGCAGGCATCATGCTGCCCGCGGTGGTCGCTGACGCTGACCGGGCGCTCGTGGCGCGCCAGCTCGGGCGCGAGCCGCGCACGCTCCGGCGCGTGGCGGTCCGCTGCCCGTTCGGCGCCCCCGCGGTCACCGAGCAGAGCCCCTACGCACCCGACGGCGAGCCCTTTCCGACGACGTACTACCTCACCTGCCGGCATGTCGTCGCCGCAGTCTCCCGGCTGGAGGCCGCGGGCGGCGTCGAGCGCTGGAGCGAGGCGGCGCGGACCGAGCCCGCGCTCGCCTCGAGCCTCGCCGCCGGCGACGAGGAACAGCGGCGGCTGCGGAGGGAGCTGGCCGGCGACGCGACCGGGGCGGACGGCGGCGCGTCGCTCGACTACGGCATCGGCGGCTCGCGGCGGGGCGGCAGCCTCAAGTGCCTCCACGCGCACGCCGCCTTCGCCCTCGCGCGTCCCGGCTACGAGCTCGGCGAGCGGATCCTCGCGGAGGTCGAGCCGCGCTGGCCGGAGCGGTGCTGCTCCCTGTGAGCGTCGTCGAGGTCGCGCGCCAGGAATGGAAGGAAGGAAGCCGTCGACTCGAGGCGGCACGGGACGACGGGCCGAGATACCGCAGGCTCCTCGAGCTGCTCGAGCTCGTGCTCGACGAGCTGCGCAAGCGGATCGGGCAGACGTACACGGTCGGAGACCTCGCCTCGGCGTACGGCGACGCGGACCGCTGGGCGCGCGAGCTGCTCGAGGAACGCGCTTCCGAGCCGGGTTGGCCGCCCGACCTCGCGGTCGTCCTCGCGGCCGCCTTCGACGCCTACCAGCGCGGCGCCATCGATTACGAACCATGAAGATGTGGGATTAGACGTACATCCACGTGTAAAAAGCGGAAGATTTGGTCAAATTCCCGGCGATGGCCTTCAGAGACGACGGCGCGCGCCACGACCCCGAATGGCTGACGCTCGGGCAGGCCGCACGCTTCCTCGGCGTCGCCCAGAGCACGATCCGCAAGTGGTCGGACCAGGGCCGCGTGCCGGCGTTCTACACGCCGGGCGGCCACCGGCGCTTCCGCCGCGGCGACCTGGAGGCGTTCCTCGCCCGCTCGGGCCCGGGCCGCCAGCAGGCCGGCCCGTCCGTCCTCCTCGTGGACGACGACGAGCGGATGCGCGAGCTCGTGAGGATCGAGCTCCAGCGGGAGGGCTACGACGTTCAGGAGGCGGCGAGCGCAGACGAGGGGCTCGCCGCGATCGAGAACCGCAAGCCCGAGCTCGTGCTCCTCGACGTGATGATGCCCCACGTCGACGGCTGGGAGATGCTGCGGCGGATCCAGGAGCGCCACGGCGCCGGAGCGATCCCCGTCCTGATGTTCAGTGGGCAGCTGGACGAGGCCGCGCGACGGCAGGCCGCGACGAGCGGCGCGAGCGGCTTCGTCGGCAAGGGATTCGACCTCGACGAGCTCGTCGAGCAGGCCAAGGCGATCGTCCCGATCTAGCCGGCGACGCTAGGGCAGGTCTTCGGCCGTGCGCAGGAGGCCGGAGCCGAGCAACCCGAGCGCCGCGAGCAGGGCGACGTAGAGCCCGATGCCGCGGCCGGTGGAGAGGAAGTACGTGTCCGGCACCGAGATGAGCCGGATGAGGACGAAGATCACCGCGAGCGCGCCGAGGGCGATCAGGATCAGCCGGTCCGGCACCGACGCCGGCAGCGTGATCCCCGCTTCGCGCGAGGCCTCGAGGATCAGGGTCGCCAGCCCCACGAAGAAGACGAGCTTGCCGAGCGCACCCGTGTGCCAGCCGGTCACCGACAGCGTCAGGCCGTTGGGCAGCGTCCCGGCATACCAGTCCGTGAACGCGGAGATCGTCAGGACGAGCCCCGAGACCCACGCGAGGCGCACGCCCCAGCTTCCCGCGAGCGGCGTCGCGCCCTCGGGCCGCGGCGCTCGGAGGTCGAGTCGCATCCGGAACGGGCGGGCGGGCTCGGGCGTTTGCACAGCCGCAGTATGGGCACAAAACTGCACCGGCGCGCGAGCGGCGCGCCCCTCCGAGGACGGAAGAGGCGGTGCTGGCAGTGGCGGTTCAGGTCGACGAGTCCGCAAAGAGGCCCACTCCGGCGTCCACGGCGACGCTGGACGAGGCCGGATTCGTCGACTTCTCGGACGCGGGGACGCCCGCCGCGGGCGAGTTCCGCTGCACGGACTGCGGCTACGGAGCGGTCGTCCAGCGGACGCTCCCACCCTGTCCGATGTGCGGCGGGACGGTCTGGGAACGCCGGGAATCCCGCGCCCGGTAGCTTCGTCGACTGACGCCCGGGCCGTCGTCCCGGGCGGGCGGCCGGAATACTTTCGGGAATGACCAGCCTGCTCGGCGTCGATTCGCGGGACGTTCGCCTGCGGGCGCCCTCGCTCGCCGCCCTCGTGCGCGCGGTCACGACCGCCGCGAGGGCCGCGAGCTCGGCCGACGCGCTGCGTGCCCTGGCCGAGGCGGCGCAGGCGGTCTCCGGCGCCGAGATCGCGCTCGTCCGTGCGCTCGACCCCGGCGGCGAGCGGCTCGAGGTCGTCGCGATCGCCGCGCCGCGGACGCTCGCGGCCGAGCTGTACGGGACGGTGCTCCCGGCCGCGGAGCTGCCGGAGGCTCCGGTGGACGCGCTCGAGCGGGCTCCCGCCGGGCTGCGCCAGATCGCCGAGCGCACGGGCGCGACCCAGCTGCTCCTCGTCCCGTCGCGTGCCGACGGGCACGCCGCCTCGGTCGAGCTGCTCCGGTCAGGAGAGCCGTTCGGCGCCGAGCAGCGTGTCGCCGCGGAGTTGTGCGCGGCGCAGGCGGCGCTCGTCCTGCGCGCCTTCGCGGGCGGCGGCGACGCATCGTCGCTCGCGCGGCCGGCGCTCGAGGTCGCCGGCGAGGCGCTCGCGGTGGCGCTCGAGGAGGAGGACGCCGCTGCCGAGGTCGTGCGCCTCGCCGCAGGGGTCGCGGGGGCGTCCGCCGCGATTCTCTGGCAGAGCCGCGTGGAGGGCATCCTCCCCGCCGCCTCGTGGGGGGTCGACGCGGCGGCGGATCTCGACGCCGCGCGCGAGGTCGCCGAGCGGACGCTCGGCGAGCCGGGGCCGGTCAGCGCCCACGCGGCCGGCCTGCCGCAGGACTGTGCCGTCTCGACGACGCTGCCGCTGGGCAGCCCGCCGCTCGGCGTCCTGCAGCTATTCCACCCGGCCGGCGACGAGCCCGATGCGGAACAGCTGACGCGGCTCGCGACGTTCGGCGTCCGGGCGGCGCATGCGCTGCGCAGCGGCGAGCGTGCCCGGCTCCTCGCGCTCGAGCTCGAGCGCACGCGGGCGCTGCTCGAGGTGATCGTGCAGGCGACGGCGGAGCTCTCCGTCTCGCACACCCTCGAGACGGCCGTCGAGCGGGTCGCCGAGCTCCTCGGGGTCGAGCGCGTCGCCGTCTATCTCCGCGGCGCGGACGACGGCGAGCTCGAGCAGGCGGCGAGCCGCGGCCTCGCGGGCCCGCACGCGCGCGTGGCCGACAGGCTGCTCGACGTCGCGCTCGGCCCCTCGCGCGAGCGGGCGGTGCTCGAGGTCGCCGACGTGGTGCGGGACCCTCGCCTCGCCGGGGCGGAGGCTGCCGCCCGGGAGACCGGGATCGGATCCGCGCTCGCCGTGCCCCTCATGGCGCGCGGCGACGTCGTCGGCCTCCTGGCCGCGTATCCGGCCGGGCGGCCGGCGGCCGGCGAGCACGAGACGGCGCTGCTGGCGGCGCTCGCGGGCCAGCTTGCGGTCGCGGTGCAGAACGCGCAGCTCCACGAGCAGGCGACCCGGCTCGGGGAGGAGCGCGAGGCCGCGCTCGCCGCCGAGCGGGAAGCTGCGCGCCGGATCCGCGCGCTGTACGAGGTCTCGCGCTCGTTCGCGCAAAGCCTCCGCCTCGACGAGACGCTCGAGGCCCTCGCGCGCACCGTCGTCGAGGTGCTCGACCTCGACGCCGCCGTCGTACGGATGCCGGACGAGAGGCGCGAGCAGCTCGTGCCGCGCGCCGTCCACATCCGCGATGCCCCCTTCGCGGAGCCCGTGCGCACCATCCTTACCCAGCCCGTGCCGTTCGGCCAGCGGAACGTGCAGCGGCTCTTCCGCGAGCGCCGCGGCTTCCGCCTCGAGGCCAGAGCCGCCTCCGGCGAGGAGTTCCTGCCGGCTCTCGGCCCGTTCCTCGAGAAGGGCTGGACGGCGGCCGTCGTCCCCGTCTCCCTGCCGACGGAGGTGGTCGCCTCGCTCGGCATCTTCTCCTTCCGGCCCGGGGACCCCCTCTCGCAGGAGACGATCGAGGCGGCGACGGCGCTCGCGGCCCAGGCCGCCCTCGCCATCGACAACGCCCGCCTCTACCAGCAGCAGAAGCAGTTCGCCGACACGATGCAGCGCTCGCTGCTGCCCCGCTCCCGCCCGGAGGTCGAGGGGCTCGAGGTGGGCGAGGTGTACGAGCCGTCGGCCCGCGTGGACGTCGGCGGCGACGTCTACGACTTCCTCGCGCTCGACGACGGCCGGCTCGCCGTCGTGCTGGGCGACGTCACCGGCCACGGGGTCGACGCGACCGCCGACATGGCGATGGCGAAGTTCGTCTTCCGCTCGCTCGCCCGCGAGCATCCCGAGCCGGCCGACTTCCTCGCCTCCGCCAACGAGATCATCTGCAGCGAGATCGGCCCCGGCAAGTTCATCAGCATGAGCTACGTCGTCGTCGACGGCGCCTCCGGCAGGGTCGCGGGCGCGAGCGCGGGCCATCCCTCCCCGCGGATCGTCCTCCCAGACGGATCGACGCGACCGCTCGCGGCGCACGGGCTCGTGCTCGGGATCGACGGCGGCCAGGCGTATACGGAGTCCCTCGCCGAGCTCGCCCCGGGCGCCTCGCTCGTCCTCTACACCGACGGCGTGATCGAGGCCCGTCGCGAGGGCGAGCTCTACGGCGACGAGCGGCTCGACACGCTGCTCGGGGAGAGGAACGGGCTTCCGGCCCGCGCGCTCGCCCACGCGGTGGCCGAGGACGCGCGCGCGTTCGCCGGCGGCGACCTCTCCGACGATCTCGCCGTCGTCGTCATCCGGAAGACGTGACCGGGCCGCCGCGGCGCCTGCAGTTGCTGGTGCTGGCGGCGGGGGCCGGCTCGACCTCCACGGAGATCTGCGCCTCGCGGCTGCTCGCTCCGTACTTCGGCGCCTCGACGGTCGTGTGGGCGAACGTGATCGGCCTCGTTCTCGCGGCGCTCTCGCTCGGCTACTGGCTCGGCGGCCGCCTCGCGGACCGGCGGCCGAACCCCCAGGCGCTCGGCGCCGTCGTCGTCGCGGGCGGGGCCCTCGTCGCCGTCGTGCCCTTCGCCGCGCGGCCGCTGCTCGACCTGACGGTGCGCGGGCTGAACGACGTCTCGACGGGAGCGATCGTCGGCTCGTTCGTCGGCTCGCTCGTGCTGTTCGCGCCGCCCGTCGTCCTGCTCGGGATGGCGGCGCCGTTCGCAATCCGGCTCGCAGTCTCCGACGTCGCCGTGGCGGGCACCGTGTCGGGCCGCCTCTACGCGCTCTCGACCGTGGGGAGCATCCTCGGCGTGTTCGTCCCGGCGATCGTGACGATCGAGGCGTTCGGGACGCAGCGCACGCTCGTCGGCACCGCGGCCGTCGTCGCGCTCGGCGGCGCGATGCTCCTGCGGCGCCGCTGGCTCGTCGCGCCCGTCGCCCTCGCGGGAGTCCTCGCGGTGCCGGTGGGAGTGGTGAAGCCGGTCGCGGGGCTCCTGTTCGAGAAGGACTCCCAGTACCAGTTCGTCGAGGTCGTCCAAAAGGGCCCGGTGCGCGACCTCTACCTCAACGAGGGGATCGCCGTGCATTCCGAATGGCGGCCGCGCACGGTGCTCACGGGCGACGAATGGGACATGTTCCTCGCCGTGCCGCCGCTGCTCGGCCGGCCGGTGCGTCGCGTGGCGATCCTCGGCAACGCCGGCGGCACGACGGCGCGCGCCTACGGCGTCTTCTATCCCTCGGCGCGGATCGACGGCGTCGAGCTCGACCCGACGGTGACGAGGGCCGCGCGCCGCTTCATCGGGCTCGGACGGATCAGGCGGCTGCACGTGGTGACGGCCGACGCACGGCCGTTCCTTGAGCGAACGCACGAGCGCTTCGACCTGATCCTCGTGGACGCGTACCGCCAGCCGTACGTGCCCTTCTACCTCGCCACGCAGCAGTTCTTCCGCCTCGTGCGTTCGCGGCTGCGGCCCGGCGGCATCGTGGCGCTGAACGTGGCGACCGTGCCGGGCGACCATCGGCTCGCCGACGCCATCGCGGGGACACTGCGCACGATCTTCCCGCAGGTGCTCACCTGGCAGGCGCTGCAGCTCAACCAGCTCGTCCTCGGCCTCGACCGGCCGATATCGCGCTCGCGGCTGCGCGAGGCCGTCGCGCGCACGCCGGCCCGGATCAAGGTCTTGACGCGGCTCCTCGCCCGGCACGCGCACGCAGCCGCGCCCAGCGCGCGGCCGTGGACGGACGATCTCGCGCCGGTCGAATGGGTGACCGACCGGATGATCCTCGAGTACGCCGCGCGCGGCGGCCGGCTCCACGAGCGGCTGCTGCCGACGGCGCCCTGACGTGGCCTGGCCCGGAGGGATAGCGGTCGAAAGCTAGAATCCCACCGATCCGTGGGCAAGCGCGCCGGCTTCATCCTCTGTCTCCTGGTCTGCGCCCTCGGCGTGGGGGCGGGACATGCCCGTGCCGACGGCACCCCGGCGCCGGTGATCGCGGACGGCGTCCGAATCGGCTCGGTCGACGTCGGCGGGATGACCGCGGCCCAGGCGACCACGGCCGTGCAGACCGCGTACTACGCACGCGTCGTCCTCCACGTCGGCCACCGCGGAGTCTCGGTCTCGCCGCACCACTTCCACACGGCGCTTCCGCTCGCACCGGCGGTCCAGTCGGCGCTCACCGCTCCGGCGGGCACGGCGATCCGGCTCACGCCGACGGTCGACACGAAGCTCGTCTCGAACTGGGTGAGGACGCTCGCGGCCAAGACGTACCGCGCGCCGGTCGCCGGCCAGGTGATCCTCCGGCACAGCCGGCCCTTCTTCACCCATGCCCGTCCGGGCCGGGCGCTGCGGCCGTTCCCGACGCGGATGCTGATCCGCGACGCGATCGTCGCGGGCACCCGCAGCGTGATCGCCGCGCCGCTGCGGCGGCTCACGGCGGCCGCGGTGAAGGCCTCGCCGGTGATCGTGATCCATCGCGGCTCGAACCGCCTCTACTTCTACAACGGCGTGAGGCTCGTGCGGATCTTTCCCGTGGCGACGGGGCAGGCGGCGTGGCCGACGCCGCTCGGCCATTTCGAGATCGTCGTCAAGCAGAAGAACCCGTGGTGGTTCCCGCCGACCCAGGACTCCTGGGCCGCGGGCGCGAAGCCTGTCCCGCCAGGCCCCGGAAACCCGCTCGGGACACGCTGGATGGGGCTGAGCGCGCCGGGCGTCGGCATCCACGGCACCGACGAGCCGTGGTCGATCGGCCACTCGGAGTCGCACGGCTGCATCCGGATGCAGGTGCCCTCGGCCGAGTGGCTGTTCAACCGCGTCCGGATCGGAACGCCGGTGTTCATCATCCCGTCCTAGAGGTCGTGAGAGCGGGGCTCAAGCTCGGAGCGCAGGCGCTCGCCGTCGCGGGGGTCGGAGTCCTCGGCGTGCTGCTCGTGTGGAAGCTGACGCACCAGACGCCGCCGCCGAAGGTCGGCGCCCGTGCGCCCGCGTTCTCGCTGCCGCGCCTCGACGGGAAAGGGAACGTCTCACTCGCCTCGCTGCGCGGGAAGACGGTGGTGCTCAACTTCTTCGCCTCGTGGTGCGAGCCGTGCAAGCGGGAGGCGCCCGATCTCGAGTCGCTCTGGCGGCGGTACCGGGCGAAGGGGCTCGTGGTGCTCGGAGTCGACAGCGGGGACGCGAGAGGCGACGCGCGCCGCTTCCTCGGCGCACACGGGGTCACGTACCCGATCGTGTTCGATCCGAGCGAGAAGCTCGCTCAGGGGCCGTACTCCCTGCCGGGCCTTCCGGTCACGTACGTCATCAACCCAGCCGGCCGGATCGTCGGCGAGCGGGTGGTGGGGCCGGTCAGCGACAAGGGCTACAGCCGGCAGTTCTCCCGCGAGCTGAAGGCGGCGCTGCGGGCGTGACGCGCCGCCTGAAGACGGTCGCGCAGCTCGTCGCCCTGGCGGGCGTGGCAGGGCTGCTCGCGCTCCTCGTCTGGCAGCTCGGCAACCAGCCGCACGCGCCCGGTGTGGGCGCGAAGGCTCCGGCCTTCACGCTGCGCCGGCTCGAGGGCTCCGGCACCGTCTCGCTCGCCTCCTACCGCGGCAAGCCTGTCGTGCTCAACTTCTGGGCGTCGTGGTGCCAGCCGTGCAAGGCCGAGGCCGCCGTGCTCGAGCGCGACTGGACGACGTACCGCAACCGCGGCGTCGTCTTCCTCGGCGTCGACTTCCACGATCTCGCCTCCGACGCGCGGCGCTTCGTGAGCGCGCACTCGCTCACGTTCACGATGCTGCAGGACGGCTCGGGCACGGTGACGAGCGGCAGCTACGGAGTCTCCCAGGTGCCCGAGACGTACGTGCTAGACCGGCAGGGGCGGGTCGTCGCACACCTCGCCGGGCCCATCACGGCCCCGGCGTTCGCCGGGGAGTTCCGGAGCGCGCTGGCCAAGGCGGCCGCGTGATGCTGCGGCTCGCCGCCGTCGCCGCGGCCGCGCTCGTCCTCGCGGGCCCTGCCGCCGCGTCCTGTGCGCATCCGCGCACGTCGCTGACCTACCTCGAGGGACAGGTCATGTGCCCGACCTGCCACACGACGCTCGATCAGTCCGACTCGCCGGCCGCGCAGCGGATCGAGGCGTTCATCTCGGAGAAGATCTCCGCCTGCTGGACGGCGCAACAGATCGAGGCCGCCCTCGTCGCGAACTACGGGCAGGGGATCCTCGCCGCCCCCTCGCATAGGGGATTCGACCTCCTCGCCTGGTGGCTGCCGATCGCGGGAGTCCTCGGCGGCGCCCTCGTGCTGGGCTTGGGCGTGTGGCGCTGGAGCCGGCAGAGGGGGGCGGAGGAGCCGGCGGAGACCGTCGGTTCGGGTCTCGACGAGGAGACCGAGCGCCGTCTCGACGACGTGCTGGCACGCTTCGAGTGATGGGCGGAAGGCTCGGCATCTCGTTTGCCGCCGGCTTCGTCTCGGTCGTCCTCCCGTGCGTGCTCCCCCTCGTCCCCGGCTATCTCGCGGCGGTGTCGAGCGTCGAGGTCGGCCGGCTAGGGCAGCGCGGGACGGCGAGGCGCGTCGTCCTCTCGAGCCTCCCGTTCATCTTCGGCTTCACCGTCGTCTTCGTCGTCCTCGGAGCCGGCGCGGCTGCGATCGGCAGCGTTCTGTCGGGGCCCGCCAGGACGCAGCTCGCAGGCTTCGTGCTCGTCGTGCTCGGGCTTGCGTTCGTCGGCCTGCTCCCCGTGCCGGAGCGCGTGCTCGCTCCCAACCTGCTCGCCGGGGCACGCCGGCGCGGCTCGAGCGCACTCCTCGGCGGCGCCTTCGCGGTGTGCGCCGCGCCCTGCATCGGCAGCGTTCTCGGAGCGGTGCTCGTGCTCGCGAGCACGAGCGGGACGGTCGTGAAGGGCACCGTCCTCCTCGCGGCCTACGCGCTGGGGCTCGGGGCGGCGTTCGTCGTCGCGGGGCTCGCGTACGCCCGCGCGATGGGCGCGTTCCGCTGGCTGCGCGACCGCTACAACCTGATCCAGATCGTGAGCGGCCTCGTGCTCGTCGCGCTCGGGCTGCTGCTCTTCTTCGACCGCGAGTGGTGGCTCCAGGTCGCGGTCAACCGGGCCCTCATCGACCTCGGCCTGGCGAAGCCCTAGACCTGGCCACTCCAAGCCTGTCCTTCCTCCTAACAGACTGTTACAAGGTGCTCCGCGGCGCCCGGAATCTCGTCGTGGACCGGTCCGCAAGGCCACCGCCCCATCCAAGTAACAGTCTGTTACAAGGTGAGGCTCGGCGGGTCGAGGTCGAGCGAGCCGCCGGCCACGCGGGCCCGCGCCGCCTCCACCTGCGCGAGCACCGACTCGACGTCGACCCCGCGATGGGCGGGAGCGAACGGCCCGAGCCGCCGCGCCGCCTTCTCGAGCTGTCTCGCGGTGGCGACGGGACGCCCGCGCCCTGCCTGGTACCAGGCCACTGCGACATGGACGAGGCCCCGAAAGAAGTCGCGCTCCTCGGCCGGCGCGGCGCGCCACGCCAGCTCGAGCTCCTCGTGCGCCTCGAAGTAGCGCCGCTCGCGAATCGCCTCGACCCCGCGCTTGAACGCAGCCTCCATCCCGTTCTAACCTTCCGCCGTGGCGACGATCCTGCTCTGTGGGGTCGATCTCTTCATGCGGGGGAAGCTCGAGGCGCTCCTGCCCGGCCATCGTCTCATCACGGTCGACCACACGGAGGATCCGGAGCTCGTCCTCGCGGACGTGTCGCGGATCGATCCGGAGGAGGTCGCGGACACGTTTCCGGACATCCCGATCGTCGGCTTCACGAACCACACCGACACCGCCGGGCTCCGCGCCGCGCACGCCGCCGGCTTCGACCAGGTGCTCGCGAAATCGGCGCTCGGCGACCAGCTCGGCCAGGTAGTGGCGGCGCTTGCAGGGTCCGCCGAGACGTGACGGTTGACGGCGCGGCCGTCCCCGACCGCTATCTACAGTAGGACGCCGTGACGTACATCATCGCCGAGCCCTGCATCGACATCAAAGACCGCTCCTGCGTGGACGTCTGCCCTGTCGACTGCATCCACGAGGCCGACCGGATCCTCGTCATCGACCCCGAGGAGTGCATCGACTGCGGCGCCTGCGAGCCCGAGTGCCCGGTCGAGGCGATCTTCCCGGAGGACGCGCTGCCGGACAAATGGAACGCGTTCGTGGAGATCAACTACGCGTACGACAAGGGGATGGACGTCGTCAACGAGCTGACGCAGAAATACGCGGACGAGAACAACGTCCAGAACGAGCCCATCGCATAAGCGCGGCCCCGCGCGGGAAGGGCGCCTGTCGTGAACCCCAAGACCCTCGACCACGTCGCCTACTGGCTGGCCGACCGCGACGCCGTGGCGGACTTCGCCGTGCGGCACCTCGGGATGCACGTCATCGACCGGACGGACGCCTTCACGCTCGTCGGCGCCGACGCGCGACGCGGCAAGCTGACGCTCTTCTCGGCCGACGGGCCACGCGAGCGCGGCGCTCTGGAGCACGTCGCCCTGCGCGTGCGCGACCTCGAGCGGGCGCTCGCCGAGCTCCCCGGCGATCTCCCGGTCGAGCGCCGGCGCGACGGCGAGGCGTACTTCGAGCTCGAAGAAGGCGTCGCGCTGGGCCTCGTCGAGGGGGACACGGATCTCGACTACGACCTCGACCACGTCGCCCTGCGCTCCGCCGACCCGCACGCGACCGCGTCGGAGTACGGCTCGCTCGGCTTCCGCGCAGCGGCGCCCGGCAGCTCCGGGTGCCCGCGGGTCGAGGTGGGCGGCGCGTGGATCGAGTTCCAGCCCGGCGAGCCCGGAGCGCCCGAGCGGCCGCTGCTCAACCATCTCGCCGTGCTCGTCGACTCGGCGGACGAGCACGCAGCCGCGGCGCGGGACATCGGCGTCGAGATCGACGACATCGTCGACGCCGCGAACACGCTCGCGGTCTTCGTCTGGGGGCCGGAGCGGGTGCGGATCGAGTACGTCGAGCACAAGCCGACGTTCTCGCTGACCTGAGTTGCGGGTCACCGTCGCCGGCGCGGGGATGGCGGGCCTCGTCGCCGCCGCGCGGCTGCGCGAGCTCGGCCACGAGCCGCGCGTGCTCGAGAAGGGGACGCGCGCTGGCGGGTCGATGCTCCTCTCCTCGTGCGTGGTCTGGCGCCATCTGGACTGGGAGCGGTTCCGTGCCGAATGCCCCGGCGGAGACGAGCGGCTGCAGCGGCTGGTCTGGGAGAGGCTCGACGACGCGCTCGGCTGGCTCGAGACGCTCGGGGCGGAGCCGGTCTGGCGCGACACCGAGAACCCCCTCACGACCGGCCGCCGCTACGACCCGCGCGCCCTGACGACGCTGCTGGCCGAGGCGGCCGGCGAGGTGGAGCTCGAGACGCTGCTACCCGAGGACGCCGAGCCGCCGCTGCTGCTCGCCACGGGTGGCTTCCCGGGACGCCTCGCCCGCGAGCGCGGCCTGCTCCTGCGCGCCAACCCGTGGAGCGAGGGCGACGGGCTCGACCTCGCGCTCGCACGGGGCGCTGCGACAACTGCCGGCATGGACGAGTTCTACGGCCGCGTCATGCCGGCTCCGCCGGCCCGCATCGCGGAGGAGGACTTCGTCCCCCTCGCCCAGCTCTACGGCCGCGACGCGCGCGTCTTCACGGAGGGCTGGCGCGAGATCACGCCGCCGGAGGTGGCGTGGCACGAGAACGACCTCGCGCAGCTGGTCGGCCCGCGCGCCTGGTACGTCGTCGCGGAGACGAACGACCGCGTCGAGGCCGCCCGCGCCGCGGGGGCGACGATCGTCGAGCGCGACGAGGGGATCGCCGTCCACGTCGCGGCGGCGGTCACGCACACGATCGGGGGCCTGGAGGTGGACACCGCCGCACGCGTCAGAGGCGTCGAGGGCCTCTGGGCGGCGGGAGTCGACGCGGGCGGCGTGGCGACGGGTGGCTACGCGAGCGGCCTCGCCCAGGCGCTCGTGCTCGGCCTCACGGCGGCCGAGTCGATCGCCGTCGGCTAGCCGGCGAGGTAGGCGCAGACGCGGCGGTCGCCCGGCAGCGGCGACGGGCCGACCTTGGTCACCCGAAGCTGCTTCCCCTCGACCTCGACCTGCGAGCCGATGGACGGCGCCTCGCCCTCCTGCTCGACGAGCTCGTAGCCGGAAGGCTTCCAGACGAAGAGAAGATGCTGCTGTGCCCCGTCCCCGTTCACCGCGCGGAAGACTAGTCGTCGCCGGTCGGCTGGCCGCGCAGTTCGAGGCTCATCGTCGTGCCGCCGACGTCGTGGTCGAGTGCGAGCGTCGCGCCGAGGGTCCGCGCGCGCTCCGCGAGCACCTCGAGCGCCCGCCGGCGTCGCTCGGTGGGCGCGTCGTCGCGGATCACGAGGCGCAGCGTGCCCGGCACGTCCGCGGTCGCCGTGACCTCGAAGCGGGAGGGAGGACCGCGCCGGATCGCTTCCTCGAGGGCCTCCCGGACGATCTGGTAGAGCGCCGCCTGCGTCCGCTCGCCGAGCGCGTCGATCAGCCCGATGTCGAGCGAGACCTCGACGTCGTGCTCGCGGCCGCGCGACTGCGCGAGCGCGTCGACCGCGGCGGTGAACCCGTGGTCGCGCAACGCCACCGGCTCGAGGTTGAAGGAGAGGTCGCGGAGCTCGCCGACCGTCGTGCGCGTGCGGCTGAGCGCGCGGTCGAGGATCTCGCGCGCCTGGGCCTGCTCGCCCCGGCCGATCAGGTCGAGGGACGCGTCGAGCATGAGCGCGACGCCCGCGAGCGACTGCACCGGGCCGTCGTGGAGGAACAGGGCGATGCGTCGCCGCTCGTCCTGCTCCGCTGCGAGGACCTGCTCGGCACGCTCGCGGTCGGCCTCGTCGGCGGCCGGGCTCTCGGCGCTGGTGGACGGCTGTTTCACTAGTCGATGATCGCCTCGCGGAGCGCGATGGCGACCGCCTGCGTGCGCGTGTCGGCCTCCAGCTTCGCGAGGATGTGCCGCACGTGGCTCTTCACGGTCTCCTGGCTGATGAAGAGCTGCGTGGCCACGTCGGCGTTCGACATCCCGTCGGCGAGGAGCTGCAGGATCTCGCGCTCCCGCGTCGTCAGCATGTCGTCCTTGTCGCGGCCGGTCAGGAAGGCGGGCATGAGCGCCGGGTCGACGTAGCCCTCGCCACCCGCGACCTTCTCGATCGCCCGCAGCAGCGTCTCGTGCGGCGCCTCCTTCAGCACGTAGCCCTTCGCGCCCGATTCGAGACCGCGGCTGAGCAGGCTGCGCTCGCTGTAGGCGGTGAAGATGAGGACGGCGCTGTCCGGCGATTTGTCCATGAGCGCCTTCGTCGCCTCGAGCCCGTCCATGCCGGGCATGCGGACGTCCATGATCACGACCTGGGGGTGCCGCCGCTCGGCGAGCGCGACCGCGGCCTCGCCGTCGGCGGCCTCGCCGATCACGCGGATGTGCGGCGCTCGGCTGAGCGACAGGCGGAGCCCCTCGCGCACCACCTCGTGGTCGTCGACGATCAGACAGGTGATCTCGCTCGCAGCCAACGGCCGGGAGATCATAGAACGGCGCTGCGCTGTCACATAGCCGCAATTTGCAGCTGCTCCGCCGCTGCGGGCGGCTGAAGGCGGACTCGGCGCCGGTCGCGGACGCCGTGGCTGCGTGCGAGCGCGCGCACGCGCTGCCGCACCGGGTCGGTCTCGCGGCGCGGCAGATAGGCGCCGCGGCCGTAGAGCCGCTCGTACTCGGCCAGCAGCTCGGGCCAGTCGCGTTCGAGCGCCGCGAGGAAATACTCGCGCGTTCCGGGCCGGAGGTAGAGGAGGTTCGCCCAGATTCCCGTCGCCCCGGCCGCGCGCGCCTCGCGCACGACGTCGGCGAGGAGCTCGGGAGCGTCGCTCAGGCCCGGGAGGATCGGCGCCATCCCGACTCTCGCGTCGATCCCGGCCTCCACGAGGCGCGACAGCGCCCGCAACCGCTGCCGCGGCGGCGAGGTTCCGGGCTCGGTGCGGCGCCAGATCTCGCGGTCGAGCGTGGGCACGGAGAACGTGACCGAGACGTTCGCCACTCGCGACGCCTCCGCGAGCACGTCGACGTCGCGCACGACGAGCGGGCCGCGCGTGATGAGCGAGAACGGGCTGGCCGCCTCCGCGAACGCCTCGATGCACGCGCGCGTGAGCCGGTAGCGGCCCTCGGCCGGCTGGTAGGGGTCGGTCGCCGCCCCCACGGCCACCGGCTCGCGCTCCCAGGAGGCCCGCGCGAGCTCTCGTCTCAGCACCTCCGCGACGTTCGTCTTGACCCGGATGCTCGCCCCGTAGCGATCGTCCCACGGCCGGTCGGCGCGCGCCTCGAACGCCCGGACGTAGCAGAACGTGCAGCGGTGCGCGCACCCCATGTAGGGGTTGAGCGACCAGTCGAACGGCATCCCTCGCACGCGGTTGAGCGCGCTGCGGCACGGCTCCTCGCGGTACTCGACCCGCATCCTCGGAGGATAGCGAACACACGTTCGTGATGAGGGCACGCGCCGGGGGCGTCCCTATACTGCGGCCGGAGAGTTGGACGAGAACCCTCCTAGTACCTGCGCCCTCGGGGTGAGGGCGTGACACTTCTGTTCGAGCTGATCGGGGTCGCGGTCCTGATCCTGCTCAACGCCTTCTTCGTGGCCGCGGAGTACGGCCTCGTCACGGCGCGCAGGACGAGGATCATCGAGCTCCAACACCAGGGAAACCGCCGCGCACGCGACGTCCTGCGCATCACGGGCGACCCGGGCCGCTTCATCGCGGCGATGCAACTCGGCGTGACGCTCACCTCCCTGGGCATCGGCGCCCTCGGCGAGGAGACGCTCTCGCGCGAGTTCAAGCACTGGATGGCGGCGATCCTCGCGATCGTGATCGCGTACGCGATCCTCAGCTTCTTCCACGTCGTCTTCGGGGAGCTCGTGCCGAAGGGCGCCGCGCTCGGCCACGCGGAGGGAACGGCGCTCTGGGTCTCGATCCCGGTGCGCGCTTTTCTCGCCGTCTTCCGGCCGGCGATCTGGCTGCTGCAGGCGGCGACGGACTCGATCCTGCACTCCTTCGGCCTCGAGCCGCCCGGCGCCGAGCGCGAGGTGCACTCGGAGGCGGAGCTGCGGATGCTCGTCTCGCGGTCGACCCAGCAGGGCCAGATCGAGGAGGGCGAGCGCGAGATGATCGACAAGGTCTTCGTCTTCGGGGACAAGGACGTCGCCGACGTGATGGTCGCGAAGCCCGACGTCGCCGCGGTCTCGGTCGACCTGCCGCCGGAGGAGGTGCTGGCGGTCGTGCTCGACTCTCCGTACACCCGCTACCCCGTGTACCGCGAGTCGCTCGACGACATCGCGGGCGTGCTGCACGTGCGCGACCTGTTCAGCGCGATCCACGATCGCGGCCTCGCGGAGGTGGATCTCGAGGCGCTGCTGCGCCCGGCGTACGTCGTCCCGGAGACGAAGGACCTGGCGTCGCTCCTCCAGGAGTTCCGGCGCACGAACAACCACTTCGCGGTCGTCGTGGACGAGTACGGGGCCATGGTCGGCATCGCCACGCTCGAGGATCTGCTCGAGGAGATCGTCGGCGAGATCGAGGACGAGTTCGACGTACCGGAGGAGCCGGTGGAGCAGATCGGCGATGACTCGTACCGCGTCGACGGGATGTTCTCGATCGACGAGTTCAACGACCGCTTCGGCACCGAGCTGCCGCAGGAGGACTTCCACACGGTGGCCGGCTTCGTCTTCGGCCAGCTCGGCCGGGCGCCGGAGCCGGGCGACGACGTCTCCTACGACGGGATGCGCTTCGACGTGCTCGAGGTCGAGGGCAACCGGATCGAGCGGATCGCGGTCACCTTCGAGGAGCGCCCGGAGCCACGCCGCGACCCGGCCGACCCCGAGGTCTTGGACGCGGACGAGGTCGAGTAGGGATCCAGCGGGCCTGCCAGGCGTGAGGGCTGTGAGTCTGTGGCTGTCCCGTCTGGGGCTGTTGTCAGGTTGGTGCCGGTGCTCTTTGTTCGTGACTCGGTGAGAGGATGACCCCGCTGGCGCGGGTGTCTTGCGAGTGATGTGTCCGGGCGAAGA